>Ga0157370_10002034_pt1 | contig 24859 bp, 19 predicted proteins | sample C35metaG_FD_113463 | JGI IMG/M metagenome (GOLD analysis project Ga0157370, IMG submission 113463) | Corn rhizosphere microbial communities from Kellogg Biological Station, Michigan, USA - C3-5 metaG | ecosystem: Host-associated > Plants > Roots > Rhizosphere > Soil | place: USA: Michigan...
CGCTCGCCCACACCGCAGAACACGGACTTGCCGCCGTGTCCCTTGGCGACGTTGTTGATGAGCTCCATGATCACCACGGTCTTGCCGACGCCTGCGCCGCCGAACAACCCGATCTTGCCACCCTTGACGAATGGAGCAATCAGGTCGATGACCTTGATGCCGGTCTCGAAGAGTTCCGTCTTGGGCTCGAGGTTCACGAAGCTCGGGCTGGCGCGGTGAATCGGCCAGCGCGGCGCGTCGGCAGGAATGGCCGGACCGTTGTCCACCGGCTCGCCCAGCACGTTGAGAATGCGCCCCAGCGCCGCCTCGCCAACCGGTACCGAAATCGCCGCTCCAGTGTCCACCACGTCCATGCCGCGCTCGATGCCGTCGGTGGTCGACATGGACACGGCGCGGACCTGATTGCGCCCGATGTGCTGTTGCACTTCGGCCACCAGGTGAATCCGGCCGCCGGCGGCGGAGTCCTGATCCACCGTGAGTGCGTTGTAGATCTCCGGGAGGTGCTCCGCGGCGAACTCCACGTCGAGCACCGGACCGATGACCTGGACGACCTTGCCGATATTCTGCGAAACCATGCGATGATCCTGAAGTGGTAAGTCGGTGAACCCGCGTTGCGACCAGCCCTAGAGCGCCTCCGCGCCTCCCACGATTTCCGCGATCTCCTGCGTGATCTGCGCCTGCCGCGCGCGATTGTACGTGCGACGCAGCACGTTGAGCATCTCCCCGGCATTGTCCGTTGCGCTCTTCATGGCCGTGCGCCGTGCGCCCTGCTCGCCCGCGGCGGTCTCCACGAGTGCGCGATACACGCTGTTCCGGACGTAGAGGGGCAGCAGCGCCGAGAGAATCGCGTGCGCGTTCGGGAACAGCAGATAATCACGCGCCGGACCCTTGCGCTCGGGCGGCGTCACCGGCAGTACGAGTTCCGCCGCCGGCGGCGTGGAGAGTGGCGACACATAGCGCGAATACACGACGTAGACGGCGTCGAGCCGGCCGCTGACGAAGTCGGCCATCATGCCATCCACCAGCTCGTTCGCGTGTCCCGACGCGGGGCGGTCGCCGATATCCACGCGCGAGGATGCCACCGGCGCGCCGATGTAGCGGAAGAAGCCAAGCCCCTTGCGCCCCACGATGTGCAGCTCGGTCTCCGCGCCATCCGTCTTGAGACGGTCGAGCAGCGTGCGCGCCTCGCGGATGAGATTCGAATTGAACGCGCCCGCGAGCCCGCGGTTCGACGTGATGAGCAGCACCCCCGCACGTTTCACCTGCGCGGGCTGGCGCAGCAGCGGGAAGCTCTCCGCCAGCGCGGGGGAATAGAGATCCGCGATCACGGCCGACAGCGACTGGGCGTAGGGCCGTGCCGCAACCACGCGATCCTGCGCACGCTTCAGCTTCGAGGTCGCCACCATTTCCATGGTGCGCGTGATCTTGCGTGTTCCTTCGATGGATTTGATCCGACCGAGGAGCTCCCGCCCCTTAGCCATTGCGTTCGGTCCGCGTGGCGCTTCGGGTGGCCTTGTACGCCGCGATGCCGCGCTTCAGCGCTTCCTCGGTCTCCTTCGACAACACCTTCTCCGAGCGGATGCTCTGGCCAACCTGGGGATACTGCGCCGCCATGTATTCATGGAAGCCCCGCTCCCAGTCGCCGATCACGGCAACTTCCACATCATCCAGATGGCCGTTGGTCACGGCATAGATGATCATGACCTGGTTTTCCACCGGCATGGGCTGGTACTGCGGCTGCTTGAGAATCTCCACGGTGCGCATGCCGCGATCGAGCTGCGCCCTCGTCGTCTTGTCGAGGTCCGACGCGAAGGCCGCGAAGGCCTCCAGCTCACGGTACTGCGCCAGGTCGAGCCGGAGCCGCCCCGCCACGGAGCGCATCGCCTTGATCTGTGCCGATCCGCCCACGCGCGACACCGAAATGCCGGCGTTCACCGCCGGGCGCGTGCCCGCGTTGAAGAGATCCGTCTCGAGGAAGATCTGGCCGTCGGTGATCGAGATGACGTTCGTCGGAATGTAGGCGGACACGTCACCCGCCTGCGTTTCGATGATCGGCAGCGCGGTGAGCGATCCGCCCGGCGCGAAGATCGTCCGGTCGTCCACCACATCGGGCGACTCACTGATCTTGGCCGCGCGCTCGAGCAGGCGCGAATGCAGATAGAATACGTCGCCGGGGTACGCTTCCCGTCCCGGCGGGCGGCGCAGCACCAGCGAAATGGCGCGATAGGCCGCTGCCTGCTTGGAGAGATCGTCGTACACGCAGAGCGTGGCCTTTCCCTCCTGATACATGAAGAACTCCGCCATGGCGCAGCCCGCGTAGGGTGCGATGTACTGCATGGGCGCCGGATCCGACGCGGCGGCCACGACGACGATCGTGTACTCCATGGCGCCGTACTGGCGCAGCTTCTCCACCGTCGCGGCCACCGTGGACTTCTTCTGCCCAATGGCGACGTACACGCAGATGACGCCCGCGCCCTTCTGATTGATGATCGTGTCGATCGCGATCGCGGTCTTGCCGATTGCGCGATCACCGATGATCAGCTCACGCTGGCCGCGTCCGATCGGGATCATGGAGTCGATGGCCTTGAGTCCCGTCTGGAGCGGCTCCTTCACCGGCTGACGCACGATGATGCCCGGCGCCTCGGATTCCACCTTGCGCGAATGCGTCGCGGGAATGGGACCGAGTCCATCCACGGGATTGCCCAGCGCATCCACCACGCGACCAATGAGCTCGGGGCCGACGGGCACCTCGAGCACGCGCGCCGTGCGACGCACCTCATCGCCTTCCTTGAGCTTGAGATAGTCGCCGAGAATGACGGCGCCGATGTTGTCTTCCTCGAGGTTCAGGGCGAGCGCGACGATCTTCTCGCCGGTCTCGCTGGAGGCGACTTCGAGCATCTCGCCCGCCATCGCCTTGGTGAGCCCGTAGATGCGAGCGATGCCGTCCTTGACCTCCAGGACGGTACCAACCTCCTCGACGTCGAGATCATGAAGGTCCGCGGCTTCGATCTCGCGGAGCAGAATGTCCTTGATCTCGGCCGGACGGAGCGACGTTTGGGAAGCCATGTGAACGCAGGGGTGGGGAGGTTGACGGAGTCTCGGGAGCCGGTGCTGAGTTCGTCGTCTGGGTGCTTGTGAAAAATATCACAAGGAGGAGAGGGGGACAAGGGGAGGGGGCGGCCGCCCGCCCCACGCCACCCCGCCCTTTGGAATGGGCCGCCCCACGCTACCCCGCCCGTGGGAATCGGCAATCGGGAATGGGGGAAGGGTGGCGCGGCGGTGGACGATTGCCGATTCCCACGGGAAGGGCGGCGGGGCGGTGGCCAAATAACGCTGCTCTCACCGTCCACCTGCTCTCCCGCGGCTCGCAAGCATGAATCGCTCGATCACGTCCACTCCTCGCAGCGCCGAGAGCGACGTCAGCCGGGCCGACAACAGCCGCTGCGTCATGAGCGACAGCTGCGCCGCCGTCCTGAAGCCGAGGATACGCGCCACATCCTTCCCGTCACACGCCGGATTCTTGGCCAGCTCGGCAGCCGCCAGAAGGCGTACCAGATCCATGATCCGCTTGAGGCTCGCCGCCGCCTCGCACGCGAACGAACGGCTCAGATGTTCGCGCGTCACCGACAACGCCTTCGCCACCTCGCTGCTGCGAAGTGGCTGCTGCACATGCTCGACCATCCACCGCCATGCCGCAATCGTGAGCGGCGTGTCGAGCGCAAGTGGCGCGGGCGGGTCGCCAAGCGCGCTCGCGAAGCGGCCGCTGAATCCGCGCGCGAACACCGTCGAGGCCAGCAGCCCGTCATCCGGACCATCGGCAAGCACCGCGCTCGCGCCCGCCGCGACGGCCGCGGCGATCTGTCCCGCGTCCGCCGAACGAAAGGGTGTCACGACAATGAACACCGCACTGGGAAAGTGCAGCGCCAGGGAGACCGCGCCAAGCGAATCCGTGTCGGCAGATCCGAGATCCACGATCACCGCATCCACGAGCGATGTGCGCAGCACGCGCTCCACCGCGGACGCCCGCCGGGTCGTGACCACCCGCACGCGTCGCCGCGGGAGCTGGCGGCTCAGCATGGCGCGCGTTCGCGCGCGCGGCGCATGCACCACCACCAGCGGGTGCGGCCCGCTCGGCGCCACGATGGGCATGGTGTCAGGGTGCCGTCGCGGAGTTGCCCACGAGCGCCGCAGCATGCTGCAGCACCTCGCGTGCGTTCTCATAGGAGAGACGCTTCAGCGCCGCGTCCAGCGGCAGCCAGCGGCAGGCGGTGATGCCTTCTTCGCGCTGCGGCGATGTGGCGGCAGACGCGGCCTCCATCAGAAAAAAATGACAGATCTTGTGCACGAGCCGGCCACGAAAGCGGAAGTACCAGTCAATCGTGTCAACGGGTGCGCGCAGCGCGAGTGCGTCGAGTCCGGTCTCCTCGGCCACCTCGCGCAGTGCCGCCTGAGCCGCGGGCTCATCCGCTTCCAGATGCCCCTTGGGGAATCCCCAGTTGCGATAGCTGTCGCGAATGAGAAGGAAGACGGGCTGACCCCGCGCCATGCGGAACACGACGCCGCCCGCTGACACTTCTTCCACGGCGCGCGAGCGGGCGGACCGTGCAGCGCGTGGGCTGCTCACGGCCGGGTTTCCGCACGGCCAGCCGCACCGGCGGTTGCACCGGCTGCCGCACCGGCCGTAGTCGTCGCGCCCTCGAAGCCGTCGAGCGTGGGACGCCCCTCGATGAACTGGCGCACGACCGGATCGCGAGTGTGCTGAATCTCCGCGACCGTCCCCACCTGCCGGACCTTCCCCTCGTAGAGCATCGCGATGCGGCTGCCCACCGTGTACGCGCTCCGCATGTCGTGCGTGATGACCACGCTCGTGACGCCGAGCTTCTCGCGCATGCGCACCATGAGCTGATCGATCACGGCGCTGGTCACCGGATCCAGTCCGGTGGTGGGCTCGTCGTAGAGGATGTACTTGGGACGCAGGGCCACGGCGCGCGCGATGCCGACGCGCTTGCGCATGCCGCCCGAGAGCTCCGCGGGGTATTGCGACTGCACGTCGGGCAGATCGACGAGATCGAGTGTCTCATCCACGCGCTTCGCCATCTCCGTCTCACTCAACTTTCCCTGCTTGCGCAATCCCATGGCCACATTCTCACCGATGGTGAGCGAGTCGAACAGCGCGGCGAACTGAAAGACGTAGCCAATGTGCGCGCGCAACTGATAGAGATCGCGCCGCGACAGCGAAGGGACATCGAGGTCATCGACCACTACGGTGCCCGCGTCGGGCTCGAGCAGTCCGACCACGTGCTTGATCGCGACGGACTTGCCGGAGCCGGAGTAGCCAATGATGACCATGGTCTCTCCCTCATGAACCTCGAGGGAGAAGCCACGCAGCACCTGGTTGGCGCCGAACGCCTTGTACACTCCGTCCCACCTGATCATGGGCGACTCCCGTAGATCCGGGGAACGGCCCGTCCGCCCCCGGCCAGCCACTGCCAGCGCTCGCCATGCATCCCCGCCACGCGGCAATCTGAGGCATTTGCCGTCTCCGGGCAAACTGATCGCCTGGCTCGCGCGCGAATCGAGGCAAGCCGTCAATTCCGACTATTCTGTCCATTGTCTGACTCCGGTCTTCCACCAGGGCCGCTGCCAGCGTCAGCTTTACCGTCGCGAACGTCCGCCGGTTGAGAATTTCGTGTCCGGGTAAGATGATTCAGATTGTCTCTGACCCGATTCCGCCAGAGCACTTCCTCGTTCCGCGTCCGATGTTCCGACTTGCGCTTGCCGTCGTGCTTTCCTGCGCCATGGGCGTCTCGCTGCCCGCGCAACAGCGTCCGAAATCCCCACGGCCATCGCCGGCGTCCACGCCCGCGCCGACTCCCGCATCGCCAGCTGCCGCGAAGGCCGATACGGGCGCGCAGACCGTGCTCTCGGGATTCGTGCTGGACAGCATGACCAATCTGCCGCTCGCCGGGGCCACGATTCTCGTTTCCGGCACCACGTTCAGCGCGGTGTCCGATGCCGGAGGCCGGTTTCACATCCAGCTCGACAGTCTGAAGCCTGGCATCTACGAGGTCGGGTTCTTCCACCCATCACTCGACTCGCTGGGCATTACGCCGCCATCGCGTCGTGTGACGATTGTGCGAGGCGCGAACACGTTTCTCGAACTTGCCGTTCCGTCGGCACGGACGATCGTCGCGGCCGTCTGTCCGGATACCGCCCGGGCGAATGGTGGCGGTTTGATCATGGGCACGGTGCATAACGCGGCGACCGATGCCCCGCTCGCCAACGCACGCGTGGTCGCGATGTGGACCGGCGTGAACGTCGGCGCTGACGCCGTGCTCAAGGTGCCGCGGGCACAGAGCTTCGTCACCGGCAGCGATGGCGTGTATCGCCTCTGCGGCATTCCGGCCGGCACGCGCGTGGCCGTGCAGGCACGCGTCGGCAAGCAGCAGACGGGCTGGGTGGAGATGCAGATCGCCGCGGGCGGCATGGGGTCGCGCAACTTCCTCGTTGGCATTCGCGATACGACCACCGTGGCCGCGCGCTCGACGGCGAATGCGGCGCCGGCTGGTGCGTCTGAAACACCAGGCACGGCCGCTGCCGACACCACGCCTCCACCACTCGGCAATTCGGTGCTCGTGGGCACCGTGACGGCCGCGAATGGCAAGCCGCTCGAGAACGCACAGATCCTGCTGCTCGGATCGCGACTCAGCGTCAAGACCAACAGCAAGGGTGCCTTCCGCTTCCCCGGACTGCCCGCCGGCACACAGAGCGTGGAGATCCGGCAGATCGGCTACTCGCCCAGGCGCTATGCGGTGGACCTCTCGCCGCGACATGAAGGGCGCCTCGCCGCCGTGCTCGACGAGCGCGCGCAGGTACTGGAAGCGATCGAAGTGAATGCCAAGCCGCGTTCCGCCATTCCCGGGTTCGATGAGCGGAAGAAGCAGGGATTCGGCGTGTTCCTTTCTCGGCAGGACATCGAGCAGAAGGCCGCAGTCAGCATGACGGATCTGTTCCGCGGTCTCGCCGGTGTGACGGTCGCGTCCAACGGGAGCGGCTACGTCGTGCAGATGACGCGAACCGCGAGCGTGGGCTACTGCCCGGTGCAGTACTACGTGGATGGCAGCCCGATCCTGGCCACCGCGGATGACATGGACAGCTTGATGCGCCCCGATGACATCGAGGCGATCGAGATTTACAAGAGCGGCACGGCGACGCCGGTGCAGTTCCAGGGGTCCGACGGCGGGTCATGCGGCACGATCGTGATCTGGACCAGACGCAGCATCAAGCAGCCGAAGCCGAGCGGAAACCAGTAGGGCGCGCGACCCGGATGACACGAGAGCCCGCCGCACTTGTGCGGCGGGCTCTCGGAGGTGGAGCGCGATGGCGTGCGCGGTACCGGCGGGCTACGCGGCGAAGCTGCTCAACGCCCGCCCGACCTCTCCTTCACGGAGCCGCTTGAGCGCGCGGTCGCGCAACTGCCGCACCCGCTCGCGTGTGACGCCCAGCATGGCGCCGATTTCCTCGAGCGTGTGCTCGCGGCCGCCGTCGAGCCCGAAGTACAGGCGAAGCACCTTGGCATCGCGGGCCGGGAGCGTGCCGAGCGCTTCCTCGATTTCATCGGTGAGGAAGCGGTTCATGGCTTCCTCTTCCGTATCCGGCATCTCGTCGGCCACGAAGCGCTCGATGAGCGCACGGTCCCCTTCCGGGTCCATGGGCGCATCGAGCCGCACGTCGCCCGTGTTGAGCGCGGCGAGCGACTGCACGACGTCCACTGACAACCCGGTCAGATGCGCCAGCTCCTCGGGATTGGGCTCACGGCGCAACTTCTGGCGCAGAATCTCCGACGCCTTGATGATGCGCGAGAGATCCGCCGTGCGATTGAGCGGCACGCGCACGGTGCGCCCCTGACGCGCGAGTGACGACAGGATGGCCTGCCGGATCCACCAGACGGCGTAGGAGATGAACTTCACCCCCTGATCGGGATCGAACTTGCGCGCCGCGGTGAGCAGCCCGACGTTGCCCTCGCCGATGAGATCGATGAGCGGCAGGCCGCGGTTCTGGTACTTCTTGGCCACCGAAATGACGAAGCGCAGGTTCCGCTGCACGAGCTGCTGCAGCGCATCGGGGTCGCCCGCGCGGATCTTGCGCGCGAGCTCGATCTCCTCGGTGCCCTTGAGCAGCGGGTAGGTGCTCACCTCATAGAGATACTGGTCCAGGATATCACGCTCGGGCTCGCTGGGCGCGATCCCCGCTGGGGCGGCGCGGCGACGACGGCGCTTGACTTCGGTCATGATACGATCAGCCTCAAAAAAAGTGGTGCGAATTATCTCGTTAGGTGTCGAGCATGCCTGAATCGCTGGCGGCGCTGCGTGCTGGCCAGCCGACCAACGTGAAGCGATCTTCGGCGCCTTTCGGGCGCCAAGGCGCTGCTAAAATACACTTCCCGGCGCTTTGCGCCAGTCCCATTTGCTTGACAGCCATCCCTACCCCGGCTATCGTTCGTGGTTCCCGGGCACTCGTGCACGCCCGGCGCCCAGGGGGCGTAGCTCAGTTGGGAGAGCGCTTGAATGGCATTCAAGAGGTCAGGGGTTCGATTCCCCTCGCCTCCACCTGGTTCGATCATCAACATGGCGCGGCGCGATCCTCGTGCCACAACCGGTTCACCGGAGCCGCGTGGCTCCCTCGCGGGAATAGCTCAGTTGGTAGAGCACAACCTTGCCAAGGTTGGGGTCGCGGGTTCGAGTCCCGTTTCCCGCTTTTTTTTTCGGCACTCGAAACTCGGATATCTCGCGTCGCTACGCAAGCGATTTTGCCACGAATTCGCGTGAAAGTACTCTAACGTACTCCGACGCGCGCACGATCAGTCCGCTCCATGTTGTAAATCCCTACGCGGCACGGGATGTTTCCGCTGAATGACACCATTGTCGTCTCTGCCGCCCGGGCGGTTAGCTCAGTTGGTTAGAGCGCCACGTTGACATCGTGGAGGTCACAAGTTCGAGTCTTGTACCGCCCATTTTCCCGGTGATCTGCTCGCGTAGGCAGACGGGTCAGCCCCGCATGAAACCGCTCCGTTTCATGCGGGGCTGACCCGTCCGGATACTGGGCACCCACACGACACCCGTGCACGCCTGATCGAGCGCGCTCGGATGGTCTCCGCCATCCGCCGCACTCCGCTCCGTATTATGTCCCACATGGCGACGAAATACGCATCTCGGAGCAGTGTCATGCCCGTCCTGTCGCGCGGCGCTGATGCGGCCTTGACGCTTCTCCGCAGGTCGGCTACAATCCCATTGTTTACGGCGGATGCGTCTCCTAGCTGGAGGCGCGTCCGCCGTCGCATCTGAAAATCAACGGGCGCCCGTAGCTCAATTGGATAGAGCATCTGACTACGGATCAGAAGGTTGGGAGTTCGAGTCTCTCCGGGCGCGCCATGACGCCAGCTTGTTCCAGAGAATTGGCGTCGGCGGGGCGTGGCGCAGCCCGGTTAGCGCGCCTGGTTCGGGACCAGGAGGTCGGTGGTTCAAATCCACTCGCCCCGACCATCCACAAAAGGAGCCGACGCGCTCCTTTTGTGCGTTATGCGCGAGTAGCTCAGCTGGATAGAGCGTCGGCCTCCGGAGCCGAAGGTCGTGGGTTCGAATCCCGCCTCGCGCATTTGCCGGCAGCAACGAGAATTCGGGAAACATGTCGGGAGCAAGGGCCGCGCGCCCCTGCTCCCGTTTCCGTTCCGCGAATCAACGGCGGCCCTCAGATCATCGGCAGCCAGGGCAGCGGCATGAAGGTCGCCACGAAGATCGCCACGGCCAGCCACCCGATGATCTGTCGCCGCCTGTCCAACGGACGTTCCGGAGCCAGCAGCATGGGGTGCGCGAGCCGTCCCCGTCCGATCACGAGACCCAGTACAGCCCACAGCCACCAGCCGTACCACCAGAGATAGCCGAGTGGAATGAGCAGCAGCCAGAACGCGCGCGCGATCCACGTCTGGGCTCGCCCAAACATGGCGAAGGCGACGTGCCCGCCGTCGAGCTGCGCCAGCGGCAGCAGATTGAGCGACGTGACGAGCACACCCACCCAGCCGGCGATGGCTACCGGGTGCAGATGCAGCGGACCGTGCAGCCCGAGCACCAGCCGGCAGCCGCTCAGCAACAGCGAATTGCCAATGAAGAGCGCCCCGTCGGCGTAGGGGATGTACTGGCCGGCAAGCGACATGACGGGTCCCCGCGGCACGGGTACACTCAGGGAGAGCCCGATGAGCAGCACCGGAATCGCGACGACGAGGCCGGCTATCGGCCCCGCCACGCCAATGTCGAAGAGCGTACGCCGGTCAAACACCGGAGAGCGAATCCGGATGAAGGCGCCCATGGTCCCGATGATGTTCCACTGCGCCGGGAACGGAATGAAGAACGGCGGGCTGGTGTTCACACGATAGTACCGCGCAGCCATGTAGTGGCCCGATTCGTGCGCGAGAAGTATCGCGAACAGGGGGAGCGAGAAGGGGATTCCGGCGCGGAGCTCGGCGAGCGATGGGTGGTACCACACACCGGACACGCCAGCGAGGACGGCTCCGCCGATGGTCATCGTGCCAAGGGTGATCAGCATCAGCGCCGCATGCAACCACCACTTCTCACTCGGTCGCGACGCCTCGCTGACGAGGACGAGCCACCGCCCTTCCGGGGACTCCTGCCAGTAGTGATACCCGTCCCACTCGGCGATCCGGCGCTCGAGAGCAGGTGACGGGGCTGCGTGCCCGGGCGCCACCAAACCTTCGAGAATCCGCCGATCTCCCAGCTCCAGATTACGCCAGTACGTAAAGTATTCTGTTACAGCAAGCTCGGTCACTCTTGACCGCCTTTTTGGCCGACGTTACCTTGGCGACTCCCACAGCACGTCCTTCACCGACTCGCTCCCAACCGCGCCCCGCGCCATCCGGTCCTCCGCGCTTCATCGTGAGCACGGCAGCTGAACCGCGTTGCACCGCGTGCGCACCCATCTCACTCCCGTCGCCTCACGCGGTGCCGCGCCGCTCTCGGAGCATTAGTCCGTGGACATTACCGAGCTGAAGCAGAAGTCCGTGGCCGAGCTGCACACCATGGCCGAGGACCTCAATATCTCGAACTTCTCAGGGCTGCGTAAGCAGGACCTGATTTTCCGCATCGAGCAGAATCTGCTCGACTCGGACATCGTGCTGCGCGGCGAGGGCGTGCTGGAGATTCTGCCCGAGGGCTACGGGTTCCTGCGCAGCCAGGACTGGAACTACCTCTACGGTCCGGACGACATCTACGTGTCCCCGTCGCAGATCAAGCGCTTTGATCTGCGCACCGGCGATACCGTGGCGGGACAGGTGCGCCCTCCCAAGGAAGGCGAGCGCTATCTGGCGCTGCTCAAGGTCGAGACGATCAACAATGAGGACCCTGACCAGGCCAAACATCGCATTGCGTTCGACAACCTGCGCCCGCGCTATCCGGATCAGCGGCTGCGACTGGAGCCAAAGGACGCGGACATCAGCATGCGCGTGGTGGACCTCATTGCGCCCATTGGCAAGGGACAGCGCGGGCTCATCGTGGCGCCGCCGCGCGCCGGCAAGACGATCCTCATGCAGAAGATGGCGAACGCCATCATCGAGAATCATCCCGAGGTCACGCTCATCGTGCTGCTCATCGATGAGCGTCCCGAGGAAGTGACGGACATGCAGGAGAACGTGCCGGCGGAAGTGATCAGCTCCACGTTCGACGAACCGGCGGACCGGCACGTGCAGGTGGCGGACATGGTAATCGAGAAGGCCAAGCGTCTCGTCGAGCACGGGAAGGATGTGGTGATCCTGCTCGACTCGATCACCCGTCTCGCGCGGGCCCACAACGTGGTCGTGCCGCACTCGGGAAAGATTCTCTCGGGCGGCGTGGATGCGCACGCGCTGCACAAGCCGAAGCGCTTCTTCGGCGCGGCGCGCAACATCGACACGGGCGGTTCGCTCACCATCATCGCCACGGCGCTCATCGAGACGGGTTCGCGCATGGACGAGGTGATCTTCGAGGAATTCAAGGGGACAGGCAACATGGAACTCGTCCTCGACCGGAAGATCGCCGACCGGCGCGTGTTCCCGGCCATCGACATCCAGCGCTCCGGTACGCGCAAGGAGGAGCTGCTGCTGTCACAGGAGGAGCTCAACCGGGTGTATCTCCTGCGCAACTTCCTTGGCGACATGCCACCGGCGGAGGCCATCGAGTTCCTGCTGCAGCGCATGCAGCGGACGAAGAACAACAAGGAGTTCTTCGCGACGATGGCGCAGGGGTGAGGGAGCCGCCCGCTTCCGGCAGCGAAGCGCTTGCCGGCGGCGGCCAGCAGCCGCCGCTTCCCGCGTCTGGCCGTGTGCTCGCCATCGACTACGGCGAGAAGCGCATCGGTCTCGCCGTGAGCGATCCCACCCGCGTCATCGCGTCACCCGCGGGATTCATCACGCGGCGCGCGGGGAAGCGCGCGCCCATCGCCGAGCTCGTGCGCCGTGCCGCGGCGCTGGAGGCCGTGGCAGTCGTCATGGGGCTGCCGCTCGACGATGCGGGCGACGAGACGCCGCGCGCGATCGAGGTGCGGCGCATCGGCGCGGAGCTGGAACGGCGCACCGGACTCGCGGTATCCTTCGTGGATGAGCGATATACCACCGCCATCGCGCTGCGCGCGGTGAAAGAGATGGGCGGCTCGACGCGGGGGCGAAAAGGCGATGTGGATGCGCTCGCGGCGACGATTCTCCTGCAGCATGCGCTCCGGTTGGCGCCGTAGCAGACGCCGGCTCGCGCTCGTGGCGGCGGCCGTGGCGCTCGTGGCGGTGGTCGGGCTCACACTGTTCGCGGCGTACGGCGGCAGGCCGAGCGGCCCGGTGGTACGCGTCACCGTTCCCAGCGGCGCGACCTTTCGCGTCGCCGCGGATTCGCTCGGACGCGCCGGGCTCGTGGCCTCGCCCTCGCTCTTTCGCTGGTACGCGCGCCTCACCGGGCGCGACCGCGACATCAAGGCGGGCACGTATCTGCTGCAGCATGGCCGGAGCTGGAATTCGCTGGTCAACGCGCTGCGCGCGGGACAGGGTCTCGAGCGGCGTCTCACGATTCCCGAGGGATGGTCGCTGCGCGAGATCGTGCCCGCCCTGGCGCGGGTCCTGGATGTGCCGGTGGACTCCGTGCGCGCGGCGGTACGCGACACCGCGCTCGTGCACGAGCTGGACCTCCCCACGCCCACGCTCGAAGGCTATCTCTTTCCCGACACGTACAGCTTCGCCTACAACACCACGCCGCGCGCGGCGGTGCGCGACATGGTCGAGCGCTTCGAAGCCGTGTGGCAACCCGACTGGACCGAGCGCCTGCAGCAGCTCGCCATGAGCCGCAACGACATCGTCGCGCTCGCCTCCATTGTCGAAAAGGAAGCCGTGTTGCCGGAGGAGCGGCCGGTGATCTCCGCGGTCTATCACAACCGGCTCCGGCTCGGCATGCCGCTGCAGGCCGATCCCACGGTGCAGTACGCGATCGGCGAGCATCACGAGCACGTCACGTTCAAGGATCTCGCCGTGCAGTCGCCGTACAACACCTACCGGCACCCCGGTCTTCCGCCGGGACCCATTGCCTCACCCGGCCGCGCCAGCATCGAGGCGGCACTCTATCCGGCGTCCGTCCCCTACCTCTACTTCGTCGCGCGCCCGGACGGACATCACGAATTCCGCACGACCTTCAAGGAGCACACCGAGGCCAAGGAGCAGATCCGGCACGCGCAGCAGCCCAGGCGGTAGCGAGCCGCCACGGGACGGCCTAGCTTTCCGAAGCGAGATCGGGGCGCAGCTCACGCGCTCCACGCAGGTACACGTGCGCGATCGCTTCCCGCGCGCACGCCGCATCAACGTGAATCAGCACCCGGATGCACCGTCGCAGCGCATCGGGTACCGGAATCTCCATCGTGCACAGGAGGGGGACGTCGCTCCACCCCAGCTCCCGCGCCGCGCGCGCCGGAAACTCGCTCCGCAGATCGTCGGTCACCGTGAAGATCACGCTGATGATGTCGTCGGTGTCGAACGCATTGCGGGCCATGATGCATTCGAGCAACTCGCGCGTCGCATCGCGCACGAGCAGCGGCTCGTCACGTTCCACGGTGGTTGCTCCGCGCACGGCGCGGACGCGCGTGTCACCCATGTCGTTGGCGCATGTTTGATCCCGAATCGCTCACGCTGATCGCCATCACGGATCATCTGCGCGATGGACGAGACGGCCTGGTGGCGCGAGCGGCCGCCGCCGTGCGCGGTGGCGCCACGATGATCCAGTTGCGGCTCAAAGATGTGGATGCGCGAATGCAGGTGGAAGTGGCGCGCGCACTGCGTGCCGCGCTGCCGGCCGCCGTGCCGCTCATCATCAACGACCGCCTGGACGTCGCGCTCGCCGCCGGCGCCAGTGGCGTGCACGTGGGTGCCGATGATCTGCCGGTGGCGGCAGTTCGTCGCATTACGCCGGCCGGATTCATCGTGGGCACGTCGGTTGGCGTGGACGCCGAGGTCGCCGGCGCGGCCGGCGCCGATTATGTGGGCATCGGTCCCGTCTTCCCCACGGCATCGAAGGTGGACGCGGGACCGGCCATCGGCGTCGACGGGCTCGCGCGCTTCGTGCGCGCCTGCGCCCTGCCCGCCGTGGCCATCGGCGGCATTGACACCGGCAACGCGCACACCGTTCTGGCAGCGGGCGCTCGCGGCATCGCCGTCCTGCGCGCCGTCTTCGGCGCACCTGACCCGGAAGCCGCGGCGCGGGCGCTGCGTGCCGCACTCGGAGGGATTCCTGCATGAGGCCGCACCATGATGGTCGGCGCGACGACGCGCCAGCAGTCAATCGTCGAGAGTTCATTGAGCGCGGCGCGGCGTTCGGCCTGGCGCTCGGGGCGGGTTCACGCGGCATGCGTGCGCTCGGTGATACGTTCGCCGGACTGCACGCGGCAGCGGTGACCTCCGCCGGGAGCGAACTCACCCTGGCCAATGACGCCATCGAATGCATCTGGACCATGACCGATGGCCACCTGCGCTGCGCGCGACTGCGTGACAGGATCAACGGCGCCGAGCTGCCCGTACCGGAGCATGTGTTCTCGCTGCGCCTCACCGATGGCAGCAGCATGTTATCGGACGCGATGACGATCACCGGCGCTCCGGTCACGACGGCGATCGCGTCCGCGCCCGGCGCGTCACGCGCCGCCGACCGCGTCGGCGGCCGCCAGCTCGCGCTCACGCTGCGCGACAGCACGGGACGCATCAGCGCGAGCTGGCGCGCCATCCTGCGCGACGGATCACACTACCTGCGACAGGAACTCACGCTTTCGAGCGCCGGCGCCGACGTGCCCCTCCGTGACATCACGCTCATCGATCTGCACGCGCCACAACCCATGGTCACCGGCCTCGTGCGCGGCAGTCCCGTCGTGTCGGGACATGCGTTCTTCGCCGTCGAGCACCCGCTCTCCACCAGCCGCGTGGATGGCGACCGGGTGCAGTGCAGCATGCGCCGCTCCATCCCGCTGCGGCAGGGCGCGGCACTCACGCTGTCATCCGTGATTGGCATCACGCGACCGGGACAGCGGCGCCGTGACTTTCTCGCCTACGTCGAGCGGGAACGCGCGCATCCGTACCGCACCTTCCTGCACTACAATTCGTGGTACGACATCGGCTACTTCGGTCGCTACAGCGAAGCCGATGCGCTCGACGCCATTGCCGGCTTCGGCACCGAATTGCACGAGAAGCGCAACGTGACGCTCGACTCGTTTCTGTTCGATGATGGCTGGGATGATCCCAAGACGCTCTGGCATTTCAACCAGGGATTCCCCGACGGCTTCACGAAGGTTCGCGCGGCGGCGGAGCGGTACGGCGCCGATCCCGGCGTCTGGATGTCGCCGTGGGGCGGATACGGGCAGCCGCGCGAGGAGCGGCTGCAGTACGGCCGCGCGCAGGGCTTCGAGACCAATCAGGATGGGTTCGCACTCTCGGGACCGGTGTACTACCGGCGCTTCCGCGACACGTGCCTCGAGATGATGCGGCGGTACGGCGTGAATCAGTTCAAGTTCGACGGCACCGGCGATGCGGCCAATACGATTCCGGGCAGTGCGTTCGACAGCGACTTCGACGCCGCCATTCACCTAATCGGCGAACTGCGCGACGAAAAGCCCGATCTCTTCGTCAATCTCACGACGGGCACGTATCCGTCCCCCTTCTGGCTGCGCTACGCCGATTCCATCTGGCGGGGTGGTGACGACCATGACTTCGCCGGCGTGGGATCGGACCGCCAGCGCTGGATCACGTATCGCGATCAGGACACCTACGACCACGTCGTGCGTTCCGGGATGCTCTTTCCGCTCAACTCGCTCATGCTGCATGGCCTGATCTACGCCAGGCAGGCGCGCAACCTGAATTCCGATCCGCACCACGACTTCCGCTCGGAGGTGCATTCGTACTTTGGAAGCGGCACGCAGCTGCAGGAGATGTACATCACGCATGCCCTGCTCTCCTCCAGCGACTGGGATACGCTGGCCGAAGCCGCGCGCTGGTCGCGGCGCAACGCCGCGACCCTCGTGGACACGCACTGGGTTGGTGGCGATCCCATGCGACTGGAGCCCTACGGATGGGCTGCCTGGTCTCCCGCCAGAGGCATTCTCACGCTGCGCAACCCCGGGAACGCGCCCGCCACCCTCGCGCTCGACGTGGCGCAGGCGTTCGAACTTCCCGAGCACGCCTCCCGCCGCTACATCGCGCGCAGCCCGTGGCGCGCGGACTCCGGCAGGCCGCCGCTCACCCTTCGCGCGGGCAGCGAGCACGCCTTTCGTCTCATGCCGTTCGAGGTGCTGTCCCTCGAGATGCTTCCCCGCTAGCCCCTCCCTCTGATGCGTCTTCTCGCCTTCGTCGCTCCGCCGTTCCTGGCCGCCTCCCTGCTCGCCGCCCAGTCACCCGACACGAGCGCCACGCGCAATCTCATGCCGGTACCGGCCTCGGTCCGCTTCGGACCGGGATCGTTCCGGGTTGACAGCACCTTCAGCATCGCGCCCGCGCACTTCCTGGACGGCCGGCTGCGCCGCGGCATCGAGCGCATGCGCGCGCGCCTGCAGCAGCGCGCCGGTGTGCCGATCGCCGATACGCTCTCGCACCGGCCGAATGCCGCGTCGCTCGTACTGGACGTAGCGGGCGCGGGAGAGCGCGTCCAGTCGCCGGCGGAGAACGAGTCGTACACGCTCGATGTGTCGGGCGGCGGCGCCGTGCTGCGCGCGCGGACCGTGGTGGGCGCGCTGCGCGGGCTCGAGACGCTGCTGCAGCTCGTGGAGCTGGACTCGAGCGGCGCCGTGATCCCCTACGTGCACATCGCGGATGCGCCGCGCTTTCCCTGGCGCGGACTGCTCATTGACGTGTCGCGCCACTGGGAGCCGGTGAGCGTCATCGAGCGCAACCTGGACGCCATGGCGGTGGTGAAGCTGAATGTGCTGCACTGGCATTTGAGCGACGACCAGGGCTTCCGCGTGGAGAGCAAGCTCTATCCCAGGCTGCAGGGAATGGGATCCCAGGGGCATTACTACACGCAAGGCGACATTCGTCACATCGTGGAATACGCGCGCGACCGCGGCATTCGCGTCGTGCCCGAGTTCGACATGCCGGGACACTCGGCCTCGTGGTTCGTGGGCTATCCACGGCTGGCCAGCGCACCCGGCCCCTACACGCTCGAGGAACGATTCGGCGTGTTCGATCCGGTATTCGATCCGACACGCGAGAGCGTGTACAGCTTCCTGAACCGCTTCGTCGGCGAGATGGTGAAGCTGTTTCCCGACCGGTACTGGCACGTGGGTGGCGACGAGGTGAACGGTCACCAGTGGAACGACAGTCCGCATATTCGTGCCTTCATGCGCCGCCACAAGCTCAAGGACAACGACGCGCTGCAGGTGTACTTCAACAAGCGGCTCGCGCGCATCCTCGACACGCATCACCGCCGCATGGTGGGCTGGGACGAGATCATGACGCCAGGGTTGCCCAAGTCAGTCGTCGTCCAATCGTGGCGCGGCGTGCAGTCGCTCGTGGAGGGTGCGAAGCAGGGGTACCAGGGGATTCTCTCGGCGCCGTACTATCTGGATGCCATGCGGAGCGCCGGCGAGTACTACAGCGCCGACCCGCTGCCCGCCGATGCGGGGCTCGACGCCGCCGATGTCGGCCGCATCCTGGGCGGCGAGGTATGCATGTGGGGCGAGGTGGTGACGCCGGAAAACATCGACTCGCGCATCTGGCCGCGAACCGCGGCCATCGCCGAACGGCTGTGGTCTCCGCAGCGCGTGACCGACGTCGACGACATGTATCGGCGGCTGGCCGTCACCAACGTGGCACTCGAGCAGCTTGGCAGCGAGCAGCTCACCGGTCCAGCGAAAATGCTGCGCCGCCTGGCGAATACTCCCGACGACCAGGCGCTGCGCGACCTCGCGCGCCTGGTGGAGCCGGTGAGCCTCGGCGGCCACATGCGCGGACGACGCACGTCGCCGCTCACACCGCTCACGGCGCTCGGCGACATCGTGACGCCCGACGCGCCCGAGCGGCGCGTGCTGCGCGCACAGGTGCTGGCGCTGCTGCAGGACGCGCCGTCGTATCAGGCGAACCGGGAGGCGCTGGTACAGACGTTCGCGCGATGGCGCGCACTCCAGACCCGACTCGACTCACTCGCGACGGCCGCGCCGCTCGTGCACGACGCCGACAGTGTGAGCGCGAACCTGGCGGCGCTCGGCGTGGCGGGAGAGCAGGCTCTCGCCTACCTGGCCGGCGGCACACCGGCACCGCCGCAGTGGACCACCGAGACGCTCGCCCTGCTCGAACGCGCGGACCGGCCGGCCGCGCTGCTGCATCTCGCCGTCGTCCCCGCAATGCGCACCCTGGTGACGGCCGCGGGACGCGGCGGGCTCGGCACGCAGTAACGCGATCACGCAGCAGGGCGGTCACGCGACAGCGGCCACGCGGCGGCGGCGCACGCAGCAGCGCGGCCGGCGCCGTTCAGCGCAAACGGATCACATCGACGAGTGGCGCCGCCGACTGCGGCACTGCGGCGTGATAGTCCTCGCCGAGGAGCGCCGCGAGCGTGGCGGCGATCTGGCTCTGGGTCACCGTCGCGGTGCGCGTGCGTTCACCGAGCGGAGGCGTATCGGGTCCCATCACCGCGATCCAGATGTCTTCGGCGCCCTCGACGTCCTTCCCGTGATCGCGCCAGCTGTCGAGGCCGCTGCCGCGACCGTGGTCGGTCGTGATGATGAATGTCGTGCTGCCGCGATATTCCGGCATGCTCTGCATGGTGTTCCAGAGATCAGCGATGAACGCATCCACCTGGTGCGCGGCACGCAGATAGTGATCGTAGCGCCCCATGTGCGCCCATTCATCGGTCTCGCCGTAGCCCACGAACAGCGCGCGCGGAACGTGCCGCGTGAGATACTCCATGGCGGACACGTGGCCGAACGAATCGTAGGCGAGATCACTCCAGAGCTGCGTGGCGCTGGCGTAGAGTCCGTTGATGAGCCTTTCACGCGGCGTGAGCGTGCCGTCAAAGGGCTGGTCCCATCCCGCACGGACGTAGATGCCGCTGCGCGCGCGATTGAAAATGTCATCGAAGGCGGACCACGTGCCGAAGGCCGCCTCTTCGCCGCCGAGCGTGGGCCGGTGGCTCAGCCACTCGAACACCGTGACGTTCGGATTCGGCCCGGCGCTGTTGCTGTTGATGCGCGGATCGGCGTGACCCGTGAGCATCTCGTTGTATCCGGGATAGGAGAACTTGAGGCCGTTGGTGACGGTGGCGACGCTCCCCGAGTCCACGTCGCCGTAGATCTGCCCGTGCTGGGCGATCTCATTCCAGAGGAACGGCATGAGCAGCGCGCGCCGCTCGGCGACCGTTGCGCGCCAGAAGTCATGGCGGAGCGCCGTCGTATCATCCACGCCGCCGTGCGCGTGGTGCATGAGGGCCGAGTCTGCGCCGCGGAAGACATCCTGCCAGCGCATGCCATCGGTGACAACGAGTACGACGTTGCGGGTACGATGCCCGGGCGGCCCCGGGGACATGACGGGCGAGATCCGCGGCGTGGCGCAGGCAAGGGTGAGCAGGATGATCGCGGCCCAGATCACGATGGCGGGGATGCTCCTATACGAGACGTGTGTCATTTCCGGGGGACGAATCGAACGACGACTGTGGAAGACGAAAGCATCTAGTGCGCTTCAAAGTTGAAGGGCTGCTCGACCAGACTCGGGGTCACGCAGCCGCCAACGATCTCGGGGAAAAAAGTCCAATGCTGAAGCGCGACGTGTACGGCATATGCGAAGTCCGTGTAGAAGTCAGCGGGGCTCCCAGGGCGATGAGGTAGCGAGGAGTACGACACGTCCCGAATGGATCCCGGCTCGGCAAGGCCAAGCGTGTCTACGACGAAGCGGACCAGAAGTTTGGCGCCTGCCCGTTTGCTCTCGGCTCGCGACGGATACTCCGGCGGCATCGTCCTTCGCACTCGAGCCGGCTCTCTCCATGGAACAGCGAGCGTGAATGCGGGGACCTGAACTGGATCGACCAGGGGCTCCGCCACATGCGACCGCCGCACGACCGGCGCGGCAAGATTCAAACGGAACGACAACGAATCCGCCGTTGAATCTGGCCAGACGAAACCAGCGCCCGCGCTGAGCGCGCCGACGAACGCACGAGAAAGAAAAGCGGATCCTTTCGTGTCTCCGGTGTCACGCTGCGGCCGAAACGTCATATGGCCATCTCGCGAGGCGGTGACGATGATCGGCGCATCGAGGTCCGGCCAGCCGAGCGCTGGTGCTCCCGCAGGGAGCGTGTCGCTCCGGTGACCTAGCATGGTCCGTATCTGTTCGGCAACGGCTTGCACCACCGCGCTCACATTCATCATGCCCTGATTGTATCGCGCGATCGCTCGTGCGGATTCAGCCAGCGAGTCCGCCGTGACATACACCACCTCCTCGACCATCGAATCGGCGGGAATGGACATCAGGCAGGATGTCGTCGCAGCGGCGGAGGTCGAGGAGGTCTGCGCACGCAGTCCATGCGGGTGCGCGCTCGACGCCAGCACCAGCGCCAGCACGCACGACAGCGGCGGCCCGTGTCGCGTCACACTGGCAAACCTGGGCATCCGGATCACGGCCACGGTTCCATGTGCCATGGCACACCTCCGATCGTCGAGAACCCGAACGAGAACGATTGCGCTATCTGCTGGGGCACGGGACAGCCGCCAACACGCGCCGGAACAAAAGTCCAACGGACGAGCGCGGCCCGCGCAGCCTGAAGGAACTGCACGTAGAAATCACGAAGCCGCATGCTGGGCGGCAGCCATGCGAAGTCTCTTGCGTCCCGGACCGTTTTCATCTCAACGCGCCCGGTTGTATCCACGACGTACCGAAGGAAGATCGTGGCCCGGGCGCCCTCCATCACGGCATCTCGAGGATACTCCGGCGCACTCGTCGTACGCAGCCGGACTGGTTCTACCCACGGAACGGAAAGCGTGAACACCGGGACCTGAACGGGATCAAGGCGCGGGGACACCCGGTGCGAACGACTGACGACTGGCGCGACCAGAGCCAGCGTGAAGGTGACCGAATCCGATGTGGAATCAGGCCAGACAAAGCCCACGCCCGTGGCACGTGCCGCGGCGAACGCGTGCATGAGCAGTGCGGACCCAGTCGTGTCTCCGCTGTTGCGTTCCAGCCGCGCGACCATTCGACCATCGCGCCACGCGCTGACATCGATGGGCTCGTCGAGGGCGCGCCAACTCACCAGTGGCGCGCCGGCGGCCAGGGTATCGCTGCCAGCGCCAAACATTGTCCGGATTTGTTCACCTACCGCCTGCGCCACGACGGCCACATTCGGCATGGCGAACCGGTTGACGTGACGCACGGTGTCGGGATGGTCGAATGGATGCCTGACCGTGTCAGCGGCGACATATACGACAACGCGTACCATGGAATCCGCCGAAATCGATTGCAGGCACGCTGGCGGAGCCGTGAGATCGACCGCAGAGAACTGCGCACGCAGTGCGTGCGGCCAGGTGAGTCCGGACAGCGCGAAGACAACCCACAGCAGCGACTGCGACCCGGGAGATGGTCTCATATGAATCGCGCGGCGTGTCGGAGTCGGAGATCTGATACTGACGCGGGGATTCAGCACGGCGGGCGTCCGATATTACAGGTGCGTGGCACATGTCGCCAGATGCGTTTGGCGCCAGACCACGAACGGAGAGAGAACAGGCACTACCCTCTCCTCTGACGATTCGGGACCCTGCGGAGTTTTCCGGCGCTGGCACCGCCTGCGACTACTTCGCTATCGCCTGCCGCGCGAAGTACTCACGCTTGAATGCGTCGAAGACCTCGTCGGTGAAGAGCTCGTCCGCGATGGCCGCAATTTCCTCCGCCTCGCGCCAGGCATCGCGCAGCGCCTGCAGCTCGCCCGCGAGGGCGCGCCGCTCGTCATCTTCGTTGGCGGCCATTTCAAGAGCGAGCCGATCGGCGACAGGCAGCCTGTACAGTGGAGTGCGCAACTCGCTCCCGGTTCCACCGCGCGCCCAGAACGATCGGCTGGCGAGCCGCACGGCCAGACGTTCCGCGAACGAGTAGCCGGCGGGGAGCTCGGCCTCGCCGTTGCGGACATCGGGCACACGCCCCCACGACGTGCGCAGCGTGAGCGAGGCCACGCGGGAGAAATAGCCGTCGGGGTTGCCGGCGTCATCCAGCTTGCCGATCGCCGTGCGCACGTCGCCCGTGCCCGCGACGCCGCCATTGAGTGTCGCCAGCAGCTTGGCCGCCGTTCGCAGACTCGCGCTCTCGCCGAGGGTGGCGACGCCGTCATCGTGCTCCACGACGAGCCGCCACGGCGCGTCGCGATCCGGGCGCAACAGCTCCGCGTGACGGAGGTGGCGATAGCGAATGAGCACGGGTGCTCCCTGCGAAGTCGTCGCGCGCGCCAGCACCGAACCCTCGCGCCCGAAGGTGCGCATGCGGAGCAGCGTGTCATCGCTCAGGCCGAGTGACGAGGCATAGCTCGCGAACGCCTGTCCCGCGTGGCGGGCGAGGAATCGCCCCCCTCGGCGCATCAGACCGCGCCGTGACGCCGTACCGGACAACTGGACGCGCGCGCCGTAGCGCCACGAGGCGATTTCGGGGAACAGCGCCGGCCCGATGCGAATGAGCTCGAATCCCGGCTGAAGATGCGCGAGGCCAATGTTGTCGGTGGACACCCGGAGCCGCGTGCCGCGATAGAGTCGCTCGCAGCAGTCGAGGGCTTCCCAGCGTTCGTCGAGCGGAGTCAGGTTCCAGCAGCCGCACCGCGTGCACACGACCCAGAGTCGCCCTCGGGCGGGATCGAACGCCAGGCGTCGCCCCACGGGGCACTCGGGGACCGCGTCGTTCGTACCGAGATGCGTGTTGCAGAACAGACAGGTGGCGTACATGGCGATGCCCGAGTGCGCGAGTCGCGACGATGGTGGGCGCCGGCCTCGTTCCGTCCACGGCCGGCGTCGCATCCATGATGCATGACAGTACGGTCGTCGTGCCAGCCGGGTTCCCACGATGCGGCGCGGCGGTGAGGCGGACGCGCACGCACCGTGGGTACCTTTCTCCGGGCCGGTGTCGCACCATGCGCGGCGGGCCGGCCCGCACCAGTCATCGCGCCGCGCGCGGCCCGCACCGTACCTCCCATGTCATCCTACGCCATCGTCACCGCCAGGGGCGCGCGCCGCTGGGCACACGGCCACCCGTGGATTTATCGGAGTGATCTCGCCGCTCGCCCGTCCGGTCCGGCAGGCGCCGTCCTCGTCATGGACGAGGAGCGCTATCCGCTGGGACGCGCGCTCTGGAGCCCGCAATCGGAGATCTCGCTGCGGCTCCTCGAGCGCGACGCGGACATCGCCATCGACGCACCATGGTGGCGCGACCGGCTGGCGCAGAGCATCCAGCGGCGTGCGCCGCTCGCCGCCCGCGCGAACGCGTATCGACTGGTGCACGGCGAAGCGGACGGATGCCCATCGCTCATCGTGGATCAGTACGATCAATGGATCATCGTCCAGCTCCTGAGCGCCGGGGTGGAGCACTTTCGACGTGACATCGTGGTCGCGCTGGAGGAGCTGCTGTCGCCCGCCGGCATGCTGGCGCGCAACGACGCCGCGGTACGGGAGAAGGAAGGGCTGGCGCGCGAGACGGTGCTGCTTGCGGGCGACGTGCCGCGCGAGGTCGAGGTGCGCGAGGGGGACGTGCGGTACCTGGCGGCGCCGTGGGATGGCCAGAAAACCGGCGCGTTTCTCGATCAGCGCGAAAACCGGGAAGTGGTGGGCGAACTCGCGCGCGGGCGGGCACTCGACTGTTTCTCGTATCACGGATCGTTCGCGCTGCATCTGGCCCGGCGAGCCGAGCAGGTGATCGCGGTGGACTCCTCGGCTGGCGCGCTCACGCGCGCGCGGGCGAACGCTGCACTCAATGGGCTGGGGAACGTCGAGTTCGTGGAAGCGAACGTGTTCGACTATCTGCGCGCACAGGAGAGCGCCGGCGCGCGTTATGAGACGATCGTGCTCGATCCCCCCGCGTTCGCGAAAACGCGTGCGGCGCTCCCCGGCGCGCTGCGCGGCTACAAGGAAATCAACCTGCGCGCCATGCGGCTGCTGAGCCCCGGCGGCGTGCTGTTCACGGCGAGTTGCAGCTTCCACCTCACGCTGCCGCGTTTCCTCGAGATGCTCGCAGCCGCCGCGGCCGACAGCGGCCGGCGCATCGCGCTGCGTGCCGTAACGGGACAGCCGCTGGATCATCCGGAGATTCTGACGATTCCGGAGAGCGGGTACGTCAAGGGGGCGGTGGTGGAAGCGA
>Ga0157370_10002035_pt1 | contig 24844 bp, 19 predicted proteins | sample C35metaG_FD_113463 | JGI IMG/M metagenome (GOLD analysis project Ga0157370, IMG submission 113463) | Corn rhizosphere microbial communities from Kellogg Biological Station, Michigan, USA - C3-5 metaG | ecosystem: Host-associated > Plants > Roots > Rhizosphere > Soil | place: USA: Michigan...
GTGATAGCCACTCTTTTTGCACTGGTGATTATTGGTGCGATCATCTTTTCCTAGGATTTAAAATAGCATTAATTAATTTTTTAGCGTGCAGATTTTCTGTACGCTTTTTTTATGAAACTGCCCTATAACAACAGCGTATCTATACGGTGTGCCTGCAGCCTGTTATATTGCGAAGACCAGGTATAAATCGTAAAATGGCCATCTTGTGATGCCACCAAAGCAATTGCATCCCGCTGATCATGAATGAACTGTGCCGCAGAAAGATGTCTTGTACCTCCCACCTTAGAGGCATGCATCACCACCGCTCCTCCTCCTACTATAGGCTCACTAAAAGACAATTCTTCTACACTCTCTTTTCCCTTCGCACGCCCGATTTTTGCTCCGAAAGCCAACAATTCATACTTGTCGTTCACAACCGTTGCCCCATCGATTGCAGTAAGCCCCGACAAATGCTCCACTTCTCTTTTCAGAGCAGTCTGCCAAAAGATCTGGCTCGCCTCTTTCCTGTCTTGCATGAGTAACTTGGACAAGCCACGAAATGAGGGCTGAACCCCATACTGAATGGGCTTTACAATAGACTGAAGCCAGTTATTATGTTCAGATGGCACAACAAGGAGTGTTCCTCCCCGTTGATGCGAACGCATTGAAACGGCAATCTGGATCAGCACATTAACCGAATCATTCCAATAGGATGGAGCAGTTAAATCTAAAAGGGAAAGCAGCATTGTTGGCCAATCATGGGACCTCGGAGAAGAATTATCTACGATCTTAATCTGCTCGCCTTTCAAAACTGCAATATTTGTATATTTTCCAAAACCATAGATCCTTCTGTGTTTAATAACAAGCAGGCCTGGTTCAGACACATCCAGTACAAAGCAAAAATTTGGAATACTTAACGTTGTACCCCATACATACAACTCTTCCCCATCATGCCAGATGCCCAAATGAATACCGGCGCGTTCAACACCAGGCGCAATCTTCGTCAGCGTACCTGGATTTAAAGGAAGATTATTTTTAAACAGCAGTGGATTACCCGCCTGTTCCGGTGGCAAAAAAGCCAAAGAGATCTTAGGCGAATGTCCTTCTTCTTTACGAAGGCTGGCCCAGAAGGTGGCATCAATAATATGCTCTACCAGATGAGCAACAGGCAGTGGGGCAAGATCTTCCTCTCCACTTTCCTTTGCAGCAGATAAATGCTGTGCGAATATGGCTTCCACTTTGGGAGCAATTATCTTTGCGGCCTGGTAGGTTGACTGGTAAATCATGGCTTAAAGTTAACATATTCCGGCTAAATAAAACACCAGTCTAAGTCATTTACAAAACACAAAAACTGTGCTTTGCACCACAATAAAAAACGCAAAAACTATTTAGAATTCTTTTTCAGTTCCTCAATTTCTTCATAGCATTGAATAAGTTTAGCCTGCAGATCTACAATTGTAGAGGTCTTTTGTTGTATTTGCTCCACAAGCTCCAACTTATCTGTATCTATATGCCCACCTTTGTCTTCATCTTCAAAGAAAAAGGACGGTTTTACTTTAAATAATTCTGCGATCTGGAAAATTCTTGAAACATTAATATCTGTAATACCGGTCTCCATTTTAGAAAAAGCAGGAATAGAAATTCCTAATTTTTTTGCGATCTGCTCCTGGCTGTTTTCTATCTTTTGCCTTAAGCTTCTTATTCTTAGCCCAATTCTGTTCATATTGATCTTATTATCGATTCTTATTTATACACCGAAGTTAAACATACTGCAACGCAATGCAAAAATATATTATGCCACAAAAAAAAATATATTGCAAAAAGCAAAACTTTGACCATAGAGCAATATCAGATTATCAGTCGCAAAATATTGCAAAATCCACCTTAAAAACGCAATAAGATCCATTTTCTTATGATGATATAAACCAATAAATCATGATCCATAACCAAAACCAACAATAAAATATTTAATGATTTGGTTATGGATTTCTAATCGCTGTTGTCTATCAGATAGGAACAATGACCTTAAAGCTCATATTTCTTCCAATATTATAAATACCGGATCTCCCATCAGGAGAAGCGCTATAATATTCAAAATACTTAAGCCTGTTTAAATGGGACTGATAAGCCAGGTCAAATAAGTTCTCGCCCTGGATAAACAGATCAAAAAGTTTTCTACCTTTCTTTGTCTTGAATGCAGCTCCGATACCCGCATTAAAAAGGGTATATCCTCTGGTAAAGGTTTCCGTATCATCAAGTGAATAAAACCGGTTTTGATCCGCATATCTATCCAGTTCTATTTTAAAATAAGGATCTTGGATCCTCCCTTTTCTTTTTAGTCCGGTAAATTTAAGCTCTGAGCGGATATGTAAGGGAGGAAGTAAAGGCAAATACACTCCGTGGGTTTGGCCGGTCACATAAGAAAGACTATTATTAAAACTAAACCATTTTAATTGATCAGGATGGATATTCAACGTCGTTTCCAGTCCATACAACCTGGCTTTTGACTGTTGATACTGATAAGTTAAATTACCAGGAACAATAACAACAGGATCTCCGTTTTTATCGGTTAACCTGGCCTGGTAAATATAATTCTGAATGTGATTATTAAATACTTCAAAACTGAAGTCCAAATCCTTGAGATAGGCAATAAAGCCCACATCTTCCTGTAAATTAAATTCCGGAACGAAATTCCTATTGCCCAGATAAACAATATGAGCACCCGGGTCCAAGCCATTCGAGCCGATTTCGGTGATGTTAGGCGCCCTGTAACCCCTGGCAATATTGGCCTTAACCAGCAACCGCTCAGTGATATTATAGGTCAGCCCAAGGCTTCCCGAAAGGCCTTTATAAACATGGCCAAAGGCTGGAAATTGCAAGTTAGCCTGAACGATCTCTGCGCCCGTTGCCCGCTTTTGGAAGCCATTGGCAGGATTTGCCCCTACATAAAAGTCATTCCAGCTGATATTGCGATGATCAAATCTAAGCCCCCCTGATATGTCTATTTTTCCAAACGTCTTTTTTGCAAATAAGAATCCACCCAAATCAAAGAGATTGTAATCTGGAATAGGAAAATCGGTCGCATCTTTGCTTCTGTTGCCTTGATACATTCCGCTCAACCCGACAGTACTCTCCCAGCCTTTAATTGCCGGCAAATTATATTTCACATCAAAATTAAGTGTATTCAAGACCACATAAAGTCCTGCCTGCCGGGCCAGGGTTGGATGATTATATTCCCTTCTGATGCTTTGCTGTCCCCCCAGCAAAACAGACAAACTTCCTTCTCCAAGATTAATCTGACTGGTGTTGTAAAGCCGGTAATGCTGTATATGCTGATGTAGTGGAACAATAGAATAACTTTTTAATAAATTTTCCGGTACCAGCGGCCGGTGCTTGATGTCGTCTCCACCATCAAGCACTTGATAGGTGAATTTTCTACTCAGGGAGTCCCGGCTCCCGTCCGGAATTTCCTGAAGATTATCATAGGCATTTGCAGCAATTTTACTAAATCCCCATTTTTTGTCCAGCCTGGCACTTCCCGATAAATTATATTCCCTAAATCCTGTCCCATATACCCATCCATCTACCTTGTTGTGATAATTATGTGCAAATTTCCCTGTTGCCCTAAATGCGTATGTCCAGTCATTTTTAACATAACCCAGCCCCAGTGAACTCGCGAACATCCCATTATTGGTATGATAATCCTGTGTAAAATCACCCTTTAATAAGCCCTCCGGAAATGCCGGCCGCTCCGGAATCATATTGATCACACCAGCAACAGCATCAGAACCATAGGTCAGGCTTGCAGGCCCTTTAACAACTTCCACCCTTGAAATCCCATATTGGTCGATTTCAATACCATGCTCATCTCCCCATTGCTGTCCTTCCTGGCGCAAGCCATCGTACAAAGTAAGTACCCGGTTATAACCTAAGCCTCGTATAAAGGGTTTAGAAATATTTGGTCCGGTGGTTACAGCACTCACGCCAGGTACACCTTTAACAATAGCATCTATAAGGTTGTTATTTGTATTTTGATCCATCGCCCTCTTGGAGAGTACAGCAATAGGCACCGGGCTTTTTCTTAAAACTGTTCCCCGACTGACTCCGGTTACAACAACCTCATTTAAATTAGAAACCTTAACCTGACTTGTATCTGTTTGAGCAAAGGAGCAGATAACGGTAAAGAATAAGGGGATCAGCAGGTAATATTTTTTATAAGAAGCACATTTTTCAGCATTCATAAAATTGGTTTAAGCAAGTCTAAAATTAGATTATTATATCAGCAAAACTAAATAAGTTAGATTAATCTAACAAATAAACTTTGATATATATTGCTTTATATTTGTATGATGTTATCGTATACTGAAGAGAATTACCTGAAAGCGCTGTTTAAAATATGCAGTCAATGTGAGGGAAGGCCAGAAGCTGGTACAAATGAAATGGCTGCCTATCTGGGTGTTAAACCTGCTACAGCTACTGACATGTTCAAAAAACTGAAAGAAAAGGGATTAGTTGATTATGAGCGGTATGGCAAAATTTCATTAACGGAAATTGGAAAAAACAATGCTTTAGCTATTCTGAGAAAGCATAGGCTCTGGGAAACCTTTTTGTATCAAAAACTGGATTTTAGCTGGGATGAGGTCCATGAGGTAGCCGAACAGCTGGAACACATTCAATCTGAAAAGCTTGTCAGTAAATTGGAAGATTTTTTGGGTTATCCTGAATTTGATCCTCACGGCGATCCTATTCCGAAGGCGAATGGCGATATGCCTCCTACGGCTAAAATGATTCTTTCGGATCTTAAAGCTGGAGAAGGTTGCCGGGTTGTTGCAGTAAAAGATACATCTGTTGTATTTTTACAATACCTAAAGCGATTGGGCATCAGTATCGGAACAAAAATCACTGTTATTGAAAAAGTTTCCTTCGACGGCTCTGTTCAGGTATCCATAGATGATCAGGAGGCCCGAAATGTTTCAGTTAAGTTTGCAGACAGTTTATTTGTAGCCAAATAACCACTTAAAAAAAATTATGTCAACAGAAATAAAATGCCCCAATTGTTCCCATTCCTTCCCTATAGAAGAGGTCATGGCTGAAGAATATAAAAAAGATCTTCGGGAAAAAATGATGTCCTTTACCAAACAAAAGGAAGAAGAATTTAAGCAAAAGCAACTAGAGTTTACGCAGCAGCAAAAGCAGTTGGAACAAACTTTTGAACGGAGAGAACAACAACAATCTAAGCTTTTTGAAGAACAGCTGGCCAATGAAAAGAAACAACTTCAGGAAACGTTGGAGGAAAATCTGCGAAAAACAATTGCCGGGGATTTCGAGAACAGACTTCAGTTACTTGACAATGCCAATAAAGAACAGGAAGAAAAACTAAAACTTGCCCGCTCGAAAGAATTGGAATTCTTAAAAAGGGAGCAGGAAATCAAAAATAAAGAAGAAGAACTCGAACTTCAGATGCAGCGCAAACTTCAGGAACAGCGTGCAGAGCTTGTAGAACAAATCCGTAAACAGGAGGCTGAAAAAAGCACACTCAAGGACACGGAACATCAACTTAGGGTAAAAGAACTCGAAAAGCAACTGGACGATCAAAAAAAGCTTGCGGAAGAGATGAAACGTAAGGCAGAGCAGGGCTCTATGCAATTGCAAGGTGAGGTTCAGGAACTTATCCTGGAAGAATTACTTAGAAATGCTTTCCCTTTTGATCTGGTTACCGAAGTTGGAAAAGGGGTTAGGGGTGCAGATTGTATCCATCACATACGCAATCAGTTTGGGCAGGAATGCGGAAAGATCATTTATGAAAGCAAACGAACAAAAGACTTCTCCATGGATTGGATTGAGAAGCTAAAAAAGGACATGCGCAGCGTTGGCGTTGATGTGGCTGTAATTGTTACACAAGCTTATCCGAAGGGAATGGATTGCTTTGGAGAAAAGGATGGGGTATGGATTTGTTCCTTTGATGAAGTAAAAGCAGTCTCCTACATGCTTAGAGATGGAATTGTTAAATTATTTACCGCAAATAAATCTCAGGAAAACAGAGGCGACAAAATGCATATGCTTTATGACTACCTCACCAGCAATGAGTTTTCTGAGCAATGGAAAGCCATTAGAGAAGGATTTATGAGCATGAAGCTTTCTATCCAAAAAGAACGCGATGCCATGGAAAGGCTGTGGAAGGCGAGGGAAAAGCAACTGGAAAAGGTACTTCTTAATGCAGCTCATATCCGGGGATCTGTAGAAGGCATAGCCGGAACCGACAGCATCCAGTTACACCTTACAGACGAAGAAGACGATGCATTACTATTGGAATAGCCTGTTCCTAAAAGGACCAGGCAACAAAACGGCTGATTTTCTGACCTTGTGCCATATCAATCGTCTGTACATGTAATGCACCTGCTTTTTCCGCATAGCCATAAACAAAAGGAAGGTTTGAACTTTTTGAAACAAGCGTAGTGAACCATTTACACTGTCCCGAAAATTGATGACTTTCCTCTATCATGGTACGGATAAACCCCAACTCCCCACCTTTACACCAAAGCTCGACGTTCTGCCCTCCAAAATTAAGCACATTCTTTGGCTTACCTAAATTACGGAGCTTACGTTGTGTTCCGGCTGCTGCTTCGGCCGCAGAAGCGTGAAAGGGTGGATTGCACAAACTCATATCAAAAGATTCTCCAGGTTTTATAATGCCTTCAAAAATATGCCGGGGATCCCGCTGCAGACGGATCTGTATTGCAGCTCTTAAGTCCTCATTGGCAGAAATAATATTTTCTGCGGATTGCACTGCTCCCCGATCGACGTCAGAGCCTACAAAGGTCCAGCCATATTCCTGATGTCCGATAATCGGATAAATACAGTTCGCACCTGTTCCAATATCCAAGATTTTAACTGATTTTCCTGTGGGGATTACTCCATGATTTGACGCAGCTAACAGATCCGCCAGATAGTGAATATAATCCGCACGCCCCGGAATCGGCGGACAAAGATAATTTTCTGGAATATCCCAGTGTTTTATTCTATAGTACTGTGCAAGCAGCGCCTTGTTCAAGGTTTTAACTGCACGGGGATCAGCGAAATCAATGGATTCATCTCCGAAAGGGTTGATAAGAACAAAGTCCCGCAGATCCGGGCAACTTTTCACTAAAAGCGAAAAATCGTATCTGGACCGGTGTTTATTTCTGGGATGCAGTTGTTTCTTTTCTTCTTTTGAGTCGGTTCCCATGGATTGTCGTTGCTGTGTTTTATCTTTACGCTGCAAATTAAAGTGTTTAGTTTAGCATTATTGACGTTTTAGTTGAAAAAGATATGTCAAAGTTCATACGAGGTTTTGGTTTTGCAGGTAAGGGGCTATATTACGCATTTAGAACACAGGTCAACTTCAGATTTCATTGTGCTGCTGCTTTGGTTGTCGTATTTTCCGGCTGGTACTTTAATTTGAACCAAACAGAATGGTTATGGATTCTGCTGTCCATAGCGATGGTGTTGGTTTTAGAGTTGGTTAACACTGCAATTGAAGCCCTTGTTGATCTGGTCTCCCCTGAGTATCATCAGAAAGCGGGCATAGCAAAAGACACCGCAGCTGCAGCTGTATTGGTAGCCGCCCTCCTGGCTGCTTTGATCGGCTTAATCATTTTTATACCAAAAATTATATAAATGCTGCATAAAACCAGAGGAATCGTTCTAAAAACGACATTGTATGGCGAAGGCAGTGTGATTGTGCAAGTTTTTACTGAAAAATTTGGCATCCAGTCGTATATCATTAATGGGGTTAAAAAACCTAAGGCTAAAATCCGGATGAATATGCTTCAACCGCTGCATTTGCTGGATATGGTCGTTTACCACAAAGCAAACACCAGTCTGCAGCGTATTTCTGAATTAAGAACATCTCCAATATTCAGAACAATACCTTATGATATCGTTAAAAGTTCTATTATTTTGTTTCTGAATGAAGTATTGTATAAAAGCATACGACAACAGCACACAGACGAGAATTTGTTCAGCTTTATTTTCAATGCTGTATCCTGGTTTGACGAGTGCGAAATGGCAGATGCCAGCTTTCACCTCGCGTTTTTACTAAAGTTATCCCGCTTCCTTGGATTTGCTCCCCGTACGGAAAACAAAAATGGGCAGAACTACTTCGATCTACAGGAGGGGGAATTTAAATCCATGCCTCCTGTCCACCCGCATTTCATGAATAAAACAGAGGCAGAGCTGTTTATTTCTCTATTTTCTACACCATTTGAAAAAATTAATGAAATAAAATTAAACAATTCCACAAGAAGGACCATCGTAGATAAAATTCTGATTTTCTATACTTTACATACCGCTTCCTTTGGAGAAATCCGCTCCCATCAAATCCTTGAAGAGGTCTTATCTTAAAATTTTAGAAAAGTTTTTTGGAGTTTTAATTTAGAGGTGTATATTTGCACTCCCGATCACAAGGGACAATAAATAAAAAGAACCAAGGGGAGATTAGCTCAGCTGGTTCAGAGCACCTGCCTTACAAGCAGGGGGTCACTGGTTCGAACCCAGTATCTCCCACAAAAACAGCAGCTCAGCTGTTTCAAAACAAAAAGAGCAGAACCGAAGGGAGATTAGCTCAGCTGGTTCAGAGCACCTGCCTTACAAGCAGGGGGTCACTGGTTCGAACCCAGTATCTCCCACTCTACGAAAAGGACAACATCAATGATGTTGTCCTTTTTTCATATGTATACTTCCGGCAGGTTCAGACCTTTGACCTGGTCGATAAAACAACTACACAAGATCCCATAAAGGCAATAAATACAAATGCAATGCGTAAAGTAAACGCACCAGACAAGAAGCCAATCACCGGAGGTCCAATTAAGAAACCGATAAAACCAATGGTAGAAACAGCTGCTATAGCGGCTCCCGGAGACATCGTTTTGGATCTGCCAGCAGCGCTGTATACCATAGGTACCACAGAAGAAACTCCGGCACCCACCAACATAAAACCTATAATTGCCGTTGGAAGAGCCGGAAAAATAACTGCAATAAGCAAACCCATTGTGCTTAATGCCCCGCTGACCTGTAGCGTAGTCTTTAACCCAAAGTGTGCAGAAAATTTATCCGCAACAAAACGGCCTAAAGCCATAGTACACATAAAAGCAGTATACCCAGCGACCATCCATCCTTTTTCAGCCAATACAATTTTTTTAAAGTAAATGACACTCCAGTCAAACATTGCCCCTTCACAGACCATCGAACAGAAAGCAATCAGCCCCAGGGTAATCAGAGACTTATCCGGAATCGCAAAAGCCGACCCGGTATGCACTGGTTTGCGGTCATTATGTAAATATCGCCAGCATACGACTACAGAAATCACCGTAACCGCAGCAATACATATAAAGTGCGGCGCAGGCAAAATTCCTTTTCCAATCATAAAGGTTCCAATCCCCGCCCCAACAAAACCAGCCAAACTCCAGACACCGTGAAAAGAAGCCATAATTGGTTTACGATACAAACCCTCCGTGGCCACAGCTTGTGTATTGACCGAAATATTAACCGCATTACTCGCCAGGCCAAAACCCACTAAACAAATGAGCAGCTGATAAACTTCTGACACTACCCCAAGAGTGATGAGCATAAGGCCATACATGACCAGTGCCGCAGCCAAAAGCCTTCGGCTTCCTATTTTAGTAACCAGCCAGCCAGACAAAGGCAAGGAAAGCATCAATCCTACCGGTAATGCAAAAAGCACTGCTCCAAGGCCCGCATCAGATAATGATAATTTTTGCTGTATAGTCGCAATTCGCGATGCCCAGCTGGAAAAACACAATCCAGCCATAAAAAACATAGCAGCTACTGCTCCTCTGGTTACTTTCGGCGCATAACTCATGAAGGAGAATCATTTCGATATACCGAGAGCTGATAACTACCCGGTGTTACACCAACCAACTTCTTAAAGGTCCTGATAAAATAATTGGCATCGCTAAAGCCCAGCTCATAACTAATTGCTGCAATCTTGGCGCCTGGTCTGGCCAGAAGTTGTTTAGCTTTTTTGATCTTTTCCGTCAGAATATAATCATTGGGACTAATACCCAATTCGCGTTTAAATAAACGATAAAAAGAAGCTTTACTCATACAGGCCTTATTGCTGAGATTATTAATGCTGATCTTCTCATTCAGATTCGCTTTGATATAACCAATCACATAGCCAAGGGGACTATGATTATTACCTGCAACAGACCCGTCGGCAGCTTTTAAATTCTGTGTCTGAATAATTCTGACCAATAGTTCTTTTAAGGTAAGGTCCGCAAGCACATCTTTCTCCCTGGATCCTTCTGAACAAATCCTGATGATTTTATTGATCAAAAAGGCAATATCTTCATTGTTATAGAAATGATATTCATCATAGCTTAATGACCACAACTCGTCCGGACCAGATCTGGGAAAATATTCGTTCAGATAGCGGATGGTTCTTTTAATTTGTTCCTGATCAATTGCAAGCGCGATACATTGTGCGGGTGTATGATCAGACGCTTCCGGAAAATCGATCTTCATCGTTTGGTCCGCAGGCACAATGACCGTTTCGCCAGGCAAATAGTCGAATCCCTCCTTATCAAAAAGATGCATCACCTTTTTGCCCCGCAGCATACTGGTGATCACAAAATCACTGAAGGTTAATGGAACCTTATAAGATTGCACATACGTTTCGAACACGTTCAGCTCGCAACGCTCCAATGTATAGGATGTCCTGTTTTCAACGAGCGTTTGAAGCCTGGCCTCCCTGCTCAGGTTAACCAGATCTAGTTTGTGTTGCATCATACCTACCCTTATTTTTGGTCAGCTATCTTCATCTCCATATTGGGAATACACGATATACTCAAATATACCTTTATTTCAATAGTGTTACAAAGCCTGCAACAATAATGCTACCAGTTGCAACTATTCTCCTATCCTTCCAGCGATTTACCAACTAGGTTTGTATCAACCAAATATAATACATCATGGAACAGCTTGTAAAAAGACCCACCTTTAAATCACAATATGACAATTACATCGGCGGAAAATTTGTTGCGCCGGTAAAAGGAGTTTATTTCGACAACATATCTCCTATAGACGGCAAGGTCTTTACCAAAGCCGCCCGGTCGAGCAAAGAAGACGTAGAACTGGCTTTGGATGCTGCTCATGCAGCTTTTAAGACCTGGGGAAAAAGTGCTCCTGCTTACAGAAGTAAAATATTACTCCAGGTTGCACAAAAAATTGAGGACAATCTGGAATACCTCGCCGCTGTAGAAACAATTGACAATGGAAAGGCTATCCGGGAAACTCTTGCCGCCGACCTCCCATTGGTGGTTGATCACTTCAGGTATTTCGCAGGTGTTATCCGCGCTGAAGAAGGATCTATCTCCGAGCACGACGAAAATACCGTAAGTATTGCACTTAATGAACCCATAGGGGTTGTTGCTCAAATTATCCCATGGAATTTCCCTTTATTAATGGCCACCTGGAAGATCGCACCCGCACTGGCAGCTGGCTGCTGTACTGTTGTAAAGCCCGCAGAACAAACGCCTGTCTCTATCATGGTCCTGATGGAACTCATCGGAGATATTTTACCTCCCGGCGTCCTGAATGTTGTCAATGGCTACGGAATAGAAGTAGGCAAACCTTTGGCCACTTCCACCAGGATCTCCAAAGTTGCCTTTACAGGAAGTACCACTTCCGGGCGGCTGATCATGCAATATGCCGCAGAAAATATTATTCCTTCGACCATGGAACTCGGTGGAAAGTCTCCGAATATCTTTTTTGAGTCTGTAGCTGATCACGATGATGATTTTTTTGACAAAGCTGTAGAAGGCGCAGTAATGTTTGCTTTAAACCAGGGCGAAATTTGTACTTGCCCGTCCAGGCTGCTGATCCAGGAAAGCATCTATGACAAATTCATAGCGCGGGTCATTGAACGGACAAAAGCAATTAAAACCGTCCATCCACTCGACAAGTCAAGCATGATGGGGGCTCAGACTTCCAATGAGCAGTACCAAAAAATATTATCCTATTTAAAAATAGGTAAAGAAGAGGGGGCAGAAATTTTGACCGGCGGAGAAATTAACCACCTGCCAGGAGAACTGGAAACCGGTTATTACATCGAACCAACTATATTTAAGGGCCACAACAAAATGCGGATTTTTCAGGAAGAGATTTTTGGACCAGTGGTTTGCGTAACTACATTTAAAACCGTAGAGGAAGCAATAGAAATTGCAAACGACACCTTATATGGTCTTGGAGCCGGCGTCTGGACAAGAGATGCCCACGAGATTTACCAGGTGCCCCGCGCTATAGAAGCAGGCCGTGTTTGGGTAAACCAATATCATGCTTATCCTGCACATGCACCATTTGGAGGTTATAAAAAATCTGGCTTTGGCCGGGAAAACCATAAGATGATGCTTGATCATTACAGACATGTTAAAAATATGCTGATCTCTTATGACAAAAAGAAATTAGGTTTTTTCTAGGTTTATGATTCAAAAGGCGCCTCAACATCTTGAGGTGCCTTTTTTACCCGATAATCAAATCCCCATGAGCACCAAAAGAATTTTAGTAACAACGGCGGCCGCGGCCGTTATCCATACGCTTCAGGAAGAATATGGTGATCTGATGTTTCACCAAAGTGGCGGTTGTTGTGAAGGATCTTACCCACATTGTTTTGAAAAAGGCGGTTTTCTCCTGGGGTCTAATGATGTCTGTCTGGGAGAAATAGAAGGCTGTAAATTTTATATGGCCGGCGATCAGTTTGCCTACTGGAAACATACACAACTTACCCTCGATGTGATGGAAGGCAGGGCAGCCAGTTTTTCACTGGAATCTACCCTGGATAAAGGATTTCTCATACACTCCAGGTTATTTACAGAAGAAGAGCTCAAGGAGCTGGAACCTGTGCACACCGCAGATGGGGACCTGATTCTGTAATTCCAAATACCCCCAAAACAAATTCCTTTTCCAACTGTTTTTGAATTAACTAAACAATTCGAAGCTATGGAAAAGCAAGAAATCAAAGACCTCTTAGAAATCATTGACCAGCAAGTGAGCTCATCCATTTTAGGTGGAATGCACGAAAAATACGATGAACTTGAGCAACTTGGTTATATCGAAATCCACAAAGGAGCTGTTCAGCACTCCGCCAATCTTACCCCGGCAGGGCTCGCTTACCTGGAGGAATTAAGACATCACTCCGTTTAGCCCCCGGGAGACAATGCTGCATCCAGCAATATCGCGAGCTGGATACAGTTCTTATCAGAGCGGTTGCTCCAGGCATGGTTTGTTCCGCGCTGAATAACGATATCTCCAGCTTTCAGCAAGGTCTCTTCCTTGTCAAGTACAAGATAGATCTCTCCGGAAAGAATGATGATGTAATCCAGCGTAGCTGTCTGATGCATCAAAGAATGAGGCTCGCCTTCTTTTACCTTTTCTATCCCCAGATCTTTATCCGGAGGAATACTCACGTAACGGAAATAAGACCCGTTTGCTGGCGTGTGAGGAAATGCGGTATTTTCGATCTCCACTCCCTTTTCCAGAGGAACTGGCATGGCGTCAGTAACCCAAACATCTGAAATGATCAGCCCCGGAAAATGCTCCGAAACATTACTCACTTTTGCGTCTTCGGCAATAATCGATTTGCCATCTTTGTTTCCCGTAACAATACGCCGGGGTATTTTAGAAATCAGTTCCATATTCATTTTTAAGGCAAATTTAAAAGAGTAAGCGCCTATATTTGCTATGGGTTAACCCGAGGTAACCTACCTATTAAAGCTCATGGGAAAGACGGATAAAATAAGCTGTAAGGAAGAACTGACCGCGTTGCGCGACAGCCTGGAAATACTGGGTGGAAAATGGAAACTGCAAATCATGCGTTACCTCAGTAACCGCCCCAATGAGGAAAACAATTTCAAAAAAATAAAACAAGGTATTCCAGGAATCTCTGCAAAGATGTTATCAAAAGAACTTAAAGACCTGGAAATAAATCTTTTGATCAACAGAACGGTGAAGGATACAAAGCCCCTCACCGTTGCGTATTCTATTACCGATTATGGTAACAGTGTAGTCCCGGTAACCAGTATACTCGTAAATTGGGGAATGGAGCACCGGGAAAAAATTATAAAGAATTACAATTAATCATTCTTTTGGGTCAACGAAAATGGCAGGTCATCCTTATTCAATGCACGTGTTTTCTCCGGTTGATTGCTCATTTCCAGTTTCAACACGCCACCCCTCAGCAGATCCCCGTGTTTAATAAAGTTCCGGGTATAATTCTTGCCATTTAAAGCGGCAGATTTAATGTAGACGTTTTCTTTGCTGTTGGCAGCAGCATCGATCACAAATGTCTTTCCATTCTCCAGCTTAATGGTGATCTTCTTAAACATTGGACTACCCAGTACATATTCATCTGTACCTGGAGTTACACTGTAAAAACCCAGCGCGCTGAGCACATACCAGGAAGAAGTCTGTCCCTGATCTTCATCACCAGGGTAACCATTTTCCGTCGAATTATAGAGTTTATACATAATATCTCTGGCATGATACTGTGCTTTCCAGGGCTCACCTGCATAATTATACAGGTAAGGCATATGCTGTATAGGCTGGTTACCATGCGCATACTGCCCCATATTAGCCATCACCATTTCGGTCATCTCATGGATCATGCCGCCATAACTCCCTACATTTACCCGGTTGGGCTCAGAAAACACAGAATCCAGTTTTGCTACAAAATTCTGTTTCCCTCCCATTAAATTGACCAATCCTTGTATATCATGGAAAACCGACCATTGCCAGTGCCAGGCATTCCCTTCAGTATAAGGCCCTCCCCATTCTACAGGATCAAAATTCGATTTCCATTTCCCAGTATTGTCCTTGCCCCTCATAAACCTTGTTGAAGCATCGTATACATTTTTGTAATTGTACATCTGGCGGGAAAACACATCGGCATAAAAGTCTTTACCCGTCATCCTGGCCAGCGTGTATCCGCAAAAATCATCATATGCATACTCGAGTGTCTTTGCCGTTGCCTCTCTATATTGCGGATAAGGCACATAGCCCAACTGGTAGTATTCTTTCCAGCCATCTCTTCCATTAGCCGGCCCCCAAGGTCCTTTTTGAGTTGCCTCGTGCAAATAGGCTTTCAAAGCCAGTTCCGGATCGAAAGTATGGATCCCTTTAGCCCAGGCATCTGCCAGCAAAGAAATGGCATGATTACCAATCATACTTCCAGCCTCACTAGGGAATGACCAGGAAGGCAACCAGCCACATTGTTCGTAAGCCTCCAGTAATGCCTTCATATACCGACCGTGCATGGTTGGATGAATTAGGGTATTTAAAGGAAATTGGGCGCGGAAAGTATCCCAGAATCCTGTGTCAGTAAACATATAACCGGGATGTACCTTTCCGTCGTAAGGACTAAAATAGTAAGGCTGACCATTTTTATCCACTTCATAATATTTCCTGGAAAACAAACTGGCTCTAAAGAAGCAAGAATAAAAAGTAGCTTTATCCTCTTCTGATCCACCCTCTACTGTGATTTTCCCTAAGGATTGGTTCCAAATCTTTGCCGCATTCTGACGGGTCTGCTCCAGCGTTTTATCTTTTCCAAGTTCTGTATCCAGATTAAGCTGGGCCTGTTCCGCGCTAATATAGGATGAAGCCACCTTTACCTGGACCTTCGAACCTGGTGCAAACTCCACGTATGCCCCTTTACCCTCGCCTTCCGCAGCCACTGCATTGGCCTGGATGCTGTTCCCTTTATTCTCCCAGGTCCCCCAGGCTTTAAGGGGCTGATCAAATTTGATCACAAAGAAATTCTTAAATCCTTCTTTAAAACCTTCTCCATTATTCACATAACCTGTGATCATTCTTTCCTTGGGAAATATACTGACCCCGCTCAGGTGTGTATAACCATCCAGTACGAGATAACTCTTTTTACCTTTGGGATAAGTAAATCTCAAATGTGCGCCACGTTCGCTAGGTGAGATCTCGGTTGCAATCTGATTTTCAAACTGTACTTTGTAATAATCTGGTTTAGCGATTTCATTTGCATGGCTAAACTTTGCTTCCCTTGCATTTTCATCCACAACAAGTTCGTCGATCAATGGCATAAAGGAAAATACCGCATAATCTCTGGTCCAGGAACTGCATTGATGCGCCTGCTGGAATCCGCGGATATGATCTTTCTTGTACTGATATTTCCAACCATCACCATTTCTGCCAGTTTGTGGTGTCCAGGTATGCATGCCAAATGGCAATGCTGTTGTCGGATAGGTATTTCCACGGGTCAGTTCATGGCTGGAATTGGTTCCCTGAAGGGTATTGACATAACCGACCAGATTTGTTTGCTGTGCGGAACTCTTGAGCCCCCACAGACCCAGAAAAATAAAGAATAAGAATTTAGGTTTCATATATGCATTGTGTTTAGTGTTCAATTACCAATGGAGATCTACAGTTACCCCCTCGCTATAATTTTCAAATTGCAGCAACAGCGTCTTTGTCTTTTCATCCCATAGATTTTTAGTGGTCTTCAAATGACCAGACGGACCATCTATAATCAGCCTTATCGGTTTTGAAGGCAATAAGATCCGCATTACATTCTGTGTCTCTGAAGGGCTCTTGACAATAAATGAGTAATGCTTTTTCTCTAACGATTCCGCGTAAACCCGTGCCGCAGCAGCCAGCACTTGAGGTACTGATCTGTTACGCACCGCATTCAGATTATATAAATATGCCTGGTTACCGGGCAGGATACTTTTACTTTGCAATATTGGGAGAGAGGGATCGAACAAATCTATAACAGGACCTTTTATGGATAAGGGCTCTTGATTTTCAGCCTCGGCTAATACCGCCGCTATAATATATGGCCCGCGATTCAATACAAAATTGTTTTTAGTGATGAGTTTCCCCGCCTGTGCAAATTGCTCATAAGCCGTTCTTACCTTCTCCAGATAAGCATGATCCCCATTTCCTGTCATCACCAGTTCCTTAGGGTCTTGTCTAACCACAATAACCTTTCCTCTCCCACATACAAATGTGCTCTGAGCAGGGTCTCTTTCCATCCCCATCAAGGTGAACAAATGTGCAGAAGGTGCTTTAAAGTGATAATGACCACTATTCCACCATTCCTTTACACTTTGAAAAGGATCGTTGTCCCGGCCATAATACATCAGCACTCCACCCTGCTTTACCCATCTGGCCAATTCTTCATGATAACGCTCAGACAAGGGCTTCATATTGGCATAGCTCATCACCAAAACTTTAATATCTTTTAAGGTATTTGGATTGACGAGGTTTTCCATATGCACCGTTTCTACAGGAATTCCCCGCTCCAAAAGCGGTAAAGCCATTCCATAAAAATTGGAGAGTTGAGGATCATCATAACCCGCATGTACAGGAAAGCGCTGGAACATCATCGAATTGGACAGTAAAACGCCTATTCCATGACACCCGTTTAACTTATTCCCCGACAATGGCATCGCGTTAAGAGAATTCACCATCACCTGCATTTGCGTGGCATAGTCCGGAGAGATCGGCTGCTTCTCCGCACTACCCTCTACCTTAAATTTGCCTTCATAAATTCGGCTTGGCCATGGCATTACCTCATAATTATTCACCATGGGATACAAAAGCTGTGCAGTAAAAGTAGCCTGGTAATTGACCTTATAATCCTCCCAGGAACGTTGCCGGTCTTCAATTGGATCTGTCAAAAAAAAGATCTTTCTTCCGGTTGGCGCAGTCATGGAAACCATGGAACCATACTCCAGAAAAGCATTTTCAAACACCCGTTCTTTTTTTATCCCGTTGAAGTATAAAGGTTCTCTTGAAGTACCTGTCCAGACCTGCGCAATATAGCCATCCATCCCTTCCAGATTGGCCAGACTCGCTTCCGGACTAACAATTTCCCAGGCAGAATAATTCAATAATGAATGTGTCGGCACATAACATTTAACTCTTTTCCCTTTACTTTCACTATAAGACTTCACATCACTAAACACCTCCTTCAGTGCATTAAAATACAGTTGATATTTCAATTTTGAAGACAAATAAGTCGCCTCAGGAGACTCATGCTGTGCTTTCCAGGGAAAACCATAGAATTTTACCCATTCCTTTTTGAACACCTCACTATAACCCGCTCTCGCCCAAAACTCCGGCTCTTCAAGATAAACCGCAGTTACACCTGCATCAATAGCCCTCCTGACATGAGACTTCATATAGTTCAGGTAAGACGCGGTAGGAACAATATAAGGTACATCTTTGCCATGCCAAATGGTTTCCCCGTTTCTCATCATCTGCCCCTCATCCATATGGCTTTTCCCATCCAGTTTTCCTGTAAAGTAATCCTGGTACTGCCCCCAGGCAATACCTGTCATAAACTGTACCTCATAACCCTTATCCCGGTATCCCTTCACCCTTTCTTCAAAATCACCACCGGCATCATTAATGCCATACACAATAGCTACGTCCGAACGGACATCATAAACCGCTTTCCAGGGAGCTGCAATTTGGAACGTCGTCTTTTCTTTAGATAAAACCTGTGCCTTAGCATCTTCAAGGGTCATCATAGTTAGTGCCACACAGTACACAAAGAAAAATAATATATATTTCATCGTCAGATTACTTAACTATAGGATCGAACAATTGCATAAAAGCCACGCCACTGCTGGCCTCATAAGATTGCACAAGGCCGGCAGGACAAGCCACTTTATAGTCCCTGAACATAATTCCTCTACCCTGGTCACGATTGCTCCAGGCTAAATTGATATTGCTGTAGATCCATTCTTTGTACTGGTTTTGTCCGGCATCTTTAATCAACAGTTGTATATATTGGGCAAAAATGGCTTTTAAGACTCCCTGTTCATTCCAGTCCCCTTCTGCAGGTAAGATCCCTTTACTGTCGCACATTTTATTTTTGGTATAATCCGCAGCCAGCTTTGCATCAGCAAGATAAGCATCTTCTCCTGTAGCTTTATATAATAATGTTGCGGCACCAATACAAGTACCCTGGTTATAGGTATAATCTTCATATCCTGCCGGATTCTGACCTACTTTATGATCCGCAACCCTTCCAGTTGAGGCTTCGAACAAATTGTCATGAGACCACCTGTAGATATTTTTTGCTTTGTCAAGATAGCCGGTATCCTTGGTGATGTTATACAGCGTTACTCCGGCAATCACAGTTGGATAATTAATACAGGCATTCTTCCCTTCCACTTTCCAACTCCAGCGCATCCCCCCATCAACGGGATCATGGGAATTCTCCCAGACGTATTTGAAGCCAGCAACTGCAGCGTCCAGATATTTCTGTTCTTTAGTGATTTCATAACTCCGCGAAAGAGAAATAATCCACCACATCATATCATCGTAGATAAAATCGTTCACCTCCTTAACCGCTTTCCAGTCGAAATTGGAATAGGCATTTGCCGCACCCTGGTACATGTCATTGATCTGTTTCAAATACACCGGATTGTTCGTTCTTTTATAAGCATCCATCGTGATGTCCCAAAACACAGCCTGTGGCCAGCCAACAGCAACCTCCTTACGGTCACTTTTGCTGTAAAATAATTTCTGATCTGTATTATAAAAAATACGGGTAAAATCATCAAATGCCTTATTGGCATCTGAGGCAGAGAAGCTCACTTCAGCTGTTAAAGAAGGAGAAGGCTTTCCAATCTCATTTTGACCTTTACTACACGCAGAAAGTGCTATTGTCAGCAGAAACAGATAAGCTTTTAATTTGATGTTTTTCATAATTTGGGGGTTCAAAACATACATCAGGCAGTGCAAAATGCACTGCCTGATAATTAACCTATAGTAAATTACCAGCCTGGATTCTGGACCAATAGCTTATCGACATTCACATCCTTAGATGGAATTGGCCATAAATAATGTTTTTTCTGGAATACTCTATTTTCAAAAGGAACCACATTTAAGAAATCGGGAAGATCAGCTGTAATGTTTAAACCATAGATAGGTCCATTATCTGTCTGTTCCGCAATTTTCCATCTCCTGGTATCAAAATAACGTACGTTCTCAAACGCAAGTTCTACCCGGCGTTCTTTCCTTATAGCGAGTCTCATTTCAGCCTGACCTGCAGGTGCAGCCAATCCCGGGGAGCCATACTGAGGTATCCCTGCTCTTTCCCTAATCAGATTCAGGTACTTTAAAACATCAGCATTTCCTGGTTCGGCTTCATTCAGGGCTTCAGCGTAATCCAGATAAACATTAGCCAAACGATACAACATATCTGTACGGTTATTCACATCCCATTTTCCCAGGCCCATAGCTTTACGGACAATATAACCTGTAGTAGAATGGTCACCTCCACCCGTTGCATTTCCAGAGTTGCCATGATTATAAAGCTCGGTTGTAATGTTGCCGTTATTTGTATTTAACCATGTGCTTCCGTTGTAGGTAATATTTACATAGAAACGTGGTTCACGATTTACCCACTGATTGTATATATTGGCCGTAACCGGCGAACCTGGAGCCTTAAAACTGGAGTATCCGGTTTTAACATATCCGGACCCCTGGTCGTCTATACTCTTACCGTTAGACATAAAAAATGCATCCACCTGATTCTGCGTTGCTCCCAGGCCACCCGATCCCCTGGAATCAGAATTCTGACCACTATGATAAGGTGTCAGCTCATATTGTCTGGGGCCGATAGAACTTTGAGGACGGGCAAATATGACCTCACTGTTCCAATCGGTGAGAAATATATCCCTGCAAGACAAATAAGGATCAAAATTACCTGAAGCATTATTCTTTCTAAACAGATTATAAGTGCCTGGAACAAACTGATCAATAAAAGCTTTATACGCATCCGCAGCCCTTTTCCATTTACCAACATCCGTATTCTGTGCAACAAGCTGCTTACCGTCTGAGTTTTTTAGTGCGGCAAGTTCGCCATTGCCATTATAAAGAGGACTTGCCCCAAGCAGCAAAGTCTGTGCTTTAAAAGCCAAAGCAATCCCCTTGGTGATCCTTCCATAATTATCATCGTTACTTGGAACTACAGGTAAATCTGCTGCTGCTTTGTCAAGCTCGGAAGTCACATAGTTAACGCACTCGTCAAACGAACTTCTCGGCAATTGAACTTGTTCTGCCGGAGCATCCGGTGCAATCACGTCTTCCCCCAGCAAAATTACCGGACCATAAAGGCGCATGATATAAAAGTAAAACATCGCCCTAAGTGCCCTTGCTTCTGCTTTATATTGCAATCTTAATTGCGGGGTAATGTCTTTTTCTACCTTATCAATATTTGCCATAAAGAAACCGGCCGAACGGATTCCCTTATAATAATTGTTCCAGAAATCGCCAACAAAACCTGTATTGGCATCCCAGCTTCCAATATTCATCGCATTCGACTGAACAAAACCCCACACGTAGTCTGCTTCATCAGAGCCCCCCGTCCACAAACCGGCATTCCGACCTCCGCCAGGATTACGCTGACCAAACTCATCAGGGATGTTGTTGTAAACATTCGCTAAAAATTTCTCCGCTGTTGCACGGTTAGAAAAGGTTTCCTCCAGTGTCAGTCTGTCATTCGGTACCTGATCCAAAAAGCCCTTTTTACAGGATGTTGCAAAAGTTAAACAGGCAACTAAGGCTATATAGATATACTTTTTCATAATGATTTCTTCAAGGGGTTAGAATTTAACATTTAAGCCTAAAGAGACATTCGCCGTCATCGGGTATTTTGTTCCATTGGCTCTGCTTTTATTTACCGGATTTGTATTCAGCTCCGGATCCCAAAGTTTGAACTTGCTGAATGTTAAAAGATTTGTTCCAATCAAATACACGGCAACATTACCAACCTTTAGTTTTGTAGCCACACTTTTGGGTAAATTGTAACTTAGCTGCGCACTTTTTAATCTTAAAAAGCTCACGTCTTTTACCCACCATGAACTCTCAAGCGCGTTATTGGTGTTCTGTGCTTCCCCATAACTCAGTCTTGGGTAAAATACATTCTGGCTTGGATTCTCCGGTGTCCATCTGTCGGTAATATTGCTAAACACGTTACTGTCTCCTCCGTTAAACGGAATGATTCCGTTTCCGCCCAGCATCACATCCGCATTTTGCAAGGACTGAAAGAGGGTACTTAAAGCAAATCCTTTATAGGATGCGGTAAAACCAAAACCAAGAATCAAATTAGGAACATCACCACGTCCGATCTTGGTCTTATCGTAATCGTTGATCACCCCATCTCCGTTAAGGTCTTTATATTTGATGTCACCAGGCTTTATGCTGCCTTTTGAGCCGGGCACCGCACTTGCATCAATCTCTGCCTGAGAATCGAATAATTTTTCAGCGACATAACCATAACGGGCCATCACATTATCTCCGATATGGCTCATCCAGGGATAAGGCTGTGCAGGACGGTCGTCATTTAACAATTTATCTCTGTTATAAGTAATGTTTCCCCTCAGGCCAAGATCAAGTTGTCCGATTTTCACATTATATTCAAGGGTCGCATCAATCCCGCGATTGTCGACCACACCAAGGTTTCCATAAGGAGAATTGGTTAAACCAATAAAACCAGGAATAGATTCCCTCTGAAGAAATATTCCAGTCCGCTTTTCTTTAAATAAGTCAACAATAAGATACAGGTTGTCGTTCAAGGTTCTGATCTCCATCCCTAAATCTTGTTTTTTAGATTCAGCCCAGGTTATGTCTACGGCATAGTCCGTTACATTAATTCCCTTAACGGTATTAAAGTTCTTTCCGAACTGATAGCCATTGTCGTTTTCAGACACCAATGTCAAATAAGCAAATCTTCTCCCGTTAATCTGGCCAATCCCAGTTACACCATCCGAATAACGGAATTTAAGGAAAGAAACCGCACTTTTCAGTGGCTCCCAGAATTTTTCATTGGACGGAATCCATCCGATACCAAAAGCGGGAAATGAACCATAACGTTTGTTAGGGGCAAACAATTCCGAACCATTGTAACCAAAATTAAATTCAGCAAAATAACGATCATCGTAAGAATAGGTTGTCCTTGCCGCCAATCCAAGCATACGTTTTGGTATAGAAGCTGTAAAATCTCCTGCAAATGGTTCTGTGGCATCACTTGCGTATCCCAAAAGCAGACCTCCAACACGATGTTTACCAAATGCCCGGTCATAATTCACTGCCGCTTCAGAATAGGTCTTTCTGTTTCCATTACGAGAGGGATCAAAGCTCAGATAGTTACCGCCGCTGGTAAAAGTTTCTTTTAAATTCAACGTACCGTCTGGTTTGTAGGGTGAATTTGTTCCCGGTACATTTTCAATGAAATAGGTACTTTCTCTCTTTGATCGTTTGATAAAATTCTCATTGTAGGAATCAAAAGAGAACATTCCCGTAGCTGTTAATCCCGGAGTGATCATATTCAGGTCCTGTGTAAGCCTCAGGTTAGAATACAACTGATTTTTGAATTCTGTTCTATACCCTCTTCTGGTTAGATCGGCATATGGATTTCTTTGTCCACCGTTAGAAGCTATCCCAGGAATAAAATTGCCAGGATACATCACGGGATAAACTACCGGAGAAATGTCCATAGCAGTCCCAAAAATATCCTGGGTATTCTCGCCAGGATAATTCCCGGTTGAGGCATAGCCTTGTAAGCCCAGGTCAAGTTTGGTTGTCTTGGTCAATTGAAGGTTCAGGTTACTGGTAAAATTATACCTGTTGTAATCCAGCGCAGAATTGTATTGCTGCAGATCATTGGTTTTAAGAAACCCAGACTCATTATAATAGGCAAGCGACACATAATACTGAGCCTTATCTACACCGCCGCTCGCATTTAGATTTGCTCTTCTGTTGTGGCTGTACTTATTCAAAATCTGATCCATCCAGTTCACATTTGGATAAAGCAGCGGATCTACCCCCGATGCAGTCTTATTGATATAATCCTGCGTATATTGAACAATTCCTCCCCTGCCAACACTGGCCTCGTTCGCCATATTCATATAGGTAAGACCATCAGCCATTTCGGGTCTTTTGGTAAATGTGCTGATCCCTTCATTATAATCAAACAAAATGGTATTTTTCCCCACCTTTCCAGTTTTGGTCTTTACCAGAACCACTCCATTAGCGCCTCTTACCCCATACACTGCTGTACCCGAAGCATCCTTCAAAACCGTGAAAGATTCAATGTCTTCAGGATCAATATTGTCAATAGAACGTTCTACACCGTCTACCAAAATCAAAGGATTACTGGTATTCCCTCCAAATGTCGCAATCCCCCTGATCCAGATATCTGCTGTACTTCTCCCAGGCTCACCGCTTCTCTGCACGCCGACTACACCCGCAATTCTTCCGGCTAATGACTGTGTAATACTTGCAACTGGTTGCTTTAGTTCCTTAGGAGATAAGGTTGATTGCGCACCAATCAGGGAGACCTTTCTTTGTGTGCCGAAACCAACAACCGCAACCTCTTCCAGAGCGTTGCTATTTGGCACGAGCTGAATTGAAAATGTTTTCTGCCCATTTATATTGATTTCTTTGGTATCATAACCCACATAAGTAACAACAAGTACAGCCGATTCAGAAGGTACACTGATGCTAAAACTTCCGTTTACATCTGTAGCCGCAGAAATCAAGGTTCCCTTTACTTTTACACCCGCACCGGGAATAGGCAGACCCTTCTCATCTTTTACAATACCACGGATGACAATTTGCTCTGCTTTCGCCGAGACAGGGACCATTTTGGTCAACAAAATCGTTTTATCAACAATGTTATAAGTAATATTCAGCCTTTTAAAACAGGCCATCAGCGCCTCTTCAAGAGAAACATCAGTCACGTTCACAGACACGACCTCTTTCGCCGGATCAAAATCATTACTTAAGAATACATAACCGGTTTGGTTTTTAATATCGCGCA
>Ga0157370_10002036_pt1 | contig 24836 bp, 30 predicted proteins | sample C35metaG_FD_113463 | JGI IMG/M metagenome (GOLD analysis project Ga0157370, IMG submission 113463) | Corn rhizosphere microbial communities from Kellogg Biological Station, Michigan, USA - C3-5 metaG | ecosystem: Host-associated > Plants > Roots > Rhizosphere > Soil | place: USA: Michigan...
CAGGAAGGCCTGATTCGCGTGCGCAACGGATCCAGCGCGGAGTCAGCGACGTCGGCCCCATGAGCATTGGCTACATTAAAGCCTGTTCAAGACCGTTCGCGTAAACTGCACGCATGCGCCAGATCTACACCTCGCCCCGCCAGGAAAACATCGATACCGTGGTCGCCCTGATGGCCGAACACGGCATCGAGGCCAGCGTGGCCAATCGCTCCAACTACAACCGCCAGAGCTGGCAGCGCTTCAGCTACTCGCAGCAGCGGGAAGACCGCAGCGGCTGGGCGCAGGTCTGGATCACCCACGCCGACGACTACAGCCGGGCGCGCAAGCTGCTGCTCGAACTGGGCATCGAACCGGTGATTCGCCACGGCGAGGAGCTCGCCGCCGCGCGCAACCCCACGCCGCTCGACCGCCGCACCCGGCTGGCCACCCGCATACGCAGGATTCTGCTGCTGGCGGTGCTGCTGGTGTTCATGGTGCAGATGCTGCGCTACCTGCACGTATTCTGAGCCGCCCTCGCGCACGCTGGAACGGTAGCGGCGCGCCGGCATAGAATCGGCCCATGCGCCGTTCCGAACCAGTACGCCTGTTCCAGACCCTGCCGCACGCCTGCGGCTACTATCCCGAGCGCACCGCCCAGAACCTGGTACTCGATCCGGCCGCGCCGCAACTCGACCAGTTGTACGGCCCTGCGCTGGAGCGCGGCTTCCGCCGCGCCGGCGGCCACCTGTATTTCCCGCACTGTCCGCAATGCCATGCGTGCACGCCGTGCCGCATCGACGTGAAGAACTTCCAGCCCGACCGTGCCCAGAAACGCTGCCTGAAACGCAACGCCGACCTCAAGATCAGCGAACACGTACCCGGCTACAACCGCGAACGCCATACGCTGTACGAGCGTTACCTGCAGGGCAGGCATCCCGGCGGCGGCATGGACGACGCCGACGCCAGCGACTTCCGCCGCTTCCTCACCGCGGCATGGAGTCCCACCCTGTTCCTGGAGCTGCGGCTGGATCAGCAACTGCTCGCGGTGGCGGTGACGGACATGTGCCGGAACGGCATTTCCGCGGTCTACACGTTCTACGACCCCGCGCAGACCGCGCGCGGCCTGGGCACGTTCGCGATCCTGCAGCAGATCGAACTGGCCCGCCGCCGCGACGTACCCTGGCTGTATCTCGGCTTCTGGATCGATGGCCATCCGAAGATGGACTACAAGCGGCGCTTCCGGCCGTTGCAGATCCGCACGGCGGACGGCTGGAAAGCGATGCCATAAGGCGATGCTCGCCTTCCAACCTGTGCTCGTGCCCGCTTACGCCTTGGGTCCGGCCGGGGACTGCGCCGCTGCCGGATAGGGAAACAGCTTCTCCAGCGGCATCGAGATGCCGTCGTCGCCGACCACGCGGCAATGGCTGCGGTCGAGCAGGCGCGGATCGTCGACGCCGCAGCTGTGCGCGATGATGCCGACCTCGTGCATCACGTTGGTCGCGTAGTGGTACACCTTCTCGCTCTTGTCCGTGACCACCAGGCCACGCTGCAGCTTCGGGTTCTGCGTGGTGATGCCGGTCGGGCAGGTGTTGCGGTTGCACTGCAGCGACTGGATGCAACCCAGCGACAGCATGAAACCACGCGCCGAATTGACGAAGTCCGCACCGACCGAAAGTACCCGCGCCACGTCATACGCGGTGATGCACTTGCCCGAGCAGATCACCTTGATGCGCTGGCGCACTCCGCGCCGGATCAGCGTATTGATCAATTCCGGCAGCGCCTCGTGCAGCGGCAGGCCGACGCCCTCCATCAGGGTCTGCGGCGCGGCGCCGGTACCGCCTTCGGAGCCGTCGACAATGATGAAGTCGGGTGCACTCTCGATGCCGCGTCGATCGACTTCGTCGCACAGCTGCTCGATCCAGTCCATGCCGCCGAACACCGCCTTGAAGCCGGTCGGTTTGCCGGTGAGATCGCGGATATGCGCGATCGCATCCATCAACTGCGTCACGTTGGCAATGTCCAGGTGGCGATTCGGGCTTTGCGAATCCTCGCCGACCGGAATGCCGCGGATCGCGGCGATTTCCTCGGTGACCTTGGCGCCCGGCAACAGGCCGCCCATGCCCGGCTTGGCGCCCTGGCCGAGCTTGATGCTGACCATCTTCACCTGCTTGTGCGCACAGATCGCCTGCAGCTTGCCATCGTCCAGCTTGCCGTCGGGGGTGCGCACGCCGTACTTGGCGGTGCCGATCTCGAACACGATGTCGCAGCCGCCTTCCAGGTGGTAGGGCGCCAGCCCGCCCTCGCCGGTGTCCATCCAGATGCCGGCCTTGGCCGCGCCGATCGACAGCGCGCGCACGGCCGGCGCCGACAGCGCGCCGAAACTCATCGCCGAGATGTTGAAGAACGCGGCGTGGTCGTAGGGCTCGCGCGCATACGGCCCGATCCGCACCGGCTTCGGATCCACGTGATGGTCGCCGAGGGAGGGGAACGGCGCGTTGACGAAGAACGGCACGCCTTCCTTGCGCAGGTCGCGGGTGGAGCCGAACGCGTTCGTGTTCTCCGCGTTCTTCGCCGCGCGGTAGACCCAGACGCGCTGCGCCCGGTTGAACGGCAGCTCCTCGCGGTCGCTGGAATAGAGGTACTGGCGGAAGAACTCGCCCAGGTGCAGGAACCAGTAGCGGAAGTGGCCGATCACCGGGAAGTTGCGCAGTACGGCGTTGGCCGTCTGGTTGCGGTCGACCACCCAGGTCACCAGCACCACCATGACCGCCACCGCCAGCAGCAGCAACGCCAGCAGCGCGCAGGTTTCCACCAGCACCACCAGCCAATGCGAAAAACCCGTCGATTCCATGCCGCCGTCTCCCACTCGTCGAATTCGATGACTCAAGCGTAGCGCATCAACCCCGGCCGATCGCCACGGTCAAAGCTCGATGCGCAGTTGCTCCTTCGCCCGCATGGCCTTGGCGATCGCGGCCTCCAGCGTGTCCGCACGCGCCAGCGTCACCGCCATGCGGCGGCGCCCGCTGACCGTCGGTTTGCCGAACAGGCGCAGTTGCGTATCCGGCTCGGCCAGCGCCTCGGCCACACCGTGATAGCGCGGTGCGCTGCCGTCGCCCGCGACCAGCACCGCGCACGACGCCGACGGACCGTACTGATGGATCACCGGAATCGGCAGGCCGAGGATCGCGCGCGCATGCAGGGCGAATTCGGAAAACTCCTGCGAGATCAGGGTGACCAGGCCGGTATCGTGCGGACGCGGACTGACCTCGGAGAAAATCACCTCGTCGCCGCGCACGAAGAACTCCACACCGAATACGCCCCAGCCGCCGAGCGCCGCGGTGATGGCCGCCGCCTGGCGTTGCGCCTCGGCCAGCGCGGACTCGCTCATCGGCTGCGGCTGCCACGATTCGCGGTAGTCGCCGTCTTCCTGGCGATGGCCGATCGGGGCGCAGAAGCTCACGCCGCCGACATGCCGCACGGTCAGCATGGTGATCTCGTAGTCGAACGCCACCAGGCCCTCGACGATGACCCGGCCCTTGCCCGCACGCCCGCCGGACTGCGCGTAGTCCCACGCATGCCGCAACCCGCCCGCCTCGCGCACCACGCTCTGGCCCTTGCCGGACGAACTCATCACCGGCTTGATCACGAAGGGGTAGCCGATGGCGGCGACCGCCTCGTGGTACTCCGCCTCGTCGCTGCAGAAACGGTACGGCGACGTCGGCAGGCGCAGCTCCTCGGCAGCCAGTCGACGGATGCCCTCGCGATCCATCGTCAACCATGCTGCGCGGGCGGTCGGGATCACACGCTGGCCCTTTTTCTCCAGCTCAAGCAGGGTCGGCGTGTGGATCGCCTCGATTTCCGGCACCACCAGATCGGGCTGCTCCTGCTCGATCACCGCACGCAAGGCCGCCCCATCGAGCATGTCGATGACGTGGCTGCGATGGGCTACCTGCATCGCCGGCGCGTTGGCGTACCGATCCACCGCAATCACCTCGACCGCGTAGCGCTGCAGCTCGATCGCCACCTCCTTGCCAAGCTCGCCCGCACCTAGCAGCAGTACGCGCAGCGAGTGATCGGAATACGGGGTACCGAAAGATTTCATCGGGAGACTCCTGGCGCAAACCGGCATTGTAAGGGCCGCCAGCCGCGCCGCCCCTCGGCTGGCGACGTTGCAGCGACAGCCCCTTGCAATTAGATATCATTTTGATATCTAATTTGCCGAACCTACGGGAGGATCATTCCATGAACGAACACAAGGGCTTTTCGCTGGCCGGCATTCCATTCGTCTGCGTCTGCATCGTGCTTTTCGCGATTGCCACCTTTGCGGTGCTGGTTTCCGCTCCGGCACAGGAAATCGTCGGCCTGGCCGCCGGCCTCGCGCTGGAGGTGATCACCGCCTTCATGCTCAAGGGCTTCTTCCAGGTCGCGCCGAACGAAGGTCAGGTCCTGCAGCTGTTCGGCAAATATGCCGGCACCGTTCGCCTGGCTGGCTTGCGCTGGACCAATCCGTTCTATTCCAAGCGGCGCATCTCGCTGCGCGTGCGCAACTTCGAGAGCGGCAAGCTGAAGGTCAACGACAACGACGGCAACCCGATCGAGATCGCCGCCGTCGTGGTCTGGCAGGTGCTGGACACCGCCGAAGCGGTGTTCTGCGTGGACGACTACGAGAACTTCGTGCACATCCAGAGCGAGTCCGCGCTGCGCCAGATGGCGCAGAGCTATCCGTACGATGCGCACGACGACGGCAAACCGTCGCTGCGCAGCCACGGTGAAGTGATCAACAACCATCTGCGCGACGAAATCCAGGCGCGCCTGGAGAAGGCCGGCGTGCAGGTGATCGAATCACGCATCAGCCACCTCGCCTACGCCCAGGAAATCGCCCAGGCGATGCTGCAGCGGCAACAGGCCGGCGCGATCATCGCCGCGCGCACGAAGATCGTGGAAGGCGCGGTCAGCATGGTCGAGATGGCTCTGGACCAGCTCAGCCAGCGCGGCGTGGTGCAACTGGACGAGGAACGCAAGGCCGCGATGGTCAGCAACCTGCTGGTGGTGCTGTGTGGCGAACGCGGCGCCCAACCGGTACTGAATACCGGCACGTTGTACTGACGCGTCGCGATGGCCGTCGAGAAGAAAGCCTACCCGCTGCGCATCAGCGCCGCCGTGCTGGACGCGATGCAGCGCTGGTCGGACGACGAGTTGCGCAGCGTCAACGCGCAGATCGAATACGTGCTGCGCGAGGCACTACGCAAGGCCGGCCGGCTGAAAACCGGCCCGGACAAGACCACACCCGACAACGACACGCACTGACCTGCAACCCGGAGCAATCGACACATGGCAACGACGTGGGAATACAAAGTGGTGACGGTGAAGCGGCAAGGCACCTTCAAGCTCACCGATACGCCCGACGACAGCGACCTCATCGCCCTGCTCAACCGTGAAGGCAACCAGGGCTGGGAGCTGGTCAACGCGCTGGGCTACGGTCCGGTCTCTCCGGTGACGCTGTACCTCAAGCGCCCGCGCTGAACCGCCTGACCGCGATCAGCGGCTGCCTGCCGCCGCGATCTCCAGTTGCGGCAACCGGAGTTCCTCCAGCGTGCCATTCTGGCGCACCACGAACAGATGGCCGCCCCGCTGCACCAGTGCGTCGCGATCCTGCAGGCCTCCCTTGACCCTGAGCCGCTGCAATGGCCGTCCATCGGCGGCATCGTAGACCGTCACTTCGTCGGCCTTGCCGTCGGCGACCACCAGCCAGTCGCGGCCATCTTCACGCCAATGCGCCAGCGCGTTGAACGCCGGCGCCATCCCGGTGTCGGCCCGCAGCGAACCGTCCGGTCCGAACGGGCACAAGATGATGGCGAGCAGCACCAGCAGGGGAAGCCAACCGTGCCTGCGGACAAGCGTCGTGATCTTCATGCCTGCATGCTGGAACCGCCGCATGACGAATGCATGACGCGGTCGCTGCGCTCAGGTGACGCGGGCTCACTCCACCCGCGAACGCAATGACAGCCCCAGCGCGATCCAGCCAGTGACGAAAGCCAGCCCGCCGACCGGGGTGATGATGCCGGTCCAGCGTGGCGCACCCAGGGCCAGCGCGTACAAGCTGCCGCTGAACAGCACGATGCCGAGCGCAAATGCCGCGACCGCCACGCGACGGCTGCGACCACGACCCAGTCCCGCTGCCAGCGCCAACGCCAGCGCGTGCCACACGTGATAGTCCACCGCGGTATGCCATAGCTCGCGCCGGGGCCCGTCGAGGACATCGCGCAGCGCATGCGCACCGAACGCGCCGAGCAGGACCGCACTGGCGCCGGCGATGCCCACAAGCAGCGCGATACGGGTACTGACAGGTTGTCGCAGCATGAGCGGATTTCCCGGTATTCGAGCCACAGACCGCAAGCGCTGGCGTATGCTTGAAGGGATTAACCTTCCGGATTCTCGCATGAAGTCGCCCTGGCGCCGCCCCCTTGCGTTGCTCCTGCTGCTTGCCATCGGCCTGTTGCTCGCCGGCTGCCACCGCGCGGCGCCGCTGCCGTTCCGGCTGACCAACCTGACCGGCCACATGCCGCAACTGGAGTTTGCGCTCACCAATGACGAGGGCAAGGCGGTTTCCGCGGCGGACTACCGCGGCAAGGTGGTTCTGCTCTATTTCGGTTATACCCACTGCCCGGACGTGTGCCCGTTGACGATGGCGCACCTGCATGTGGTGATGCAGCGCCTGGGCAAGCTCGCCGATGGCGCGCGCATCCTGTTCGTCAGCGTCGATCCCGCCCGCGATACGCCGACGGTGCTGCATGCCTATGTCAACGCGTTCGATGCGCACGCGACCGGCCTGACCGGCACCCCACGCGCCATCGAGGCCCTGGTGAAGCGCTATCGCTCGGCGTTCACGCGCGAGCCCGCCGGCAAGGATGGCAGCTACGAGGTCAGCCACAGCTCGGCGATCTACGTGTTCGACCGCGACGGCAACCCGCGCGTGCTGTTCACGCCCGCCGACAAACAGGACGACCTGGTGCACGATCTGCACCTCCTGCTCGACAGCGGAGACCCGTCATGAAACACGCCCCCCTGCTCGCCCTGCTTGCCGGCCTGTCGCTCGCCGCCAGCGCGCGCGCAAGCGCCGCCGATCACGTGCATGCCACACATGCCTGGATTCGCGCGCTGCCCGGCGCGTTGCCCGCCGGCGCCTATGTCACCCTGGAAAATGAGGGCGACCAGGCGGTGGCGCTGACCGGTGCCAGCAGCAAGGCCTACGCGCAGGTGATGCTGCACCACAGCTCGACGCAGGGTGGCGTCAGTCGCATGACGATGGTGGATTCGTTGCCCGTACCTGCCCATGGCCGCGCCGTGCTGGCGCCGGCCGGCTATCACCTGATGCTGATGCAGGCCGCCGACCCGGTGAAGCCCGGTACCATCGTGCGGCTGCTGCTGAAGTTCAGCGACGGCAGCAGCCTGCCCACCGACTTCATCGTGCGTCCGGCCAATGCGCTGGACGACGGCACCGGGCACGCCGACCACCCGTCGTCCTGACGCGGCGGCGAGAGCGCCTCAGTCGGGCATGCCACCGGCGATCGCCGCCGGCGGCGGTACCGGCAACCGTCGACGCGGCAGGCGTCCGTTGCGTGACAGGCGCAACCAGAGGCGCAAGGCCATCAGGCCACCCACCGACTCGATCAGTGCTGCGGGCACCCAGGTGATCAGGCCGCCGACCATCTGTCCGGTCAGCACGTTGAAGGTGAAGGCACGACCGCAGATCTCGAAGATCGGGTAGAGATCGGTGTGCGAGAACGTGACGATGGCGCCGGCCAGGATCTGCGGCGACATGGTGATCGCCGGCGACAGCACGCGCATGCCCGCGACCATCCGCCCCGGCGGGTGCGGCCGGTGGTCGAGCACCAGCGACCAGTAGGCAAAGCCGCTGATCAGCATCGTCCAGTTCATGAAGCGGTAGACGCGCCAGTCCAGCATCGCCAGCGTCTGCAGGTCCGGGATCAGCCAGATCAGCACGAACACGATGAACAGCACGGTGGCGACCGTCGGATTCATCAGCACGCCCAGCACCGCCCGCCACGGCCATGACCGCTGCAGCGGACGCAACAGGTGCACCCGCCACCTCAGCGGCAGGCCGGCGCGCAATACGCTCACCGGATACGCGGTGACGATCAGCAACGGCGCCAGGTGGTGCAGCAGCAACTGCTGCAGGCGATGCATGAAGAACTCATGCTCGGCGTAGTAATCGAGGTAGGTGTGCAGCGACAGGTAGATGATCGCCATGCCGCCCCAGAACGCCAGCTGGCGACTGAAGTCCACGCGCAGCCGCCGGCTGCCGCGCCAATACAGCACGCAGGCCAGCAGGAACGTGGCCAGGAAGACCCACGAAAACTCCCACGGCACCGCCCATTTCAACAGTGTTGCGATCACGATCAGGCTACTTCTTCTTCCATCCGCACCGGCGACGGCCGGGCAGCACCGCCCAGCATAATGCGGCGGGTCCGCGGCGTCTGCCCGGTCGGCGCGGGCCGCTTGCGGCAGATTGCCGCCGGTGTTCCGTCCTGCTCAACGCCGACGCCGGCTGTAACGCGTGCGGCGCCAGCCGTAAAGCAGGCCGATCAGCACCACCAGCGCAGGCACCAGCACGATGTTGATCACCTTCAGGCGCAACCCGAGCGCATCGATCTCGGCATTGAGCTGGTGTTGCACGTCGCGCAGTTCCTTGTTGATCGCCAGCTGGCGCTGGCGGAACTGCTCGATCTCGCTGCGTTGTTCGGCGGTGATCGTGCTGGGATGGGTACCCTTGGCGGGCTGCAATTCATCCAGCCGGCGCCGCGTGTCTGCCAGCTCCTGCTCGAGTTCCTGTTCCTTCTGCAGGAATTTCTGGTCGGCCACGTTGCGCAGCGCCTGCACCCGCGTGAACGGTCGCTGCGAGGTGGAGCGGCCGCGGATCGACAGCAGCGCCGATGAGCCGCTGAGGTTGTCGACCAGGTTGGTGACGAAATCCCCGTTGTTGGCGAAGATCCGTATCATCGCCTGGCCCAGCATGGTCTGCGGCTCGACCCACAGCCGGTCGCTGAGCAGGTCGGTGTCGGCCACCAGCACCACCTCGGCGTTCGGCGCCGAATGGCTGCGATAGCCAGGCTTGCCGGCATCCTCGGGGAACACGCTGTCGAACGTGCCACGCAATCGCGCGGCCAGCACATAGTGCGCATTGTCCGCCTTGTAGCCCTGCAGCAGCCGGGCCGGATCATTGCTGGCATCCATCACCTGTTGCGTGGACACCAGTCTGGCATCGGCACTGCTCTGCAGCAGCGGTATCAGCCGCGCGCGCGCCGTGGGCGCGAGGTCGAAGTGGCCGATGGTGGAGACGTTGATCCGCTGCAGGCTGGCCGTCACCGCGTCATTGCGGTTGAGCTCCTGCTCGCCCAGCCCGAGCATCGCCGGATGATTGAGGCTGTTGCCGGACAATTCGATCTGCAATGCGCGGCTGCGATCAAGCACCACCTGGCGCGGATCGTAGACCACTCCCCATGCCGCAAACAGGCGCGGCAGGTTCGAGGCATGCGCGGGCATCCCGGTGATGTCCGGGGTGAACGGCGAGGTGTCCAGCTCGGCATCGGGGTCAACGAAGACCACCAGGTGCCCGCCGTTCATCACGTACTGGTCGATCGCATACTGCGCCGCGGGCGGCAGGTGTTTCGGGTGGATCAGCAGCAGCACCTTCAGCTTGCCGTCCACGTGGGTCAGCTGGTCCGCATCGAGCGTCTCCAGCGTGAACAGCTGGCCCAGTTGCTGCATCACCGCCCAGGGCTGCTCGCCAAGCGCCGGCGCCCCCTCCACCGGCAGCGAGCTGATCACGCCGATCGACGGCTTGTCGACCTGGTTCAATTCGTACAGCAGCTTGGCGATGTCGTATTCGAGAAACGCCTCGCGCGAGGGATCGAAGAATGGAATCGACAAGGCCTTTTCCGGCGCGCGATCCTCCTCGCCCTCGCTGTCCTCGCCATGCGGCATCGCGCTGCCGGCCAGGCCGAAGAACACCCGCTCGCCGTTGCTGCCGCCGTTGGCGGCGATCAGGCCGCTGCCTTCGGCACTCGCCTCGTCGTCCGAGTAGGGTACCGGGTCGATGACCTGCAGGCGGATGCGCCCGCGCGAACGGGCCACCATTTCCTGCAGCATCTCGCGCACGCGCTGTTCGTAGCTGCGCAGCTGCGGCAGGTCGCGAGTGGCGTGCTGGGAGAAATACAGGGTCAACCGCAGCGGCCGATGCAGTCTGTCGACGATCTGCAAGGTGCCCGGCGTGAGCGTGTAGAGCTTGTCGGCGGTGAGATCGATTCGTGTGGCGTGCAGCCAGCGACTGCTGGTCACGATCAGCGGCACGAACACCAGCACCAGCACGATCAGTCCGGCATACAGCGCGCCGCGCCGGGTGAGTTGCAGCGGCACGGTGAGTATCGCGGGCAGGCGCAGGCGGGGCATCGGTCAGCGCGTCCGCTTCAGGTCGAGCAAAAGCACGCCCGCGATCAGCCAGCCCAGCGTGCTGAACAGGAAGTACACCAGGTCGCGCACGTCCAGCACGCCACGCGAGATCGCCTCGAAATGGCGCAGCATCGACAGGTGGGCCACCGCGTTCACCAACCGGCGCGGCAACGCTCCCTGGAAGAAGTCCAGCACCTGCGGCTGCCCGACCAGGATCAGCAGCACGCATACCAGCGCGGTGAGGATGAACGCCACCACCTGGTTGCGGGTCAGCGCCGACAGGCAGGCGCCGATCGCGATGAACGTCCCGGCCATCAGCCAGCTGCCCAGATAGCCGGCCAGGATCACGCCGTTGTCCGGCGAGCCGAGGTAGTTGACCGTGATCCAGATCGGGAACGTCAACGCCAGCGCCAGCCCGATGAACAACCATGCCGCCAGGAACTTGCCGAGCATCGCCTGCCACAGCGTCAGCGGCAGGGTCAGCAGCAGTTCCAGGGTGCCGCCCTTGGCCTCCTCGGCCCACATCCGCATGGTGATCGCCGGCACCAGAATCAGGTACAGCCACGGGTGCATCACGAAGAATGGCTGCAGGTCGGCCTGCCCGCGCTCGTAGAAATCGCCGACGTAGAACGTGAGGATGCCGGCCAGCACCAGGAAGATCACCAGGAACACGTAGGCCACCGGCGTCACGAAATAGCTGCGCAGTTCGCGTCGCAGCACGGCACTCAGGGGACTCACGCGGGTACCCCGGTGCTGTCTTCGCCACTGGTGGTGATATGGCGAAAAACCTCGTCCAGCCGTCCGCGCTCGAGCTGGATCTCGGAGACCTCCAGGCCCTGCTCGCGCAGCAAGGTCTCGACCGGCTCCAGGATGCGCGCACCCGGTTTCGGGAACACGGTGATGCGCCCATCCAGGGGATCGACCTCGATCCCCGCCACTTGCGGCAGGCGACCGAGCATCTCCTGAGACATGCCGCTGCCGGGTGCGCTGAACGAGACCGCGCCGTGATAACGCGAGCGCGCCTCCAGCTCGGCCGGCGTGGCATCGGCCAGCAGTTTGCCACGGGCGATGATCACCACCCGGTTGCACAGCGCATGCACTTCCTCCAGCAAATGGGTGGAAATCAGGATCGTGCGCTCGCGTGCCATCACGTCGATCAGCTGGCGCACCGCATGCTTCTGGTTCGGATCGAGACCGTCGGTGGGTTCGTCCAGCATCAGCACCGGCGGATCGTGCAGGATCGCCTGCGCCAGCCCGACACGCCGGCGCAATCCCTTGGACAAGGTATCGATGCCCAGTCCAAGCACGTCCTCCAGTTGCAGTTGCTGCACCACCGCACCGTAGCGCCGATAGCCCGCCTCGCCCTTGAGCCCGCGCATGCGCACGATGAACTGCAGGAATTCGCGCACCGTCATTTCGCCGTAACTCGGCGCGCCTTCCGGCAGGTAGCCCAGGGCACGCTTGGCCTGCAGCGGTTCGCGCATCACATCATGTCCGCACACCCGCGCGCTGCCCGAGGTCGGCACCAGGAACCCGGCGATCATGCGCATCGCGGTGGATTTCCCCGCGCCGTTGGGCCCGAGCAGGCCAAGCACCTGGCCGGGCTCGACACGGATGCTGAGCGCATCCACGGCGGTGAGGTTGCCATAGCATCGGGTGAGTTGTTCGGTTTCGATCATGTCCGCTGGCGGGTTGTCACGGCACTACCGGCAAGCACGCCGGAAACCGGTCGATGGCGCCGGATGTCCCCTGGAATGTACCGCAAGCTCCGCGAGTCCGTCGGATCCGGGCCAGCCGGCCGGCGCCGCCCAACGCAAAAGGCCCTTCCAGCACGGAAGGGCCTTCGTCATGGCGCCACCGGCATGGCTTATCCGGCGCTGCCGGCTGCCGCGGGAGCTGCGCTGCTTGCCGGGGCCGGCGCGGAGCCGGGAGCGGCCGGCGCACTGGCGGTGCCCGCCGACGCAGGCTGCAGGCCGGCTTCCTGTTCCGGAGTCTGCGCCGGGGCCTCGGACAGCGGCAGGGATACCTGGTGCTTGGCGTAGGAGACGAAACCGCCACTGGCGTCCTTTACCGCCGGTGTCACCACCATGTCGTACGGCGCGCTGACCGTGCTGTCGAACTTGTAGCCGTGCGTTTGCGCGTAGGCAGTAAGCATTTTCACCGTCTGCGGCACGCCATTGAAGGTTCCTTCCCAGTCGCCCTGCAGAGTGGCGCCGCCGAATGCCAGCATCGCGCGCACGTCGCCTTCCACCACCAGCCGGCCGAAGCGGTCGCGGCTACCCGCGGCAGGCCCGGTTGCGTCCGCGGCACCGGCCGCCGTGCCGGCCTCGGCCGGCTGCGCGGCAGCGAGGGTCGGCGGCGTCGGCGGCGTCAGCTGTTCGCTCTGGCCATTGACGGTGAGCGTGCTGGAATCGATCGGCAGCGCCACCTCGAAATCGAAGTCCGGATCACCGTAGTTGGTGATGAAGAGGATCGAAGGGCCGGTGACGTTCACGCCCAGCTTCTTGGCCTCGGCCTTCAGCTCGGTATCTGCCTGGGACATGGCATCGTCCAGCGCCTCGGTACCGCCCTTGCTGCGGTCGATGTGGCGCGTGACGAACAGCACGGGGGCCGGCTGCGACTGCACGATCCTGGGCATCAACCCGCTGTAATCCACGTTGGCCACGCCGGCCAGCACGTTCTGCAGGTTGTTCAGGCTGAACTCGATGAACGAATCGGGGTCGCCGTGGATGTAAAGGTTGGCGAACCGGTTGACCAGGTTCCAGCCGTACTTCACATCGTAGGACCAGGTGACCTGGGTCAGCCGGCCGTGGCCCTGACGTTCCAGATCCAGGGTGAAATGCTTGTCCAGACCGCGCCAGTTGTTGTCCAGGTTCCAGACGATGGTCGCGTCCTGCGTGTTGTTGTCGATCTTGTCGAAGTCCGGCGTGGCGCTGGCGATGGTCAGGCCGCCGTCGCCGAGCTTGGCATCGGTGCTGGTCCAGCTGATCTCCGCGCCCGGGCCGAAGGCCTTGCCGGAAAACTTGAACTGCACAGTGGGGTCCAGCGAACGGAGCACCGAGTAATCCGGCAACCGTCGAAAATTGTCAAGGACATCATAAACCTGGCGCAAATCCTTGCCCATGACCAACTGGCGTTCCACATGACCGCTGCCGGGCATGACCACCGCTGCCAGGACACCGATCACCGCAACGATGACCAGGGCAACCAGAAATTCAAAGACACGCATCATTCCAGAGTTCTCCGAAGCGTCTTTACGCCATACCTTGGGTGTGTGCTTCCGCCGTCGCATTGGCCTAGCTGGAGGGGCAACAGACGGGGTCGGCAAAAAACCGAAGCCATGGATGTTACTTGCTCGCGGGCTGGAACGCTATCTGCAAAAGGCACCCGCCGCGCGGCTCGAGAATGACGGCTTCTGCCGCCTGTCCGGCGACTCCCCCTGCGCTCCGGGACCGGGTCCGCAAACGCCTCAGACGATGCCCAGCTCCAGTGCCTTCAGCACCGCACGCGTGCGGTCGCGCACGCCGAGCTTGGACAGGATGTTGGAAACATGGTTCTTGACCGTGCCTTCGGCGACCTTGAGCGAATTGGCGATCTCCTTGTTGCTGTAACCGCCTGACAGCAGCCGCAGGATCTCGGTCTCGCGCTCGGTGAGCGGGTCGGGTTGCTCCAGGCTGGTGAACTGGTTCTGCATCCGCGCCACCCCGGCCATCAGCCGCTGGGTGACCATCGGCGCGACCAGCGAGCCGCCGCCGGCCACCGTGCGCACGGCCTCGACCAGTTGCTCGAGGGAGACGTCCTTGAGCAGGTAGCCGCGTGCACCGGCCTTGAGGCCCTGCAGCACCAGCTGGTCGTCGTCGAACGTGGTCAGGATGATCGTCGGCGGCAGCTCGTTGCGCGCCGACAGCGCCTGCAGCACCTCCAGCCCGCTCATGTTGGGCATGCGCAGGTCCAGCAGCATCACGTCCGGCTTGATCCGTGGCACCTCCAGCACGGCCTGTGCGCCGTCGGCGCACTCGGCCACCACACGGATATCCTCGGCCAGGTCCAGCAGCGAACGGACACCCTGCCGCACCAGATTCTGGTCGTCGACGAGACAAACGGAGATCATCGTGAATCCTCGATCATGGGTGACTCAGGACGTGGCGTGGAAAGCCGCAAAAGTACACCGACCGGGACGTGGCGTTCCGGGCACCGCATTCCAGTCCGCCAACATTACGACACATTGAGCGCCGGTGGCTCAAACCGGGACGGCGCGTGCGCCAGCGCCGCCTGTTCCCCCAGCGGCAACCGCACGGTCAACGCAAAGCCGCGGCTGAGCCCGGTCTCCAGCGTCACGCTGCCGCCGAACTCGGCCAGGCGCTCGCGCATGCCCGACAGGCCGTTGCCCTCCTCGACCAGCTCGACGCCACGGCCGTCGTCGCGCGCATGCAGGCCGAGCAGACTGGCATCGGCGTAGGCGAAATTGAGCCACAGGTTGCGCGCGCCGGCGTGGCGGGCGGCATTGGTGATGATTTCCTGCGCGCAGCGCAGCAGCACCTGGGCGCGCCGCGGATCCTCCACGCTGAAGCGTGGCGGCATCACCACGTGCACGTTCAACCCCGGCACCCCGTCGGTGAGGCTGCGCAATGCCTGGGTCAGGTCGATCGAATCATCCTGGCGCAATTCGCTGACCACTTCGCGCACGTCGGCCAGCAGCAGCTTGGCCGTGCTCTGTGCCTTGCGCACGTGCGCGCCGGCGGCCTCGTTGGTGAGGTGGCTGGCCACTTCCAGGTTCAGGCTCAGCGCCGTGAGGTGATGACCGATCAGGTCGTGCAGGTCGCGCGCGATGCGCATGCGCTCCGCGATCCGGCTGGACTCGGCCAGCAAGGCGCGCGTGGCGCGCAGTTCGGAATTGAGCCGGCGCTGCGCCTCGCGTTGCTCGGCCTGCTGGCTGGCCACCATCGACACGGTAAAGGCGAGTACCGAGATGCCCACGTAGAGGAAGGTCTGGAGTATCGCCAACTGCAGGCTGTAGTCCGGAAAACTGCTGAACACGATCACCAGGCCGAGATTCTGCAGCACGATGCACAGCACGCCCAGCCAGGCCGGCAATACCCATGGCAACACCATGGCGATCACCACCATCAGCATCGCCGACAGCCCGCTGTGGCTGTACCAGCCCACGGCCATGGCCGTGGCCGTCATCACCGCCAGCCCGGTCAGTTTCAGCAGGAGATGCCGGCGCGAGCCCAGGTTGCCGGTGATCAGCCAGTACATCAGCCCGAACACCAGATAACAGAGCGTCCACAGCAACAACGCGAAATTGGGACTGTGCAGCTTGTTCAGCTCGGTCAACCGTTCGGTGGCCCAGTTGGTGACCAGCGGCGTGCCCACCGACAGGTAGGTGAAGAAGCCGGCATAGCGAAGCAGCCGAATATGATTGAGGAAAGGCCAGCGCATGGCCCGCATCATTGGGCGTGCCGGCGTTTCGCGCAATGCGCGAGAAGTCATGGCTGCCACCGGCCCGGACCTGTTTACGAAGCTTTTACATGTGCCCCGGCTGATGTAAGGGCCACGGTCGCATGGCATAATGCGCCGATCGCGAGATCGACCCGTCGACCTCAGTCCTGAATCCACCATTGCGGAGCAACGAATGGCCCTTGCCATCCGCGACGTGCGCGAGCACGACCTGGATGCCGTGCTGGCGCTCAACAACGCCGCCGGTCGCTCCATCCTCGCCCTCGACGCCAGCCGGCTGCGCTACTTTTTCGAGCAGGCCGACTATTTCCGCGTCGCCGAAATCGACGGCCACCTGGCCGGTTTCCTGATCGCCCTGCGCGAAGGCCACGACTACGACAGCCCGAACTACGGCTGGTTTGCCCGGCACTACCCGCAGTTCGCCTACATCGACCGCATCGTGATCGCGAACGCCTACCGTCGCCACGGCCTGGGCCGCATCTTCTATTGCGACGTGCACAGCTACGCCGAAGTGCGCGTGCCCCTGCTCACCTGCGAGGTGTTCCTGGAACCGCGCGACGACGTGGTGGTGCTGTTCCACGGCACCTACGGCTTCCAGGAGGTCGATCAGCAGAAGATGGGCACGGATGGCCCGCAGGTCAGCCTGCTGGCCAAGGACCTGCCCAGTTACGGCTACGTGCGCGATACCTGGCTCGCGGATGGCGGCCTGCCTGATGTCCCGTGGCTGGCTGAACGGGATCGCTCCTCCCTGCATGACACCAGTCCGCGCCGCGCCGCCGGGGAACGGCACGCATGAATGCAAAAATCGATACCGAGGCCTGTGACCTGCGCTTCGGCCAGGTCGGCATCGCCTGCGTGCGGGTACGCCGGGTCGATGCCGCGGCGCTGTGCGACGAACTGGAACGGCGCGTGCGCGCGGCACCCCAGATGTTTTCCCGGGCTGCGGTGGTGCTGGATCTGAGCCACCTGCTCGACCTGCCCGACGATGGCGCCGTCGATGCCATGCTCGAAGCGGTGCGCAGCGCCGGCATGTTGCCGGTGGGCCTTGCCTACGGCACCAGCGCCACCGAAGCGCTGGCCAAACGCATGGGCCTGCCGCTGATCGCGAAGTTCCGTGCCGCCTATGAACCGGCGACGGCGACGGCGAAGACGACAGCGCCGGCACCCGCTGCGCCGGCACAGCCGGTGCCGCAACCCGAACCGATCCTGTCCGCCCCCGCCGCCGGCAGCCCGCCGGGCGCCCAGCACCATGCCGGGGCGGTGCGTTCCGGCCAGCAGGTCTACGCGCGCGAACGCGATCTCATCATCACCGGCGCGGTGGCCAACGGCGCCGAAGTGATCGCCGACGGCAACATCCACATCTACGGCGGCCTGCGCGGACGCGCCATGGCCGGCGCGCAGGGCGACGAGAAGGCGCGCATCTTCGTGTCCGACTTCCGCGCCGAACTGGTGGCGATCGCCGGGCAATACCGCGTATTCGAGCAGATTCCCGTCGAGCTCGAAGGTCATTCCGTGCAATGCTGGCTGGAAGAAGACAAGCTGATGATCGCCAGGCTGTGATCAATCGCGACAAATCGTCTACAACAACAACAAGACATGCGGAGATGGGCCCTTGACTGCTGAGATTATCGTTGTCACCTCCGGCAAAGGCGGCGTCGGCAAGACGACGACCAGCGCCTCGCTCGCCACCGGCCTGGCGATGGCCGGCAAGAAAACCGCCGTGATCGACTTCGACGTCGGCCTGCGCAACCTCGACCTGATCATGGGTTGCGAGCGGCGCGTGGTGTACGACTTCGTCAACGTCGTGCACGGCGAAGCGACGCTGAAGCAGTCGCTGATCAAGGACAAGCGCCACGACAACCTGTATGTGCTGGCCGCCAGCCAGACCCGCGACAAGGACGCGCTGACCCAGGAAGGCGTCGAGAAGGTGCTCGACGGCCTGTCCGAGGACGGCTTCGACTACGTCGTGTGCGACTCGCCGGCCGGCATCGAGAAAGGCGCGCACCTGGCGATGTACTTCGCCGACCACGCGGTGGTGGTGGTCAACCCGGAGGTTTCCTCGGTGCGCGATTCCGATCGCATCCTCGGCCTGCTCGCCAGCAAGACCCGCCGCGCCGAACGCGGCGAAGGCCCGGTCACCCAGCATCTGCTGCTGACCCGCTACAACCCGGCGCGCGTCGCCATCGGCGAAATGCTCAGCGTGAAGGACGTCGAGGAAATCCTCGGCATCGAGGTGGTCGGCGTGATCCCCGAGTCGGAGAACGTGCTGACCGCGTCGAACAACGGCATCCCGGTGATCGTCGATACCACATCCCACGCCGGCCAGGCCTACAGCGACACGGTCGCGCGCATTCTTGGCGAGGAGCGCCCGCTGCGCTTCGTCGACGTGCCGAAGAAAGGCTTTCTCCAGCGCGTGTTCGGAGGTTGATCACGATGGGCATTCTCGATTTCCTGAAGCGCAAACCCGAAGCCACCGCCAGCGTGGCACGCGAACGCCTGCGCATCATCGTGGCGCAGGAGCGCTCCACCCGCGGCGCACCGGACTACCTGCCGATGATGCGCAACGAGCTGCTCGAGGTGATCAAGAAGTACGTCCACGTCGACCTCGACGCCATCAACATCAATTTCGAGCGCGACAGCGGCCACGAGATCCTCGAACTCTCGGTTACGCTGCCCGAAGGCAAGCAGGCGGCCAAGGGCGCAGTCCAGACCGGCTGAACCATCGATCCGCCACTCCGCCGGGCGCCGGCCAGTCGCCCGGCCTCGCCCTTTCACCCGATCCGCCCGCGCGCCGCACACGCATGCACCCCGACAGCCATTCTTCCGCCAGCGACCCGGACAGCACCGTGATGCGCATGGGCAAGATCGGCTTCGATGCAGCCGCAGCGCTGCTCGGTCGCTTCGGCCTGCAACTTCGGCGCGTGGCACCCGGCACAGCCATCCCGGGCAGCTTCTGGGGCGACGAAGAGGCCGGCATCATCGGCACCACGGTCTACGTCCGCGACGACACGCCGGTCCACTCGCTGCTGCACGAAGCGGGGCACCTGATCGTGCTGCCTCCGGAAAGACGCCTCGCCGTGCATACCGACGCCACCGATTCGATCGAGGAAGAGGACGCGACCTGCTACCTGCAGATCGTGCTCGCCGACGAACTGCCCGGCGTGGGGCGCGCCCGCCTGATGGCCGACATGGATGCATGGGGCTACTCGTTCCGGCTTGGCTCGACCCGCGCCTGGTTCGAGCACGACGCGGACGATGCTCGCAACTACCTGCAGGTGCGCGGCCTGCCCTCCTGAGCCGCCACGGCATCTATTTCGGATGCCAGTCGCCGTCATCGCCCCTGGCGTATTTTTTCTTCACCGCGGCCCAGGCCACCTTGTGCGCGGCTTCCTCGCGGGACTCATCGCCGCGTCGCTGGTCCCGCCGGGCATACTCCTGCCAGGCGCTGTTGAACGCTTCCTTGTAGATCTCCTGCGCATGCTTCGGCACATGGTCGCGCACCGAATCGGGCAGTTCGCTGATGTTCCGGTACGGCATGACGGCGCTCCACCAAGGACAACGCGGGCAGTCTGGTCGCCGCGTGGTCCATGCTTCGTCAAGACCGCGTGGTCGCTCCGCGAAAGGCCATCGTGCCTGGCCTGCCGACACCCGCCATCTCAGGTGCCGGAACTGGCCTCGTGACTCCCCACCTCCGCCCGAAATCCGATCGCCAGGCGATTCCAGCCGTTGATCGTGATGATCGCCATGCTGAGGTCGACCATCTCCCTGTCGTCGAACTGTGCGCGCACCTCGTCATACAACGCATCGGGCAAATCGTTCGTGGCAACCAGGGTGACCGCCTCGGCCCAGGCCAGCGCGGCGCGCTCGCGCGCGGAATAGAATGGCGCCTCGCGCCATGCCGCCAGCACGTGCAGGCGCTGTTCGGTCTCGCCCGCGGCACGTGCATCCTTGCTGTGCATGTCCAGGCAATACGCGCAGCCGTTGATCTGTGACACGCGCATCTTCACCAGTTCCAGCAGTGCATGCTCCAGTCCCGAACGGCGCACATGCGTCTCCATGCCCAGCATGGCCTTGAAGGCGGCGGGCGACGCGCTCTTGTAATCGATGCGGTGGCTCATGGTGATTCCTCGCGATGCCGATGGCAGGTGAAATTCAGGCGGATTCGAACAACTGCTGCGCATCCGCATAAGTGAAATCCGCGACCAGGTCATCGAAGCGGCCACTGGCCAGCATCGCGCCCACGGCGCGATCGACCGCCGCGAACGCCAGCGTCGCCAGGCGCGTGGCCGTGCTGACCCGGGCGATACCTAGCCCGGCCAGTTCGGCGAGGCCGGGCATGCCTGCACCTGCCGCCACGTTGACCGGCGCGTCGAGCGCCCGTACCAGCGCCGCCAGCGTGGCCGGATCGCCCAGCCCGATCGGATAGATGCAGTCGGCGCCCGCGGCCAGATAGGCCTTCGCGCGCTCGATGGCATCGGCCAGGCGGGTCGACGGATCAGCGTGACCAGGCTGCATCCAGTGGTCTGTCCGCGCATTGATCACGATCGGCACGCCACTGACATCGGCGGCCGCCCGCGCCGCACGCACGCGCGCCGATGCATCGACGGCATCCCGCAACGGCCCATGCCCGGGCATGCCGTCCTCGATATTGATGCCCACCGCCCCGGCCGCGATTACCGCCTGCACGGTGCTGGCGACGTCCGCCGGCGCGTGGCCATAGCCGGTCTCGATATCGGCGGTCACCGGCACCCCGGCCACCCGCGTGATGCGGGCGATCGCCGCCAGTACCTCGGCCAGCGGTACCTGCTCGCCATCGGCGTAGCCGAGCGACCACGCCACCCCGGCGCTGGTGGTGGCGATCGCGGCAAAACCATGCCGCACGAACAATCGCGCGCTGCCTGCATCCCAGCAATTGGGCAACAACAACACCTGTCTGCGGTCGTGCATGCGGCGGAATGCGTGCGCCAGCTCGATCTGTGTCTGCTGCTTCATGGATGGCTGCCGTATGGTTCCGGGTGGCTGGACCTCACAGGCTACGCCACCCCCGCGCCGCGCGCAGGCGAGCACGCCGTGGCGCGGCGGTTCGACAAGTACTGGATTGCCAGGGCGGCACCGCCTAGAGTCTTCACGGACCAATCCGCATGCCATGCGAGGGAGGGCATATGGCGAACCGCAGGCTCGTGCTCCTGTTCGACGGAACCTGGAACAAGCCGGAGTCGAACACCAACGTGGAACGCCTGCGTCGGCTGATCGCACCGGTCGATGCACTCGGCAATGCGCAGCTGGTCAACTACATACCCGGCGTGGGCGTGCAGCGCGGGCTCACCCACCTGCTGGGCGGCGCATTCGGCTATGGCTTGTCGGGCAATGTGCTGGACGGCTATCGCTGGCTGTGCCAGACGTGGCGACCGGGCGACGACATCTATCTGTTCGGCTTCAGCCGTGGCGCCTATACCGCGCGCAGCCTCGGCGGCCTGATCCGCAAATGCGGCCTGCTGAAGCGTGCGCCGGATGGCAGCGTGGCGAAAGCCGACGTGAGTCGCGCCTACGCGTTCTACCAGGATGTCGCCACCAAGCCCGGCGACCCGCCGGCGGTGGCATTCCGCACCGGGCATTCGATCGAGGTCGATATCCACTTCATCGGCGTGTGGGACACGGTGGGCTCGCTGGGCATCCCCGTCACCGCCTCATGGTTTCCGTATGCCCGCGCGCGCTATCAGTTCCACGACACCGAGCTCAGCAAGATCGTCAAGTACGCCTACCAGGCGCTGGCCCTGGACGAACATCGCGGCGACTTTGCGCCCGCGGTGTGGACGCGCAACCCCTACACGGTGAAACCCGGCGAATCGCTGACCTCGAAGAAACAGGAACAGATCGAGATCGAGCAACGCTGGTTCATCGGCGCGCACTCCGACGTGGGCGGCGGCAACGACTGCGACGGCGCCGGACGCAAGCCCGATCCGCTGCCCGACCTGGCCCTGGCCTGGCTGCAGGACAAGGCCATCGGCGCGGGCCTCGCCTGCACCGAACGCCTGCAGCCGGCCAGCGACGCCTACCGGGGCGTGCCGCGCAATTCCTACAAGGAGTTCATGTTCGGCCTCTACAAGGAGTTCAAGCCGCCGTTCGACCGCAACCTGGGCAGTGGCGTCAACGAGAAAGTCGACGAATCGGTGTGGCGCCGCTGGCTTGCCGACCCGAACTACCGCTCGCCCACCCTGGTTCGCGCACTGGCGCAGTCCATCGTCCTGATGTCCGTGGAGAGCGTGGTCGAAACGCCCCCTGCAGCAGACACGCCGACCTGACTGGCTGGTCGCGCTTGTCCGCCCTGCCGGCTCAATGCGGCTCGGCGATTTCCGCCTGGATCACGGTAGCGGGATCGGTGTCGGGCAGGCCCCGGTCCAGTGCGCGCCGACCCGGCGCCTGGTAGCGCCACCAGGCGAGCGCACCCACGCCGGTCAGCGCCGAGGCGCCCAGCGCCAGGCCCAGCATGCTGCCGGACAACAGCGGCGACAACCCGCCGGCCACCACGCTGCACAGCAACAGGCTGGCGAACGCCTGTATCGAGGAGATGCCGCCCCGCCGCTGCGGGAATCGATCCAGCAGCAACAGGGTCAGCGTCGGGAACGCCAGTTGCACGCCGATGCCGTGCAGGATCAGCGGCAGCATCGACCACGGCAGCCGCGCTGCGGGAAACGCCAATGCCAATGCGATGTGCAGCGCACAGGCCAGCACCATCACCGCGTAACCCAGGTTTACGGTGGACCGCACACTGGCGCGCCCGGCCATCCGGCCCGACAGCCACGCCCCGCCGACCAGACCGGTCACCACCGGGATGAACAACCAGGGAAATCCCTGCGCCGACAAATGCAGCAACTGGCGCACGATGCGCGGCGCCGACGCGATGTACAGGAACAGGCCGGCGAAGTTGACCGAGCCGGACACCAGCAGCGGCCAGAACACCCGATCCCGCCCGAACGACGCGTAGCCGGCGAGCAGGTGGCGCAGCGCGAACGGTGTGCGGCGCTCGCGCGGATGGGTCTCCTCCAGCAGCAGCCACAAGGCCAGCGACAACACGGTGGTGAACCCGGCAAGCAGCCAGAAGATGCCATGCCAGCCGCCCAGCGGCAGCAGCAGTGCACCGACCATCGGTGCGATCACCGGCGCCACGCCGAAGATCATCATCACCTGCGCCATCAGCCGCTGGGCGGCGGCACCTTCCAGGCTGTCGCGGATCAGCGCGCGCCCCACCACCAGGCCGGCGCCGGCGCACACGCCCTGCAGGCCGCGACAAACCAGCAGCATGGCGAACGAGGTGGACTGCGCGGCGCCCACCGAGGCCAGCGCATACAGCAGCATGCCGGCGATCATCACCGGCTTGCGCCCGATCGCATCGGAGATCGCGCCGTGGAACAGGCTCATCACGGCATATGTGATCAGGTACACGCTGATCATCTGCTGCAGCGCCGCGTCGTCCACCCCGAAACGCAAGCCGATCGACGGGAACGACGGGAACACCGCATCGATCGAGAACGGCCCGATCATCGACAGCGCGGCGAGCAGCCAGGGCAGGCTGCGTCGTACGGGGCGCTGGGCTGGGTTCATGGCGACAGCAACGGCATCGAGGGAGGCTCTGATCCATTCCAGTGTAGGCGGCATGATGTCCAAAAGGCTCGCATATCGCCGCGCGTGGCTTGCCCAGACGGCCAGTCTGCCTTCGGCACCACACCGGCAATCTGCGGGCAGACAGAGTGGTGACGCCTGCGCTGGAATGGATCAGGGCCTCCCTGGGGCCGGGCAGTATACGGCCGCGCTTGACGCGAAGGCCGGCCGATCGACTAGGATGGTCACGTGGGAGATGGCATGCCTCCCGTCCCGGCGCCGACTGTCCCGGGACAAACCACCTCCCGTGCGACCCACGTCGAGGTTGATGATGCCTGCATCGCCGGTTTCCGGCGGCGCAGGCCTGCCTGCCGCCGCCGCAACCGGACACTTTTCATTCATTGGAGAAGCGCTCGTGGGTGTCAGTGGATTTGTTGCGATCGGCGTGGGCGGTGCCATCGGCTGCTGGTGTCGCTGGGGGCTGGGCGTGCTGTTCAACCCGCTGTTCCCCACCGTGCCGCTGGGCACGCTGGCGGCCAACCTCACCGGCGGCCTGCTGATGGGCATCGCCATGGGCCTGTTCCGGAACCTCCAGGCGGTCTCGCCGGAACTGCAGTTGTTCGTGATGACCGGCTTCCTGGGCGGGCTGACCACCTTCTCCACCTTTTCCGCCGAAGCCACCACCTTGCTGCTGCGCCAGCAATACCTGTGGTTCGGTGGGCATGTCCTGGCGCACCTGGTCGGCTCGCTGGGCATGACCGTGCTTGGACTCGCCCTCACCCGCAGCCTGCTGCGCCATTGAACCCGGAATCCGCATGAACCAGGAAGCCCTGCAACAAGGCGTGCACCTGACTTTCTATTGCCACCTGCGCGCCAGGCACGACGGCATGCTGCTGTCCGAATGGCTGCTGGAGCAGGCGAAAAGGCACGGCCTCGGCGGCGGCTCGGTATTCCGGGCCATCGCCGGCTTCGGCCGGCATGGCGTGCTGCACGAGGAGCAGTTCTTCGAACTGGCCGACGACCTGCCGATCAAGATCGAGTTCCTGCTGCGCGAGGAACAGGCCGAGATGCTGCTGCAACTGGTACGCGAAGCCAATGTAGACGCCACATATGCACGCCATCCCGCAAGCTTCGCCGTGCTCGGCGCCACCTGATCGGCACCGGCAACACTTCGCGACGGGGCAAGGCAATGAGCCAGGACGACCTGAAAAATCGCGCCAGCCAACTGTTGGCGCAGGCGGACATCCACATCGACGGCGGCGCGCCGATCGACCTGCGCGTGCACGACGAGCGCCTGTATGCGCGCGTGTTCGCGCACGGCTCGCTCG
>Ga0157370_10002037_pt1 | contig 24829 bp, 10 predicted proteins | sample C35metaG_FD_113463 | JGI IMG/M metagenome (GOLD analysis project Ga0157370, IMG submission 113463) | Corn rhizosphere microbial communities from Kellogg Biological Station, Michigan, USA - C3-5 metaG | ecosystem: Host-associated > Plants > Roots > Rhizosphere > Soil | place: USA: Michigan...
TGCTGGTTTTATCTTTGCCGTCCCTTAATAAAACCTGCCGCGTTGGTCAAGGGGTTAAGACGCCTCCCTTTCACGGAGGAATCACGGGTTCGAATCCCGTACGTGGTACTTTCAGCAATTGCCTTCATTAACTGGAGGCATTTTTTTATGCGAATTCTTTTGGCGAATATCTTTTTTTCAAACTCTCTATATGTTCGGCAAGTTCGTTTTGTTTGCTGTGCTTATGCATTTCAAATTCGGTATCCGAATCAAGCATTTTTGCCTGCATTTCATTTCTGATTCGCAGTTCTGTTTCATTCAGGTATTCATCATACGGGCCACGGTTTGTTAATCCTTTCCATGTTACGGGTAAAATATCTACCAATATAAAAAACAAAATTAAAAACCAGGTAGTGATACTGATGATCGGATTTGCAGCAGTCAACCGGCTTAATGCTTTTTCTCTTTCAAGATAATCGTGGCTAAAAGTGAGCCTGTTTATTTTGGCAGCCCTGGTAGAATCAAGCTTTGCCATTGCATTGTTGTTATCGCCCTTTTTATTTTCATTATTTATTTTCGTTTGTGCCAGATCGTTATATAAACGATGGAGATAAGCGGTATCATATTTAAAAGTGGGGCCTTCACCTGCAATGCCGGTTGTTTTTTCATCGCCGCGTACTACGCCCTTTATTTCATCATGAAGAACCGATTCCTGTGTGTGGATGGTATCACTTAATGCTTTTATGTTATTATCAATGGTATCATTTTGCAATTGATAAATATTTTTTTCAATCTTATATGCATTTTCAATACTATCCATTTTTGCATGAGCAAATTCATCCATATTTACGTTAATGCTTTCGCGGAAATACAGCAGCACCAAAGGATGAGCAACCGCCACACCCACAAACGCAGAAAAAATAATTCTGGATATAAATGTTGCAGAAGTAACATCTTTCAGTATGGTTTGCTTTTTACGGAAACTTGAAACAATAAACCGGTCAAAAATAAAAACGATACATGCCCACACCAATCCTGCAAGGATGTATAAATAAGGATTGGGAACAAAGGTGGAAATGGCATACGTCATAGAAAAAAGACCGAGCATAGCAGGAACGAGCACCAATGCGCCAAAGCCGGCATGTTTTATTTGTTCTGATCGCGGGCATTTTTGAAGAATATCTTCATCGGAGCCGGCGCAAAAAACCAGGAACCGATACAATGATGATTTCAAAAGTCAATAGTTTTCTTTTGTAAAAAAAGTTTACTTTTTCTTTATTAATCCGAAACAGTAATTAATAGAAAATAAAAAGTATAAAATACTTCTTGTTTAAGATTGTTGTTGAAAGGAAATCAAAAATATGGAGAAAAATTAACTGCTCAATGCTATGCAAACAAATTTTGTTTTTATTAACGCATGCGTATTCATCAGGCTTTGTTATAAATTTTTATTACCGGTTCTCTGATGGCCGTAGCATTATCCGAACAATACCAATAAATGGTATCAGCGATTATTTCAGGTTTTACCCATGTTTCGAAATCTGCATCCGGCATGGATTTTCGGTTTTCGGTGGTATCAATGGTACTGGGTACTACTACACTTGTAATCACGTTAGTGCCCTTAGCTTCCTGGTTCATTAATTCTGCCAGCCGGAAAATAAGAGATTTTGATAAGCTGTAAGCAATCATTCCTTTGCCGTATACTGTACTAAGCCCCGGCTTTGACCCAATCATAAATATGCGCCCTTCTTTTAAAGAAAGCATGTGTTCAAAGAGTGGTCGTGCAATGTTGTAAGCGGTTTCAAAATTCAACTCGTATTGTTTAAAAATATCTTTTGTGTTTGTCGCTGAAATTTTCCCCATAGCAAAACCTCCGGCAGTTAATACAGCAACATCAATTTTTTTATATTTCTCAATTGTGGCATGAATTATTTTTTCAACATCATCTTCCTTAGTAAGATCAACAACTATTCTTTCAAATTGGTCTTTGGGAAAATTTACGAGGCTGTTATTGGATGAAACAGTTCCGATTACTCCGTATCCTTCATGGATAAATTTTCTTACTACCGATGTGCCAAGATTGCCTGCGGCCCCGGTGATGATAGCTGTCTTCATTAAGTTGTTTCAGTTTTTTTAAATAAAAAAATTTTTACTCTGCCGGTTTGATGCGCATGGCGAACCCACCACCAGGCGCAAGTTTCATTAATATGCTTTCATCCTTAGTTATTTGTTTTTTCTGAATCACCAGGTGATTGGGATTTGTTGCATCATCATCGGCATCGCTATAAATGGTTGCTTCAAATTTTCCATTACCTAAAAAATTAAAAGGAATATTTATTTCCCTCGATGCATGATTGGTGATGGCACCCACATACCATTCATTATTTTTTTTTCTTGCAATGGCAATATATTCATTCACCTTCGCATCTATTACTTTTGTTTCGTCCCAGGTGGCGGGCACTTCTTTTATAAAATCAAAACCGGGCTGACCTTCATAAGCCGCAGGATAATCGCATACCATTTGCAAATAACTTTCCAATACCACATACATGGCAAGTAAATGGCATCTTGTGCCCAGCATCAATGGCCGTGTATATTGTGCACGATATTTACTTTGCGGTACAGCTCTGAATCCTCCCAAGTGATAATCTGTTTCACCTGCAAGCACTCTTGTAAAAGGCATAATGATATCGTGATCGGCATTCAATCCGTCGTCATCCCACTTATTCACTTCATAATTTCGTGTACCCTCTCTTGTTAGTTCGTTGGGATAAGTTCTGCTTAATCCTGTTGGCTTGTATGCACCATGAAACTGAATATGCAAATGATGTGCAGCTGCTTTCTGCAAAATTTCTATTTGCATATTTACCATTTGTTGATCATCGCGATCCATAAAATCAACCATCATTCCCTGCAAGCCCCATTTTTCAAAAACTGCAAATGCTGTATCCAGCTTTGGATATAGTGCGTAAAAGTGAACCCATACTCTTATACCAACGCCTACACTTTTTGCATAATCACAAATCTCTTTCATATCAAGTCCTGGCACAGGTTTCGTAACATCTGCATGAGGGCCAGGCTGAAAACCTACTCCATCATCCGTGTACCATTGATGCAATCCATATTCCACTACTGAATGATATTCGATATGATTGCGTGCGCAAAAATCAATGTAATATTTATTGGTAACGAAATTATTTCCCGGCGCATTGATAGTATCAGGAACTACATTTCCGTTCCACCAGGGGAAAGTTGTTTTGCCGGGTTTTATCCAACTCACATCTTTTATTTTGCATGGCTCGTTCAACGTAGTAATAATGTTGCTTTCAATAAGATCGCCAATCCGGTCACTAATCAACATCACGCGCCAGGGCGTGTTGTGTGGTAAGTTGGCTTTTACTTTTATAGCAGTTTGACCCGGCAATGGGGATAGTTTACTTATTAAAATGCCATCATGTTTGGTAAGATACATTCCTGCATAATCTACCAGTTCGGCCTCGGTGATGGCCATAGCAATGTTACCGGGAAATTCAAATAATGCAGGCATATCCATTAATGTATCCGGCTGCAATTTGTCGAATGAAACATGCGTATATGGTCCTTCATGCGAAGAAGTATAATTGGGCAATAATAATGCATGAACTTCCGGATTGCCTTCAAGATGAAAAGCGGTGTTTTCATCTAAAAGTGTAAAGTTGGTATCTTTATTTTGAGATAGCATCTGGTAACGAAATGCAATTCCTTCATCGAATGCTCTTACTATTAAATTTATTTTTCTGAAAGGGCTTTTGTTTTCGGCAAAAGGTATCGTTACTTCTTTGTAATGTGTATGAACATGGCTTGTTTTGCCAACAACCAGATTGTAATCTTCTGTGGTATCTCTGAAAACAGGCTTTTTCATCGTCACATTATTTCCAAAATTATCATCATTAAACCTAAGGCTTAAAGGAGAATTACCAATTATCTTTTTTGATTTGAAAGTTACATTATAATAAATCTGCTTGTTAATAACCTCGCAGGAAAAAATAAGTTCCTGGTTGGGTGAAGTTAGCGTGATGTGTTTTTGGGCATAAAGATGTATTGAAGCAAAGAGCAGAATAAGATGGAATAATTTTATCAGTAACTTCATGCACATCTTTATGGTGAAGGTAATGATGTTATAGAAAATTCATTTTACCCGGTTTTTGTTTTTTTTAAAATGCATAATCCTACATTTGTGTTATGCCATCAATAAGCCATCGTGGAAATATAATGCCGGCATCGCCCATACGCAAGCTGGTTCCATATGCAGAAGCTGCAAAGAAAAGAGGAGTGAAAATTTATCATTTAAACATCGGCCAGCCTGATATTGAAACACCGAAGGAGATGCTGGATGCAGTTCGCAAATCTGATTTTAAAATTTTAGAATACAGTCATAGCGCGGGTAATGAAAGCTATCGCCAAAAACTGGTGAAGTATTATCAATCGGTAAACATCCATGTACATTACAATGATATCATCATTACCACCGGCGGAAGCGAAGCAATACTCTTTGGATTTATGAGTTGCCTTGATGCGGGCGATGAAGTAATTATTCCGGAACCATTTTATGCAAACTATAACGGCTTTGCAGTAGCGGCAGATGTGAATGTAAAGCCCGTGACTTCTTCCATCACTACAGGATTTGCATTACCACCCATTGAAGATTTTGAAAAATGTATAACAAAAAAAACAAAGGCAATACTTATTTGCAATCCTAATAATCCTACTGGCTATTTATATAGCAAAGAAGAAATGCAAACATTAAGAGCGATTGTAAAAAAACATAATTTGTATTTATTCTCCGATGAAGCATACCGCGAATTTTGTTATGAAGGCGAACATTGTAGTGCCATGCATCTTACGGATGTGGATGATCATGTGGTAATGATGGATACTATTAGTAAAAGATACAGCGCTTGCGGAGCAAGAATAGGGGCGTTGGTTACAAAAAATAAAAAGGTAATTGAAACCGCATTAAAATTTGCACAGGCACGATTAAGTCCGCCATCCTTTGGACAAATAGCGGGTGAAGCAGCAATAGATTTGCCGGTTGATTATTTTGCGGAAACAAAAAAAGAATATCAAAAACGGCGGGATTTAATTGTAGCGCGATTAAATAATATTCCGGGAGTATTTTGCCCAAAGCCAGGTGGCGCTTTTTATGCAATGGCTTCGCTGCCGGTAGATGATGCAGACATGTTTTGTCAATGGCTGCTGGAATCTTTTAATTATAAAAAAGAAACAATAATGCTGGCTCCTGCATCGGGGTTCTATAGCACTCCTCAACTGGGCAAAAACGAAGTAAGGCTTGCGTATGTATTAAACACCGAAGCTATAAATAAGGCAATGGATTGCCTTGAAAAAGCGCTATTCATTTATCCCGGAAAAATGATTCAGCCGGGTAAAACACTCTCTGCATCCTATTCTCATTAATAGTATATTTGCGGCCCGAAATGTCGGGGTAGCTCAGCTGGTTAGAGCATCGGATTCATAACCCGAAGGTCGGCAGTTCAAGTCTGCTCCCCGATACTTAAAAATCCTTTGCATTTACTTGCAAAGGATTTTTAGTTATTGCTATAATTTTTTATGTAAAAAGTTTATATAAACGATCAGGATTAAGTGTATTTCGGACGTTTAAAATCATGCCAGAATTTTTTTGTTTTCTTAACAAAGTTTTAACGTTTCTAAATTCAAAATTTTTAATCAAAAGTAAGGCGCTTATTTACAACTATATATTGGTTGATTTATTAACAAAATAAATAATCCCCATTTTCAAAAATGTTGATAAATTATGCAATTCAACACAATGGCGTTTATGTATAAAATTATGGTGTAAATTTTGACAATGTTCTCCTGCTAAAAAGTTTTATCACCAATAAACTATGGGGAAATTCGATGACAGACACTACCTATTTGCAAAGAGAATAACATTCAGCATTTTCAAAAAAACAATCGGTTGTTTGAGTAACCAGTAACTTTTTAAAGCTAATAGGTTATTTATCCAATTCCAATAATGATTGAATAATAGATGTACACGGTGTTTTAAAGATTCTAGTTATTCCCGGTTACATATATTTTTTTAATCCTTCAAAATCTCTAACTGAAAAATCATTTACATTCTATGAAAAAAACTTTAGCACTCTTACCATTGGTTATGCTAATTCTATCCAGGGTAAGCGCTACTAACTATTACATTGCAGCAAGCGGCAATGATGCCAACAGCGGTACTTCAACATCCACTCCATGGAAAACATTGAACAAGCTAAACTCATTTTTTAGTTCGCTGAAACCGGGCGATAATGTTTATTTAAACCGTGGCGATGTTTTTTATGGTTCTATTACCATTAACAAAAGCGGTGCTTCGGGTTCGCCTATTACCATCAGCGCTTATGGCTCCGGTGCAGATCCTGTTATAACTGGCTTTACTTCTGTGGGATCATGGACAAGCGTTGGAACCAATGTTTGGGAAAGCAGTTCTGCAATTTCGTCCTTATCAGGTTGCAATATGGTATTGGTAAATGGAGTAAACGTTGCCATGGGAAGATATCCCAACTCGGGGTATCTGACTTATCAAAGTTTTTCAGGCCTGACCTCTTTAACGAGCTCCTCACTTGGTTCCACCAATTGGACAGGCGCGGAAGTTGTAATACGTAAAAATGATTGGACCATTGACCGATGCCCGATTGCTGCACAAGCAGGTACTACTATTACATATATTAACCAATATACCAGCGATGCGCTCACAGCGAATTATGGTTTTTTTATCCAAAACGACCCGAGAACTTTGGATGCACAAAATGAATGGTATTATAACCCATCCACCAAAAAGATACGCGTGTATAGTGCAGGCACTCCCAGTAACGTTCAGGTATCTACTGTATCAAGTTTGGTTATTAATAACGGCTTTGATTACATTACTATTGACAATATCACATTTACAGGCCCATCGGAAAATGCCATTTACTTTTCAGGAGGAAGTTCAGATTATTGTAATGTTCAAAACTGTACCATTTCTTATTGCGGTCAAAATGGAATTTTATTTACCAACGGCAGCAATACTAATATTACTAATAATGTAATTAATGTTTGTAACCGTGCAGGCGTAGAATCTGATGCTGGCTCAAACAACACTATTTCGGGTAATACAATTACCAATATAGGTCTTGTTGTTGGGCAAGCGTACGATGCCGTGAAAACGGATGGTATTTATGCAGCAAGTACAAATGTTACTATTAAAAATAATGTGGTTAAGGGCGTTTCTTACAATGGTATTATTATTTCTTATGCTACAGGTAATGCCATGGTGCAATATAACTATGTTGATGGTAGTAATCTTGTCCTGGATGATGGCGGTGGTATTTATACTATGTCGAAGGCAAGCGGCACCAGAACTATTGATCACAATATTTCTTTGAATGCAATCGGAAACCGGGATGGTACTAACAATACAACCCGGTCAACCTGTGCCGGGATTTATCTTGATGATAATTCAAATAATGTAGTTGTTACTAACAACACAGCAGCAAACTGCTCCACTGATGGGTTTAAATTACATAGAATTACAGGCTGCACTATTAATAATAACACCTCCTACAATAATGGCAACCGCCAGGTGTATTTTCAAAATAACACAACTACAACATCTATATATAATAATAAACTAAACAATAACATTCTTGTAGCGCGCAGTTATAATTCAGCTAACAAACATCAATGGGTGATGGGCTTTCAAAGTCTTACTAATGATATTGCCAGTTTTGGCACTGCCGATTATAACTATTATGCAAGACCTATTAGTGAAGGAAATACATTTGATACTTACCAATCAAATACTGGTTCAGTAAACAGAACTCTGGCTTCATGGCAATCCTTTACCGGCCAGGATGCACATTCTAAAACATCACCGGTTGCTATTACAGATACTAATAATTTGCGATTTGAATATAATGCATCCTCTTCCAGCAAAACTATTAATCTTGGTGCCACTTATATAGACATGACGAATAAAAGCTACAATGGATCCATTACTCTTGCTCCTTATTCTTCTGCGATATTAATTAAAACCGGCTCATCAACTAATCAATCACCAACAGCCAATGCAGGTTCAGCTCAGACGATAACTTTGCCCACCAGTTCTATAACACTTACTGGAAGCGGAACAGATCCGGATGGGTCTATTGCTTCTTACAAATGGAGCCAGGTTTCGGGCCCGTCAACAAGCAGTATTGTAAGCGCTACTGTGGCAACCACAGTTGTCAATAATTTAATACAAGGCGTTTATAAATATCAGCTTACTGTTACCGATAATCTTGGTGCTAACGGATCAGATACGGTGCAGGTTACCGTAAATGCATCTGGAGGTACCTCGTTATTACCTGCAGTTAATGTTTCTAATTCGAACAGCGGGTTGCAATATAATTATTACCAAACCGGGTATTCAACTGTTCCCAATTTTTCAACGCTTACGCCAACATCTTCTGGTACTGTAAGCAACTTTACTATGTCTGTAGCAGGAAGAAGCACTTCATTTGCTTTACAATTTAGCGGATATATTAAAGTTCCTGCTGATGGAAACTATACATTTTACACTACATCTGATGATGGCAGTATGCTTTATATTGATGATAGCCTGGTGGTGAATAATGACGGGCTTCATTCTGCATTGGAAAAATCAGGATCAATTGGATTGAAGGCAGGTTACCATGCTATAACTGTAGGATACATTCAAGCCGGAGGAGGTTCGACACTTATAGTAAGTTATGCCAGTTCTTCGGTATCTAAGCAAATAATACCATCATCTATTCTTTTTTATTCATCATCATTGGCTCCGCAATCGGTAAATTATGTGGGTGGGTTAGATTATTATTATTACCAGGCTGGTTATTCAACGGTGCCTAACTTTTCTACATTAACTCCTACTTCTTCAGGCACTGTAAACGACTTCAGCCTTTCGGTAGCAAAAAGGAGCACCTCATTTGCTTTACAATTTACTGGTTATATAAAAATTGCTACAAGCGGCTCATATACATTTTATACAAACTCTGACGATGGAAGCATGCTGTATGTAGATGGTAATGTCATAGTAAACAGCGATGGGCTTCATTCTGCAATTGAGAAATCCGGGTCAGTTAGTCTTACTGCAGGTTATCATTCAATAATGGTTGGATATATTCAGGCCGGAGGTGATACAACACTTACAGTGAGCTACTCAGGCTCTGGTATTTCTAAACAAATAATCCCTTCTTCAATTCTGTTTAGAAATGCAAATGTAACCGTTGGGCTTAACAATAATATTTCAATTTCCTCAGTGCCGCAAACACAACTCGGCATTAAGGTATATCCAAATCCATTTGTAGATAACATTCAGGTTTCAATTAATTCAGATTTTGCAGGGGAGTATAAATTAGTATTGCTTGATGTTTTGGGTCGTGTTGTTTGGGAGCGTAGTGGTAGCAAAACGGTAGGGTTATTTCAGCAATCTATAAATACTTCAGCACTTCAAAGAGGATTTTATTTCCTTAAAGTGATTCAGAACAATCAGCAATCGGTAATAAAGTTGGAACGGCATTAAAGAAGAAGAAAACATAAATTAAAAAGGGGGAGACAATTATCGGTCTCCCTTTTTGCATATTATGAATAAAAGAGTAATGAAGTTTATAAAAAAATATTTTTTTCTTTTTTTGTTGACTTCGTTGTAAAACAGGTAAGACTAATTTGCAGCAGAAAAAGGAAAAAGAATTACTAATCTTTGATTTGCAATAATTTACAGTGTAGTTTACTAACAGTAATATTACTATTTTTTTCCCCACGTATAATTTCCCAAATGTTCTAAAACTGCAATATTCCCCGCTTATCTTCCGTTTTACTTTTGCTTGTACAACACCTGAATAAACCTAACCTGTTGAATAATTTAAAAGGAGTCTGTTGAAATTTTTTACCAATGAAATAAAATAAATTTCAACCACTATAAATCCCCTAAAATTTTATAGCATATCCTTCAAAATTGTATCAACAAAATAGTTACGGAAAATAACTATTGATCTACCAAGAATTTTTATAAATAATTGGCAGAATTATAAAGAACCTGTATCCGATTAGCTAACCAGGCTAAACCCGAAAAACCTATGAGATCACTGTTACTATTAGTATTAACAGCGCTATGTGTACACGTAAACGCTACTACCTATTACCTGTCTTCATCCGTTGGAAATGATTCAAACAATGGTACCTCTTCCAGTTCGCCATGGAAAACTTTGAATAAACTTAATTCGTTTGCCGCTTCATTAAAACCTGGAGACAAGGTGTTATTTAACCGAGGTGATATTTTTTATGGAAATATTACTATTACGGCAGCTGGCACTTCTTCATCAGTGATTACTTATGGAACTTACGGAAGTGGTGCCGCTCCTATTATTTCAGGTTTTTCAAATGTAACTGCATGGACGAACCTGGGAGGTAATATATGGGAAAGTACAAATGCAATTTCGGGATTGTCTTCCTGTAATTATGTGCTCATTAATAATAAAAGTACCACCATGGGCAGAACACCCAATGCCGGATCTTTTTATTACTACACCTCACACTCAGGTACTACTTCCATCACCAGTTCATCAGTTAATTCAGCAACTACTAATTGGACTGGGGCTGACATAGCCATTTGGATTGATAGAGAATACAACCTCCGCCTTCCGATAACCGGGCATTCAGGAAATACGATTACTTTTTCCAATACCGTTAATTCCGGCATTACTCCTGTAAACAACTTTGCTTTCTTTATAGAAAATGATCCACGAACGCTGGATGCGCAAAATGAATGGTATTACAATCCTTCAACAAAAAAGATTAGAATTTATAGCACGTCCACTCCATCAAATGTTCAGATAGCAACAGTAAGCGATGTAATATTAGGTAATGCCTGCGATTATATTGTAATTGATGGATTAAACATTCAGGGTGCAAATCATGATGGGATATATTTTACTGGAACAACAAATAATGTGACGGTGCAAAATTGTACCCTTAATTATTGTGGTTATAATGGTATTGAAACTTCTAATGGTGATTATGATCTCGTTACGTATTGTAATATCAATAATTGTGGTAAAACAGGAATTTTTTTGCTTGGCAGTTATTCTTCCGCCACTTATAATACCACTAATCATTGCGGGGACGTAGAAGGAAAAGTGGATAACGGAACCCAGGGATCTGGTATTCTTATCAATTCTCCTTCTGCTATCGTTTCGTATAATGTAATAAAAAACAGCGGGAGCAATGGTATATTTTTTAGTAACCATCAGATAGGAACGGGTGGTGTTGTTAGTTATAATTTTATAGACAGTTCCATGCTTCTCAATACCGATAATGGCGGAATATATACATCGGCTCAAAGCGTGGGTGTTCTGATTGATCATAATATTATAACCAATAGTGTTGGTAAAACAGATATTGCTTCCCCCGCATGTGCAAATTTATCGGAAGGAATTTATCTTGATGAGGGCACTGGGAACTCGCAATACGCTGTAGTTACCAATAACTCGGTTGCCTATTGCGGAGATGCGGGATTAAAGATTCATAAGAACGGGCACAATAGGATTGAGAATAATACTTTCTTTGGTAATATCAGAAATGGGGCAATCATTCAGGACGAAAATTCTACGCAAACAATTACTGCGGATACGCTTAGAAATAATATTTTTTTCTGTACAAATTATTCTGCCTCTACACTTGAATCATGGATCATTCAGGCCACGAGTATGAGTAATAATATCAGTGGCCTGGGGCTTTTTGATAATAATTATTATGCCCGGCCATTGAACATCGGAAATCTTTTTACCACTCAAATAAGTTCGGGCGGATCGATAAGAGATTTTCCCGGTTGGAAAAGTTATACAGGTTTTGATTCACATTCAACTCTTTCCTCAAAAACAACCACTAATATTAATGATCTGAAATTGGTTTATAATAATACCACCTCTACGGCCAGTTATGCTCTTGATGCAGTATATTCAGATTTAAAAGGCAATACCTACAATGGATCTGTAACGCTTAATCCTTTTAATTCTGTTGCTTTAATAAAAACAGGCACTTTAGCTAATAAACTTCCTGTAGCACATGCAGGGTCGGATCAAACAATTACTTTGCCAATAAATTCTGTAACATTAACTGCTAGTGGTACAGATTCAGATGGTGTTATCACTGCATATGCATGGACAAAAATATCCGGACCAAGTGGTTATAGTATAGCCAGCCCTGCATCTGCAACTACTTTAGTGTCGGGCTTAGTGCAGGGTATTTATCAATTTCAATTGACAGTAACAGATAATGCAGGTGGTACTGGAAAAGATACTGTGCAGGTAACCGTGAATGCTGCACCTAATCAACCACCAGTTGCAAATGCAGGTGCAGACCAGGCAATCACTTTACCTTTAAATAATATAAGCCTTAATGGTAGCGGCACTGATGCAGATGGAACAGTAGTAAGTTATCAATGGACAAAGATATCTGGTCCCGCTTCGTATAATATTACAAGCCCAAATTCAGCAAATACTTCTGTTACTGGTTTGGTTCAGGGTACTTATCAATTTCAACTACAGGTTACAGATAATAATGGCGCAACTGGTATCGATGTAATGATTTTAACTGTAAACCCCGCACCTAATATACCCCCTGTTGCCAATGCCGGATCAAATCAAACTATTATTTTGCCTGTTAACTCAACGACATTGAGTGGAAGTGGAACAGATGCTGATGGAACGGTTGTTGGTTATCTATGGACAGAATTATCCGGCCCTTCATCAGCTTCAATAGTAAGTTCAGGATCGGCCAGTACAAATATAACAGGATTGGTTCAGGGCACCTATCAATTTCAATTGCAGGTAACCGATAATGATGGCTCAGTTGGGTCTGCTACGGTTCAAGTAATTGTAAATCCTGCTGTAAACATCCCACCAACGGCTAATGCAGGAAGTAATCAAACAATAACTTTACCTGTAAATTCGGTAACATTATCCGGTAGTGGAAGTGATGCTGATGGCACAGTGGTAGGTTATGCATGGACTCAATTATCAGGGCCATCAGCAGGCAATATTATAAACGCAAATTCAACAACAACAAATATTACCAACCTTGTTCAGGGAGTTTATCAATTTCAATTGCAGGTTACTGATAATTCCGGTGCTGTTGGAAATGCTTCTGTACAGGTAACTGTAAATGCTGCTGCAAATATTCCACCTGTTGCTTATGCCGGCGCTAACCAGGTAATAACATTGCCGGTTAATTCAATTACTTTAAATGGAAGCGGAACAGATTCTGATGGTATAATTGTTTCATATCAATGGACAGAATTATCAGGACCATCTTCGTATTCTTTTACGAACGCTAACAGTGCTACAACAAATGTAAATGGTTTAATACAGGGAGTATATCAATTTCAATTACAAGTAACCGATAATGTTGGTGCAACAGGTATTGCAGTGGTGCAGGTAACCGTGAATCCTGCGGCAAATATTCCGCCCGTAGCTAATGCAGGCCCTGACCAGGCAATTAACCTGCCAACAGATTCTGTAATGCTTACTGGTAGCGGAACAGATGCAGATGGTAGCATTGTAAGTTATCAATGGACTGAATTATCTGGACCTTTATCATATAATATCAGTAATACTTCTTCTCCGTCTACCGCTGTTACAGGGTTGATACAAGGAGTATATCAATTCCAGTTGCAGGTGACAGATAATAGCGGTGCCACAGCAATAGCTTCGGTACAAATTACCGTAAACGCTGCAGCAAATATTCCGCCTGTTGCCAATGCAGGGTCTAATCAAACAATAACATTACCATCAGATTCTGTAATGCTTACTGGAAGCGGAACAGATGCAGATGGTACAGTAGTCAATTATCTCTGGACAAAAATATCCGGCCCATCTTCTTATTCCATCACAAACCCGAATGCAGCAACTACAAATGTAACTGGGCTTGTGCAGGGAACATATCAATTTCAACTGCAGGTAACCGATAATCTTGGTGCAACAGGCACAGCCATCGTTTCTGTTACTGTAAATGCATCTACAAATATACCCCCAGTTGCCAATGCAGGCAGCAATCAAACCATTAAATTGCCAGTTGATTCTGTAAAACTAACCGGAAGTGGAACAGATGCAGATGGTACTATTGTTAGTTACCAATGGACACAAACATCCGGGCCGTCTTCATACATTATCATTAACCCGGGCAATGCTACCACTGAAGTTATTGGATTGGTATCAGGAATATATTACTTTCAGCTAACCGTAACAGATAATGATGGAGCCACCAATTCAAGTAGCGTCAAGATTACAGTGAAGAGTGGTTCCAATATTCCTCCGGTTGCTAATGCGGGTACTGATCAAACAATTACTTTACCGACAGATTCTATAACTCTTACAGGTACCGGAACTGATGCCGATGGAAGCGTGGTAAGTTATCAATGGGCAAAAATTTCCGGGCCTTCATCTTCAAATATTATTAGCCCTGCATCAGCCACAACACAAGTGACTGCATTAGTACAAGGCATATATCAATTCCAATTGACTGTTACAGATAATAAGGGCGCTATTGGGACATCTACCGTTCAGATAACCGTGAATGCAGCAGTTAATCAACCGCCGGTTGCAGATGCAGGTCCTGATCAAACTGTTATTTTACCGAAGGATTCAACAACCGTAACAGGAAGCGGCACAGATGCAGATGGAACCATTATAAGTTATCAATGGTCAGAAATTTCTGGTCCGTCATCTTATAGCATTGCTAATGCAAACGCTGCAATAACGAGCATTACTGGTTTGGTGCAGGGAGTGTATCAATTTCAATTACAGGTAACGGACAATGGAGGAGCAAGTGCTACATCCATTGTCCAGATTACAGTAAATCCGGCCGCTAACATTCCTCCGGTGGCAAATGCAGGAGCAGATCAGGTTATCACCTTACCTTTAGATTCTGTTGCTTTGTCGGGAAGCGGAACAGATGCAGATGGTACTATTGTAAGTTATCAATGGTCAGAAATTTCAGGGCCTTCTTCCTATAATATTATAAATACGAATGCAGCAACCACAAGCATTACCGGCCTCGTACAAGGAATATATCAATTCCAGCTTCAGGTTACCGATAATAATGGTGCAGTAGGTGCAGCAGTAGTTCAGATAACCGTGAATGCAACACCTAACATTCCGCCTGTTGCAAATGCAGGACCAGATCAAACAATTACATTACCTGCAAGTTCGGTTACACTTACAGGAAGTGGAAGTGATGCTGATGGAACTATTGCATCTTATCAATGGACTGAAATATCAGGTCCATCTGCAGCAACTATTGCAAATGCTAATACAGCAACAACCAATGTTTCAGGATTAGTGCAAGGAGTTTATCAATTTGAATTGCAGGTCATCGATAATAATGGGGCAACTGCTTCTGATACTGTAATGATAACTGTAAATGCTGCTGCTAATATTTTACCAACAGCAAATGCAGGTACAGATCAAACTATAACATTGCCGGTAAATTCAGTAACATTAACCGGAAGTGGCACAGATGCAGATGGTACTATTGTAAGTTATCAATGGTCAGAAATTTCAGGGCCTGCAGGTTCTACTATTACAACTCCTAATTTACCAAATACCAATATTACAGGACTTGTTCAGGGTGTTTATCAATTTCAGTTAACTGTAACTGATAACAATGGCGGAACAGGTACTGCTTCTGTTCAGGTAACCGTAAATGCTGCATTAAACATACCACCTGTTGCCAACGCAGGACCAGACCAGTCCATTACTTTGCCAACAAATTCTGTAACACTAAATGGAATTGGAACAGACATTGACGGAACTGTTGTTAGTTATCAATGGTCCGAAGTTTCAGGCCCATCATCATATACTATAGTAAATGCAAACGCAGCACTAACAAGCATTACAGGCTTAGTGCAAGGAGTATATCAATTCCAGTTAAAAGTAACTGATAACAATGGGGCCATTGCAACCGATATTGTTCAGATTATTGTAAACCCTGCACCTAATCAACCTCCAGTTGCTAATGCTGGTGTAGATCAATCTATAACATTACCTGTAAATACAGTTACATTAAATGGTAGTGGAACAGATGCTGACGGAAGTGTTGTTGCTTATTCATGGACAAAAATCTCCGGCCCGGCATCTTATACTATCGTTAATGCAAACGCTGCTACTACTGATATTACAGGTCTCAATAAAGGAACATATCAATTTCAATTGAAAGTAACTGATAACAATGGTGCAATTGGAACAGATGTGGTACAAATAATTGTAAACCCTGCACCAAATAAACCACCAACAGCTCATGTAAATAATACAAATAAGACGGTTACTTTGCCAACAAATTCAACAACCATCTCAGGAGGTGGAACTGATTCTGATGGAACCATTGTAAGTTATCAATGGTCATTATTATCCGGGCCAACCGGAAGTGTAATAGCTAATGCAACAGATTCTGCAACTACTGTAACAAACCTTGTTCAGGGAACTTACAAATTCCAATTACAGGTGACAGATAATAATGGCGCCACTGCAAACGCAGTGATGCAGATTAATGTGGATCCTGCGCCCAATCAGCCACCAGTAGCCAATGCAGGCGCTGATGAAGTGATTACATTACCGGTAAATTCTGTAACTCTTACAGGAGCAGGAACAGATTCCGATGGAACTGTAGTAGCATATCAATGGTCAAAGGTATCAGGGCCGTCATCATTTACTATTGCTAATGCTAACTCAGATACAACAAATGTTTCAGGGCTTGTTGCGGGCACTTATCAATTCCAATTAAAAGTAACAGATAATAATGGCGCCAGCGCTATTGACCTTGTAAATGTAACCGTGAACCCTGCACCCAATCAGCCGCCAGTAGCCAATGCAGGAGCTGATCAAACAATTACTTTACCTATAAACACAGTGACTCTGAACGGAATAGGAACAGATGCAGATGGAAGTATCGTTTCTTATAAATGGACAAAGGTATCAGGGCCATCGTCATTTACAATTATTAATGCAAATGCTGCATCAACAAATATTTCTGGTCTTGTACAAGGCACTTATCAATTCCAGTTGGAAGTAACAGATAACAGTGGAGCGAAATCAGACGACGTGATGCAGATAACTGTAAACCCACCGGCAAATCAACCACCCACTGCAAGTGCCGGACCCGATCAAATAATTACTTTACCTACTAATAGTGTTATTTTAAGTGGTAGCGGCACAGATAGTGATGGAACTATTGCTGCATATCAATGGACAAAAATATCGGGCCCTACATCATATTCATTTGTAAGTGCAACGGCTGCTGCTACCATAGTTGGTGGCTTAACAGCAGGAACTTACTTATTCGAACTTCGTGTTACCGACAATAATGGAGCACGGGGACGGGATACAGTTCAGGTTATTGTGAATCCTGCTCCAAATATTCCACCTTCGGTTTCTGCAGGTAATGATCAAACAATTACATTACCAACAAATACTGTTTCTTTAACCGGTGCTGCTGTTGATGCTGATGGAACAATAGTGGCATACAAATGGACAAAAATATCCGGCCCCTCATCTTATAATATTACAAATGCTAACTCTCCGGTTACGAGCGCATGGAATTTAACCCGGGGAGTTTACCAGTTTGTACTAACTGTAACAGATAATAGTGGCGCCGATGCAAGTGATACGGTATCAATTACTGTAATATCATTAGCTAATATTCCGCCTGTGGCTGATGCTGGTTCAGACATTACAATTACGCTTCCCCAGGATACCACTCAGCTTGCCGGTAGCGGCACAGATGCAGATGGTATTATAGCTTCTTATTCGTGGAAACAATTAACAGGTCCTTCTCAGAGTTCACTTGCTGCTCCTAATAATGCTTATACAGAAGTTACAGGTTTAATAGGAGGGACATACGAATTTGAATTAACTGTTACGGATAACCTTGGAGCAGTAGGAAAAGACACCATGTTTGTAATAGTTACCGAACCAAGGCTAAACACCAGTGTATCGCCAAATAAAATAACCGCTTATCCAAATCCTGTAGTGGATATAACTACCTTACAAATAAATACCGGGCATGTTTATGCTAATTTATTAATCACTGTTGAAGATGTAAATGGAAATGTTATTATGCAGCGCCAGGTTTCACCATCTTCCACTACTATAACGCAGCAGATAAACTTGAGTAACCGGGCTAAAGGGCTTTATGTCATCACAGTTTATTATGGTAAAAATGAACTACAAAGCATAAAAGTAATGAAGGAGTAAAATTTTTGAATGGATAAATGAAGGAGAGAAATTCAGGTAAAGAATAACTTTCTCTACGGTCGTAATTGGAAGGTGAGATATTATATATCTTATGAGAGTTGATCTAAAAAATTGTCAATTTCTTTTGCTTTGCATTTGTAATCAAACAAGGATGATGCAATAATCTTACCTGTGGCGCCAATTTGCTTAATTGCTTCCTGGTTGTCTATTGCAAATTTCATTTTATCAGCAAATAATTTTACATCATAACTATCTGCTAAAAGCATATCCTTATTATCTCTGAAATAAAATTTTATTTCACCATAATTAGTTGAAATTACCGGGTTACCGGAAGCCATGTATTCTCCTGTTTTATGCGGAAACCGGGCAATGTCCTGAAATGTGGGACGCAATGGAATCAGCAACGCCATTGCATTTTTGTAATAAGTAAATAATTCTTTTTCCGGCAACTTCGACAACAGTTTTATATAATCTTTTTTATGGCTGTTAGCAATATAATTTTTTACTTCGGTCATTTCCTTGTTGTTCCCGTTAATTACGAGGTATAAATAAACGGAGCTATCCGGCAAAAGATTATACGCATCAATAATAAATTTGATGATCTCCATATAGGCGCCTGCTCCGCAAAAAAGAAAATATTTTTCACAATTATCAATTGTATCAACGTTGTTGTACCTGTCAAAATCTGTCAATCCCGGAATTTTAAGAAATTTTTTTGCAGGAGCTACTTTCTTCAAATGATCAATAAGAAATTCGCTGATGGGTAAAACACCATCGGATAAGGCGGGTGCATATCTATCGTACAGAATATCATTTAATCTTGCACCAAACCTATACCATTTCTTTTTTAGTTTGGAAAAGAACTCAACATAATTTAATACAATTTTAAAACCGTAAATCCTTGATAAAATTCTATAATAAACTATTAAAATGAATCTGTGGGTGGAAATAATAGCCACATCAAGTTGGTTCGCTTTTGCTTTTTTTCGAAGAAATAGCCATTCATTGAATGCGCCTTTAATTTTTAATAAATTTCTTTTTAAAAACCGGTCATTTCGGTAAGGGCTGCCTGAAGTGTAGAGGTAATGAATTCCTTCGAATATGCCTGTAGCTTGCATGTCGGGGTAATCTTTACAATTATGCGTCCCTTTAGTGGATACAACGGTAACTTCATTATTTGTGAGAACCAGGCTTTTTGAAATCAAAATTATCTTTTGAATTTCTGCATAGCCATAAGGAAATCCGCATGCGCCCAAGTATATAACACTTTTAGAAGGAGATGGTATGTTTGCTGGCGTCATGGAAAAGGTTAAAACTTTATTTTTTGTGCCTGAATTTTAGTCAGGGGGTTATTCATTTTAAATCATCTTTACTTTTTCAGACTTTAATTAACACACCACTTGACTCTGTAATACACAATAATTGCATGAAAAAATCATGTAATACAAATATATCAATAAAAGAGTTCTTTTCATTTTGGTCATAATTTTTCGCGATTGTGCAGAAATATTTTTTTTGATAAAGTCATTGTTTGATCGGTTGAATGCGTCTTATCCGAAGAGAATACCTTTGTGATTCTCCAATTACTGTGGTATCCAGTGTTATTTTAAAGTTCGAATTCAGGCATTGGTTAAATGTGCTGTCGTTCATCTTTATTGGGTCCTTAAAACCTTTAATCGGGTTGTTTATTAATAAATAGGTATGTGTTTGCGTGGGTATATTTTTTATTGCTTGTTTTAATTGACTGGTATCAGTGATATTTTCATCATAATACTTTTCATCAAACTTATATTTCGGAAGAGAATAAACCGAATCCGGGCCAGTGTAATAAAAAGAAAATGCCGGTAATAAGATTTTACTGTAAAGCAAAATAGGTTCATGCGGCTTCACGATTTGATGTACCACCTGGGAAGTCCGTCTGTAAGCATAGGTTTTGATAGGAACTTTATAATTGAGGTAGAATTCGAAAGCATAAAAACTTAGCAACCCGAAAAAAATAATTTTTGTAGCTATTGCATTATATGCCTTGAACGTGATATAGAACAACATAAATAATGGTAACGTCAGCACTATATACCGTGGTTCAAAACCCATCTTCAAAGCAGCAATGCAGATAACGTACAATAAAAATATAATTCCGGTTACCAGCACAACTAAATTGACCTTCTTTAATATTTCTTTAGCGGATTTGTTCTGTCTTTTATAAAGTTTATAATATGCCAATAACAACAAAGTAACCACGATGATTCTGGATAACCTGTTAACCCAGATATTAACCGGAGATATTTCAAGCCCCAAAGCGAGGGCCTGTGGAGAATGGATAACAGAAGAAATTTGGCTGGATACAGTACCCTCCACTTGTATCATGCTTACTTGTTGCATTAAAAAAAACAAGTTGGGGATAAAAAGTATTATAACCGGTATAAAATAAATGCAGAAAGTAAAGAAACTTTTCCATCCTTTAAAAAGTAGCAATGCCATCGCCATGGCCGCCACTTCAAATGAAAAAAAATATTGTGTGTAAAGACCTACCAGGCTTATAAAGAGAAGTGGATATAAATATTTTTTATGGTTATTGAAAAAAAACTGAAAAAAACAATACAGCAAAATACATGAAAGTAAGATCACAAGTGCATACAGCCGGATTTCTAAAGCCGCCCATATTGTAAATGGATTCATCAGGTAAATAATTAACATCCATTTTGGAAATTCTGCGTTGGAGATTAAGCGAATTATTTTGTAGAAGAAAATTCCGCTAAACCCAATACATATTAATGATAAAAACCTGGCGAAGAAGATGCCCGGGCTGATATGCCGCCAGATGGCAAGTAGCACAAAATAAAAAGGAGGCTGCCCTTCAAATGTATATGATTGAGATATTACCCTGGCAAGGTTATTAGAAGTGGTGTGCATCGAATATGCCTCATCTTCCCAGATATTTAGCTTTGCGGCCAAGTAAATAAGTGCAACACTGTATATTACCAGAAAGCTATAAAATAAAATGTTTTTAAATCCAACCTTTTTCTTCATAGCAGAGAAATTCAATCTATAGTTTATCTATCGTTATCTTTTATTGATTAATGAATAAAAAAAAATTTCCTCATCAGTAGTCTTTATTTCCATTTTGTTTTTTTAAAGAAGTCCCTTGGTGGAAAAGCTCTTCAAAATATCTTTTGCTTTGAAGCGATAAAAAACCTACACTTAAAAATTGAATGGCAATAATAAATGTGATGCCGCCGACAAGAAAAGACTGGGGGTTCTTTTTAAACTGCACCGAAAGGCTTTGTGAAAAAGTAATCTCCGAATGTTGAGCTGCTATATAACGTAGTGTATCAAAAAGCAACCATACTAACTCATAAAGAGAAAGCATCATTAAAAACAAACCGATACCCACAAAAAAAATGTACGGTCTGAAAATGAAGCCAGACATTAAACCCGAAAAGAAAGCGCGTATTACACGAATGCTTGATGTACGCCTGTCGCCCAGTTTATTTTGCTCTGTCCAATCCAGGTGTGCAGGAATTTCTACAATCCGGGCCCGCAATATCATTCCCTTGTAAATTATTTCGGGGTTTATCTCGTAATCTTTTGTTTTTAAATTTAAGGGTTTAATAAAACTGGTTCTGTACGCCCGTACCATACCTGTAAAAGTATGGTATTTATCCTGCGCAGCCAACCGCATAAACCTGTTTACCCACTTGCTCATGTTTCGCCTTAAAAATGGAACTGCAGTTACTTTACCACCTTTCATGTAAGGCGATGCTATTACAATATCTGCCACACTGTCTATAAGTGTATCTATCATTTGTTCAATATGGTCAACGGAGTAACTCAGGTCTATATCAAGCACTACAATAATATCCCCATGTGCATTGCGAAACCCAGTCTGTAATGCCCTTCCCAGGTTCAGATTTACCGGGTGGTGTATTACTCTTATGCGCGATTCCTGTTTTGCAAGATCATCGGCTATGATGCCACTCTGGTCTTTACTGCCATCATCCACAATTAAAATTTCCCACTCATATTTGTATGATCTTGCCTGTAGGTAATCAATAATTTTATGAATATTTTGCTCAAGAATAGCCTCTTCATTATAGCAAGGAGCTATAATGGTAATAAATGGTTTATTATTCGTCATCTGCATTTTTTTATCGGCCAGGCATTATTTTATAGTGGACAAAAAATAATTAAAAATCACTGAATTTGCAATGATGATTTTAAAATCAGCCGGAATGATTGGTAAGCCACAGTAAAACCTTTCCTAAAGACAATTATAACGAAGGAAGTTATAATTTATTAGCTAAATTTTAAATAAAATACATCCGTTGCATTCAAATAGGACTTTCAATTTATTTTTAAGTTCTTCCTCAAGATGAGGAACCAGTTTTAACTTTTGCTCTTCTGCTACAAAATACCTGACACCCTCTCTCTTGTAGGATTTAATATTTTTTAAAGACAATTTTTCAATGCTTATGCTATAACCTTTCTTGTTCAGCCAATAATAAAAATATCCAATATCAAAGGCAAAGAGATGCCCCTCATCGCTAAGCCCTCTGCCACCCGTGGTTAAGATCAAAGAATCTTTTGGAATACATGCTTCTAATGGAATTCGGCAGGAATAGAATTTTGAAACCTGAAATACCTTAGATTTTGTTCGGGTAAGATACCTAAAATCTGATAATAAAGTAAATGAAATTAATAATAGTAATGTAAATATGATGATATTTTTTTTAAACAATAATTCATGTACATTATTGGGGCTATTTTTTAATAATGATGATATTGACGGTATATAGCGGGTAAACAATTTAAACGCAGATAATGCCATTAAAACGGATACGGCAGGTACAGAAAAAATGTGATAATACCACGCCCATTGCTGAGCGGTAGTACGGCAGGTAATAATATAAAAAAAACAGGCGGCGGCATACCACAGTATAGCAAACAAAAATATTTTGTCTTTTCTCAAATCTGTAAATGCTATTGCAAGCAGCGCAATTAAAGCCCCAGCTACCGTCCATACATTACTCAGTTCATTTTTTATTAATCCGGCTATAAAGTAATGATTGGTAAAAAAATCCCACCCCATCCAATGATATTCATTTGAAATGCCGAGGGAGTTTCCATACAACACATAAAATTTGTGGCAATAGGAATACCATAGTATAGAAGGGAGTGTAATAAGTAATCCCATGATAAATACTTTGGGCTTCAACAGAAATCTCCATCCCTTTTTAATGATGATGAGCGCCAAAAAAAATATACCAATGTTAGCTGCAGTAACCTTGCATAAAATAGCAATAGATATACACAATATAGTAAGCCAATAAAATTTCCCCGATTCGCCATCTAACCATTTTATAAATGTATATGCCCCCGCAGTATAAAAGAAAAACATGAAAGCCTCTGGCTGCACGGATACTGAAATTACCATTAGTAGCGGGCTTAACGCAAAAAATGCAGAAGATAAAAGTGCTTCTTTCCCTACGAATAAATAATTGGATAGCTTGAAAAACACCAGCATAGTGAGGATAGAAAAAACAAATGACACAATTCTACCTGTTTGCTCCCAATAACCGAATATCTTATGGCAGGTGGCAATTAAATAAGTGTATAACTGAAACTCTGATTCAACATAGCCAGGGCCATTACCTCCATATCCTATCTGAGGATGGAAAATATCTGTTCCGTTTACGTAAAAATTTCTTGCAATAGCCGATACATCGGCTTCGCGCCACGAATTAGTATTGATGGGTTGTAACAGGTGAGTGCTTCTTACCAGGCAACCGGCGATAAATATTATTATCCAGAATGTTTTATTTTTTTTAATTAACAAAAGAAAAATTTTATACTAACTACTATATTTAATACTGCATTACGGTTCATTAAAAGTTGTGTTTTTTTTTAAATCAATAATAAAAATAAAGCTATAAGGATGCGGTTATTAATATAAGTGTGGCGATCAATATCAGGTAGCTGTTAATATCTTTTAATGCAAAAACGATGGGGTCGTCCGTCATTTTTTCCCTCGAGGTTCTCAACCATATATGGCTTATCCAGAATAAAAATAAAAAGCATATTGGCCAAAGCCTTGATGGATGGGCATATAACCTGGTAACATCCTCACTGTTTATATATAAAGCAAAAACGATGATAGCTAAAAAACCGCTGGCGATGCCCATAACTTGTATGGAGGCTGCATCTCTTTTTAAATAACCCCGGTTTAATTTTCTTAAATCATCGCCATCGGTAATGGCGATCATTTCGGTATATCTTTTAAGAAAAGCAAGGCTCAGAAAAATGAATGTAGAAAATGCAAAAAGCCAGAATGATAAAGTTACGTGAATAATAACGCTACCCGCAAAAACCCTTACTGAATAAAGGCCTGCTAATACAAAGACATCGTATAATGGTAATTTTTTTAAAAACCACGAGTAGGATATGGAAGTGATATAGTATGCAAGCAGTGTGTACAAAAACAGCATGTTTAATCGAGCTGCAATGATAGCACCTGAACAAAGCAGCAAAACGCTCAA
>Ga0157370_10002040_pt1 | contig 24804 bp, 20 predicted proteins | sample C35metaG_FD_113463 | JGI IMG/M metagenome (GOLD analysis project Ga0157370, IMG submission 113463) | Corn rhizosphere microbial communities from Kellogg Biological Station, Michigan, USA - C3-5 metaG | ecosystem: Host-associated > Plants > Roots > Rhizosphere > Soil | place: USA: Michigan...
AACAGCGCTGGCGGGATTGAGCCCGATCGAAGCAGACAGGCCGGCGACCGCCGATTCCGCAGCAATCCGAAGCCGAACGGATTGCGTGCGCCATTGGCGCGATTTCCGATCCGGATTGACCGGGCCTCTGTCACCGCACGCGGGCGCTCGATCCTCATGCAGCGCATTGCAATACCGAGCCCGATCGGCGACATACATTGCGAACAGTTCGGAGAAGCCTCGTCCGATGCCCTGATCCGGGTATTCGGCGCGGGTAGCGGCTTCGGCGGCCCTGCGCGCGGCGTTTATACCCGCCTCGGCGAGCAACTGGCAGACGAGCAAATCGGCTCCCTGTGCCTGGATTACCGGCGGCCTGCGTATCTGCAGCCCTGTGTCGCTGATGCTTCGGAGGCGATCGGCTATCTTTCGCGCCTCGGCGCGAACGGATTCTTCTCGTTGGCCACTCTTTCGGTGGCGCCGTCGTGATCCGGGCCGGCTCGCGTGCGATGCCGTGGCTGCAGTCGCCGCCCTGAGCAGCCAGACTGCCGGGACGGAAGGCGTTCAGCGATTCAGGAAATCGGTCTGAAAACCGGGCTCTACCGATCGATGCTCAGATTCGATCGGATCGTTCAGAGCGTCCACCATGAGAAGTGTATCTTCAGTCGAAGCACTCACGCTCGGATATCCGTGTGCCTGAAATATTCCCCTTTGTGAAGCAGCGGGGCATCTTTCACTCGCGCCAGCGCATACTCAAAAGCAATCGCCCATGTTCAGTCGCGCCGGCCCGTCTCGATATCGTTCAAATTGCATCGAAAGCAACTCGGGCGTACTCCAGCGCCACCGGTTCAATCCTCATTTTGATGCTCTCCAGGAATGCCGCGGATCGGTCCCGCCCCCGGCTGGCCGTATCGGCTACGAGCGTGGGCCTGCACTTCCCTCGAGGTCACTACCGAATCCAGAGCGACGACGCATCCAACAGTTCGAAAGATAAATCTCGGAATCCGGCTCATCGAAGAGAACCACCAGAATCGCGGAAGCGGCCACCGCCAGTTTCACCGCGCAACCCGTCAGGACCGTACAGATCGTCATCGGATATTTTCGCCCCCACCACGGGAAGCTTCTCAAGTCGGCAAGGGCGGCTTCGGCTCGCTTCCGGCGGCTCGAGGTTTTTCGTCGCCGCTTTGCCGCGCTCGGTCGCAAGCTGCGCCGTTACGGCCGTTCCGATCGCCTCCGTTATTGACACCCCCATCACTTCCACGAGTGCCCGGATATCCTCGATCACATCCTGTCGCCGGATCTGCGCAGGGCCCGTCATGAAGCGATGCTATGATCATTTTTTAGCGGTCATGACGCCGGTCCGTACACGCCAGACCGGCCGCAAGCTGTTGTATAATCCTTATTTCCACTAAAATGCCTAAACGTACGTATCAGCCGAATAATCGGCGCCGCGCGAAGACACATGGCTTTCGCACACGCATGAAAACCGCCGACGGCCGCGCTGTAATCTCCCGACGCCGCGCCGCAGGCCGCAAAAAACTCAGCGTCAGCTCGGAGAGGTAACCGGATACCAGGTTTTCCAAAAAGTGTCCGGCTGCTGCGCTCATCCGATTTTCGAAAGGTCTACGACACAGGTACTCGGTTCACCTGTTCGCTCTTCGCGGCGTTCTGCCTTGCCGAAAAGTGCGCGAGCGAGCAAGTCGAAAAAACGAACCCATTTCCCGGCCCGCGTATCGGCTTCACGACGCCGCGCGCGCTCGGGAAGGCTGTCGTCCGAAATCGTATCCGGCGCCGCATGCGGGAAGCCGTCCGGCTCGAGCTGGATTCTCTGAATTCCGAGTGGTCCATCGTATTCAATCCTCGCCGCAAGACTCTGGACTGCCAGTTCACGGATTTGCAGACCGAGGTTCGGCGTCTTTTCGCCCGCTGCAATCGGCTCTCCTCGGACTCCTCGTCGTCTACAAGCGCGTGATATCTCCGTTTCTTCCCTCGGCCTGTCGCTTCCATCCGACCTGCTCGGAATACATGCGTCAGGCGATTCAACTCAACGGGCCTGTGCAAGGAGTCTGGCTCGGTTTGAAGCGGCTCGGTCGCTGCCATCCTTTCCATGAGGGCGGCTTCGACCCCGTACCGCGCGGCGTGCCCACAACTCGCCGCGGCTGATTACGAATGAATTCAACAGGTCCAAAACAGAAGTTCTGGAAAGAGTTGCCCAATGAAGCGCGAATGGTTATCGCCTTCATCCTGATGGGCCTGATTCTCGTCGCTACCCCGTACCTATACCGGAAATTCGGCCTCATTCCGCCCGAGGCGCCAAAGAAGGCAGCGCCCGCGAAAACCGACGCGGCGAAAGCCGAAGCCGCAAAAGCCGAAGCCGCGGAACCTCCGTCGCCTGCGACGCCCCCAACTCATCAGGAGCAGGCCGCCCCGGCTGCGCCCGCGAACCCGGTCGGAGCCGTCGCCGAACAGACGTTCACTATCGATACTTCTCTCTACAGCGTCGTCTTTTCCAACCGTGGGGCCGTGGTCAGGAACTGGACGCTCAAGAATTACAAGGACCGCGACAGAAAACCTCTCGAGCTCATCAACTCCCGCGGTGCGGAAAAGGCCGGCTATCCTTTCACGTTCGATTTCCACGGCCAGAAGCCGTCGACCGATCTGAACACTGCCTTCTGGGCAGCGACGCCCGGCGCGGACGGCCTGACTATCCGGTTTGAGTTCTCCGACGGCCGAACTACCGCGAAAAAGACCTTCGCTTTTCAGCGCGATGGCTACCTGGTCCAGTATGCGGATGATGTTACGCTCAACGGCGCCGGCCTTCCGCATGTCGTCCAATGGCGCGCCGGCTTCGGCGATATGGCGGTGCAAGGCGCGCCTGGTCACCAGGAGACGGTACGTTATGACGATAGCCGTCGCAAACTCGTAACCGAGAGCGCCAAAGCGGCGAAAAACGGACCGGTCTCGATTACAGGAAACGACGCCTTTGCAGGAATAGAGGATCAGTACTTCCTGGCGGCTTTTTTGCCTCCGCCGAATACGCCGCTCCTCACTACGACGTATAGCGATTCGGTTGCCACGCCCGTGAATCCCAAAGAGGAGCCGTATCCCGGCGTCGGCGTGGGCGGCCTGGCCCAAAACCAGCTCGGCCTCTACGTTGGACCGAAAGAAGTAAATGCCCTGAAGAAAGTGAACCCGCGACTTCAGGACGTCATCGACTGGGGCTGGTTCGCGATATTGGCGAAACCACTATTTCTTGCTCTGCAATGGATCAATTCCGCCTTCGTTCATAACTACGGATGGTCGATCGTTCTGCTGACGTTCATCATCACCATGGCCTTGCTCCCGCTAAAGTTCGCCAATCTCAAATCGATGCGCAAAATGCAGGCCCTTCAGCCTGAGATGAACCGCATCAACGAGAAATACAAGGGCGTCGGGATGAGCAGTCCCAAGTCGCAGGAGAAGCAGCAGGAAGTGATGGAGCTGTACAAGAAGAATGGCGTGAACCCCATGGGCGGGTGCATCCCCATGCTGATTCAGCTCCCGTTCCTTTACGCGTTCTGGAGAGTGTTGGCAGTAACGATCGAAATGCGCCAGGCGCCGTGGCTCTGGGTGTCAGACCTCTCCCAGCCGGAGCATTTCGATATTCATTTTCTCCCCCTGATCATGATTATTTCGGGCTTCCTTCTGCAGAAGATGACGCCCATGGCGGGAACGACGGACCCGAACCAGCAGCGAATCATGCAGTTCATGCCACTGATCTGGGGCTTCTTCTTCTGGTCCCTGGCGAGCGGGCTGGTGTTATACTACCTGACCAGCAATCTCGTGAGCATGGCGCAGCAATGGTTTTTCAATAAAACGGCTCCGCCACTTCCCACTGCGGCTCCTGCCAGAAAACCCATTCCAAAGGGCCGAAAAACAGCGTGAGCAACCGATTTTCCCTGGAAGAAACAGGTCCGCGCATCCAGGAATTTCTTCGCCGGACCATTGACGACGCCGGTTTTGACCTCGATTTCATCGTCGAGCCCGGTGGCGATGCCAATCCCGATTTCGAGAACCCCGACCTCACCGTCAAATTCAAAGGCGACGATGTCGAACTGCTTCTCGCCAACAAGGCAGAACTGCTGCTCAGCCTCGAGCTGGTCACGCAGGAGATGCTGCGAATGCATTCCGACGAGCATTCGCGCATCGCCTTCGACGCCAATGATTACCGGGCTCTGCGCATCGAGGAACTGCGGATGAGCGCCCTCGCAGCGGCTGATAAGGTCAAGCGGACCGGAGCGCCATTCCGCTTCAACCCGATGAACAGCCGCGAGCGCCGCGTCATTCACATTGCGCTGCGAAACGAGCACGACGTACGCAGCGAAAGCCTTGGCTCGGGTCCGCAGCGCGGGGTGGTCATTTACCCGGCCGGTATGCCATCGCTGCCCGAACCGCCCGCTCCGGTGCATGTTCCCGGTGGCCATGGACGCGGAAATTTCCGCGATCGCGGTCCACGCCCCTCCGGCGATGGCCGCTCCCATTCGTCGGGCCGCCCTCATGGCGATGGTCGTCCGCGCGGCGGATCAGGCCGTGGTCGCCCTCCCCGCGGCAACCGCTAATTCATCGGTATCCCGCCCTGGCGGAACGTCTTGATCTGCGTTTCGAGGCTCTTCGCGTCATGAGAGCGGTGTAGCCGACTCAGAATCTGCGCCCGTTCTGTCATGAAGTCAGTCCCGACGGTCGATCCTTCAATGCCGTTCAGGCGCATGATCCGAAGCGCTTCGGAGTAATAGCGGTCGGCCATTTCCAGATCTCCGGCTCTCAGGGCGACAAACCCCTGCGCCCCGATTGCGCCGGCGACCGACGGCGAGTCCGCAGGAAACCAGGCTTGCATGATTCTGAGCGCGGCCCCCGCATACCGGGCGGCGTCCTCGAAGCGCTTCTCTAGGGCCAATACCCCGGCCAGCAACTCCATAACCACTGCCGCCTGCGGCCCCTGCGCATGCTCAAAACCACCCTGCAGATCAAGCGCTCGCGTGAACTCCTCCTCAGCCATCGCGTATTTCTTTTCGTCGCGGTAAACACCCCCCAGGTAGGAGAGAGTCGCGGCCGATTGCCCGCCCAGTGCGGGAATCACGGCAAACATACTCAGCGCGCGTTTCAATAACGGCTCGGCCCGCGAGAGGTCGCCCATGTCACAATACGTCTTCCCGAGTCCCCGCAGTGCGATCGCCTCGGCCGCTTTGTCGCCCGTTTGGCGGGAAAGCGCGATCGCCTGGTTCCAGTGGTCGATGGCGTTTCGCCAGTCGGACGTGGAACGCTCGATATCTGCGATACCGATGAGCGTGTCGACGTGAATGGGCCCGGCGGCCGGCCCAACCTTCAACGCGGCGTTGAACAAATCGCGCGCTTCCCCCAGCCGGACCTCTTCGCGCAGCAGATCGCCGAGCGAATTCAGCAGGGCCGCCTGGCTTGCGTCGTCGCGCGGACGCTCCTGCAGCGCCTTACGGAGCGTCTGCTCCGCTTCGGGAAAGTGGTTCAGCGCGCGCTGCGCGTTGGCGAGACTCATGGCCGTTTGCGCCGCGTACCTGCTGCGCGCATCCGCTTCCCGCCAGGAGGCAAAAGCCTGTTCGAGCGCTTCAGCGCCTTCAGCGATCCTCCCCTCGGCGCGCAGAGTATTTCCCAGATCGTTCAGCGTTGAGGCTCGCTGCCTCGGCTCGGAAGCGAGCGCCAGAGCAGCTTTGAAGATGGCTATGGCTTCATCGAACTTATTGGCGTCGTATGCAGCAAGCCCGGCTTCGTGCAGGGCCTCCCAACTCTTCTTCGGTTCTTCCGCCGCGGGCTTCTCAGCATACGCCAGCGCGGTAAGCATGAAAATGGCCGCAGGTCGCAAGATGCGCATGCGCGATCCCTCCCGCCGGTAACTCCGGCGAACATTTCAGGTTCGCGGGGCGATGCGGCCCGCCTGTCGTTAACTTCCGGATACGGTGCAGCCGGGATTCAGGTCCCGGTCTCTCCGCGCCGCTCTTGTGCGCGCTCCAGCGCTCGCGGCTGCTCATACAAGTAACGAAAGAAAACGTCGATCGTTACCATAAAATTTTCCGGTTCCTGGAAGGACCAGACCTGATTTGATACTTGAAGACACAATCGCGGCCATTGCTACCCCGCCCGGTCACGGCGCGCTCGGAATCGTCCGGCTTTCCGGAAAACACGCCACCTCCATCGCCCGCGAAGTTCTTTGCTTGAAATCGGATCTGCGGCCGCGGCATCCGGTATTGGCGGAGCTTCGCGACCCGGCCGGCGATCTTGTGGACGAGACGGTACTGACCTTTTTCGCTGCCCCACGCTCCTATACCGCCGAGGATCTGATCGAAATCTCCTGCCACGGCGCCCCGGTGGTGTTGCGCTTTTGTCTGGACCGGCTGGTTCAAGCCGGCGCGCGGCTTGCCGAACCTGGCGAATTCACGCTCCGAGCCTTCCTCAATGGCCGCATCGATCTGCCCCGCGCGGAGGCCGTTCGTGACCTGATCGAGGCCACCACGCTCTACCAGGCCCGGGTCGCCGCCCGTCAGACGCAGGGGGCTGTTTCGAATCGCGTCGCGCCCTTCAAAACACAGCTTCTCGATCTCATCGCTCTCATGGAAGCAGGAATCGATTTCGCCGAAGATGACGTAAGCGTCGCGCCCGCCGCGGAGATCACTGGCCGCCTCGAGCCAATCGTCGCAGGCATCGAAAAACTGGCCCGCAGCTTTGTCTACGGTAATGTCATACGCTCGGGCTTTTCGCTCGCCATTGTCGGTCCGCCGAACGCCGGCAAGAGCAGCCTGTTCAATCGCCTGCTCGAGCAGGATCGCGCGATCGTGACGGAAATCCCGGGCACCACCCGGGATCTGGTCTCGGAGACGGCCGAATTCGCGGGCATTCCCGTCCGACTGGTGGACACCGCGGGAATCCGCCAGACCGGCGAACTGATCGAGCGCCTCGGAATCGAGCGCAGCCTCGAAGCGATGTCAGACGCCGATATCACACTGGTTGTCTTCGATGGGTCCATCGCCCGTGACGCCGAAGACGATGAACTGCGCAAACGCGCCTTTTCGCAGGGCCGCGCGATCGCCGTCGCGAATAAATCCGATCTCCCGGGATGGGAGGCCCGTGAAGGTGAAATGGCGGTCTCCGCAATTACAGGCGAAGGGATCAGCGAAATTCGAAACGCCGTAATGGAAAAGCTCGGAGGATCCCCCGAGATTCAGGCGGAAACCGGTCTGATCACGGCCGTCCGCCACGAGAATCTGCTGCGTGAAGCAGCCGGGATGCTGCGCAAGGCTGAGGAGGCCGCCCGCGCCGGGGCGCCGCACGAAATGATTCTGCTCGACCTCTATTGCGCCATGCAGGCGCTCGATCAGATTACCGGAGCCACTACCGCCGACGATATTCTTCATAGAATTTTCGCGACTTTCTGCATTGGAAAATGAATTGTACGCAGGATGGCTACGGGAATAAAGTAATATTACGCAAATGCCGACGCCGCGGCGCGCGACCTTAAAGCCCGAAAGCGCTGCTGAACTGCACCTCGAAGCCTGGGAAGGCCATTTCGATGGCCTGATCTTTTTCGATGCCGCCGGAAATTTCCTGAATTGCAGCCCAAAAATGCAAAAACTCGCAGGATCAATCGACGCCGCGCGGGCGGCTCTCGCCGAATCTTCGTGGCCCGGCGCGTTCGCCGCATCGCAGGAACCGGTTTCGATTTCGCGCCAGATAATGCGCCTCGGCCCGCAGACCAGCAACGTGGAAGTGCGCTGCATTCGCACCTCGGGAGGATTCGTCGCAGCCCTTGCGTTGTCACAGGACTCCGGACCAGAATTCCACGATCTGCTGCTCGCTATTTTTTCCGCGCAGATTCTGGAGCGACGAGCGATTTCGCGCCATCTTCATGGCGCGCTCACCCAGGATCTGGTTGCGCTTTCGCTTTCGCTGAGCGGCCTGCGCGAGGAGGGAGGATTCGGACTTTCCGAAGCGATTGCTCGCGTCGAGCGATGCTGCCGGGGCGTTCGCGCCCTGAGCTACGTACTCGCGCCCCCTTCCTTTCTCGATTCCGGTCTCATGGAGACGCTCGCATGGTACGCCGATGTCCTGCGCGCCGATGCCGGCGTCGATTTCGAGATTCAGGGAGACACGCTGCAGGAGGATCCCCCGGAAGAGATCAAAAGCCTGTTCTTCGCCGCTCTGCAGCACATGGCGGCGGCCGCAATCTGGCATCCCGATCGCGTGAAAGTTCGTTTGCAGCTGCATGCCCGAGATGAAAAGCTTTCAATACGCATCGATTGCGCCTGCCGGCGGGATGAGCCGGTAACGGAATCGCCGCTGATTCGCGAGCGAGCACGAACGCTGGGCGGCTCTATGCGGCTGACCACGAACAGCGAAGCAGCGACGCTCGAAATGTCCGTTCCGTGGTCCCCGGCTGTATGACGCCGCCCCGGATTCTGATTGCGGACGATCATGAATTTGTCCGGCGAGGTCTTGTGAATATCCTTCTTGCGAGGCATCCGGACTGGCAGATCGTCGCCGAGGCCTCGAACGGCACGGATGCGATCCATCTCGCCGAATCCACCAAACCGGATATCGCGATCCTTGACCTCTCGATGCCGGGATGCAACGGCCTCGAAGTGACTGAGCATCTTCGTTCGAGCGCACCCTCCGTTCGAACGCTCATCCTCACCATGCATACCGGCGAGCAGATCGTTCGCAACCTGAAAAGAGCCGGCGCGGCCGCTTATATGGTGAAGACCGATGCATCTTTGAAGCTGGTTGACGCCGTGGAGCGCCTCATCGCGGGGCACACCTTCTTCTCCTCGCCGGACGCGGTTGGCGCAGGCGGCGGTCCGCCGCCTGCGCAGTACGTCCTGACCCCGCGGGAGACGGAAATCCTGCGCCTGATTGCCTCCGGAAAAAGTAATAAGGAGATCGCCTGGTTGCTCAAGATGAGCGTGAGGACGGCGGAGACCCACCGGGCCAACCTTCTTATCAAGCTTGGCGCCGACTCCACAGGGGACCTGATTCGGATCGCGCTGCGCGACGGATTGGTTTAGGACGTTATGCTAACCGGCCAGACCGGGAACACCGCCAGCCGTTTTAGCCGCTCGCACGGCCCGTACGACAGCCGTTGCCAGCGCCTCCGCCGCGGCTACGCCTACGGAATCGACGGTCGCCCGCTCGGAGCCAAGCGAGACCGCGAAGGTGATATCGCCATCCGCCATGGTGTTGACGGGCGAAATGCTGCGCGCTACACCGAGACTCGCGAGCGCCGCGACCTTATTGGTTTGCACACGATCGAGGGCAGCGTTCGTTGCCACTACCGCCAGCGTCGTGTTTCGGCGGCCGATAGCTTCAGTGTTCGGGCCACCGTGCCGCATCACCGCCGCCGAATCGATGAATTCCATTCCGCCCGGCGTCTTGCGGGCGCCTGCGACGATCCTTCCGGTCCTGGCGTCAAGCACATCTCCCAGCGCGTTCACCGCCACCAGGGCGCCCACCATCACTCCGGAGCCAAGCGTGAGGGAAGCGCTGCCGATCCCGCTCTTCATGGCATGTTGCATCCCGAGAACTTTCCCCACCGTGGCGCCGGTTCCGGCCCCGACATTCCCTTCTGCCACGGGACCATCGTTCGCGGCCTGAACGGCTCGTTCGCCCATTTCGCGATCCGGCCGCGCGTGGGGCTTGCCAATAGAAAGATCGAACAGGATCGCCCCCGGAACGATCGGCACGTGAGTGACTCCGACGTTGAAACCGATGCCCTTCTTTTCGAGCGCCCGCCGCACGCCGCTCGAAGCCTCGAGCCCGAACGCGCTGCCGCCGGAAAGAACGATGGCGTGAACATTGGGGGCCACGTGCCCGGGATTCAGGGTTTCGATCTCAACGGAACCCGTCGCGGAGCCTCGAACGTCCACCCCGCCCACGGCCGTCGTTCCACAGAGAACAACCGTACATCCCGTGAGGCCCTCCATGTCGGTCGCATGACCAACGAGGATACCCGGCACGTCGGTTAAGCCCTTCATCTTGTGATCGTATGCTAGCATCGGGTCAAAGCAGCACCGCATCCACTCTACTGTGCTCGACGCTCTGAAAGGTCCCGTCCAGGCGGTTCAGGAATTTTACGCATTGACCGGCCGGGCCATCCGGAATGTCGTGCTGAAACCGCTGTACATCGATGACATTCTGCTGCAGATGGACTCGATCGGCGTCGGCAGCATCCCGATCGTTTTGCTCACGGGAACTTTCACCGGAGCCATCATGGCTCTGCAGCTCGGCCGTGAGTTGCAGCAGTACGGGCAAACGGACCAGACCGGCAAAGCCGTCTCGATCATCCTGGTTCGGGAACTCGGCCCGGTGCTCACGGCCGTGATGATGGCGGGCCGAAACTCTTCCGGCATTGCAAGCGAAATCGGGTCAATGAAAGTGACCGAACAGATTGACGCGATGCGTGCGCTCGGCACGGATCCGGTGAAGAAGCTGGTAACGCCGCGAATGGTGGCGACGGCCATTATGCTCCCCTGCCTCACAGTAATCGATGATTTCATCGGCATGGTGGGAGGATGGGTGATCGGCAAGATCGTCTACGATCTGCAGACGCTGCAGTACTGGACCAACAGCTGGCAGGCGCTGAGCTGGGGCGATGTGGTGCAGGGGCTGCTGAAGCCGTTCGTGTATTCCTTTGTGGTGTCTCTGGTGGGCTGCCACTTCGGGCTGAACACAACCGGTGGAACCCAGGGCGTGGGCCGCGCGACCACGCAGGCGGTGGTTGTGGCGGCTGTGAGCATCTTCGTGCTTGATCTCTTTCTGGGAAAAATTTTCGTATCGGGGCAGACAGGCCTCTGATGTCGCAATCCGCTCCCGCCGAAAGAGCCGCGTTGATCGAATTCGAGCACGTTACCGTAACATTCGACGAAACGCGCGCGCTCGACGACGTTTCCTTCCGGATCTGTGAAGGCGAAACGCGCATCCTGATGGGCGCGGCCAGCAGCGGCAAAACGGTTGTGCTGAAGACCGCCATGGGGCTGGTACGGCCACGGAGCGGGCGCGTGATTCTGATGGGAGAAGACATCACGGATCGGCCGGAAACGGAACTGTTCGGCATTCGCAGCAAACTCGGAATGCTTTTCCAGGAAAGCGCGCTATTCGATTCGATGACCATCGCGCAGAACGTGGCATATCCGCTGCTGAACCAGAAAGGGAACAAACTGCCACGGGACGAAATGGAGTCAGCGGTGCGGAGTTCGCTTCGATTTGTAGAACTGGAGCAGACGATGGAGCGCTACCCGAGCGAGCTTTCCGGCGGGATGCGCCGTCGCGTGGCGATTGCGCGCGCAGTAGTGACGAAGCCGCCCCTTCTGCTCTACGATTCCCCCACGGCCGGGCTCGATCCGATCACGGCGCATACCATCATGGCCCTGATTGTCAAAGAGCGTGATGTGGACAACACCACCGCAATTGTCGTCACTTATCGTTACCAGGACGGGAATCTGGTAGCCAACTTTCGCTACAATCCGGACAGCGGGCGGCTCGACCCGGCCGGTTCGCAGGGAACGAACACGATCTTCATGGTTTTGCGTGAAGGCCGCCTTGTGTTCGAGGGCGGGCAGGACGAGCTCGAGGCTTCAAAAGATCCGTACGTAGCGAAGTTCATCAAGCGTCCGGAGCGGGACGCGGCGTAATTTTCAACTGATCGCATGGCATCGCCGAAAAGACTTCACTGGGCGCAACTGAAGGTCGGAATCGTGGCGACCCTCGCCATGCTGATTTCCGCCGTTCTGATATTTCTTCTGACGGGTCAGACTCACCTCTTCGAAGGCCAGTTCGATCTGCACACGTTCATGGACGATTCGGCCGGAATGTCCGACAATGCGACGGTGCGGCTGAACGGGATTCCGGTAGGGCACATCTCGAAAGTTACCCTCTCCGGCTTGCGCGATCCGAATCGAACGGTGCGGATCGACATGAAAATCGAGAGTAAGTTTCTCGATCAGATTCCCGATGACTCGAAGGCCGCCATCAGCGCCGCCAACCTGCTGGGCGACAAGTTCATCAATATCACCAAGGGCACGCACCCGAAGCACGTCCAGCCAGGAGGCGAAATTCAGGCCTTGCAGACGCAGGACATTCCCGAGATCCTTACCCAGAGCTCCAATCTGCTGCAACAACTGCAGACGATTCTGGGCCGCGTGGATGGTCTGGTTACCGTAGTAGAGAACGGACAGGGCAATATCGGAAAGCTGATCAAGGACGATACCCTCTACGACCGTATGAACGCCACCGTGGGCGAACTGCAGCAACTGGTGAGGGACGTGAAGAACAGCAATGGCACCATCAGCCATCTGCTTTATGACGACACGCTCTACACCGACATCAAGCGGCCGATCGAGCGCCTCGATCAGATGCTGGCGCAACTTCAGCAGGGCAAGGGCACGGCCGGGAAGCTGCTGTACGACACGGCGCTCTACGACGAGGCGCGCTCGAGCCTGGCGGATGCGAAGAAGATGCTGGATAATCTGAATGCCGGTAAAGGAACTGCGGGCAAGCTGCTGACCGATGACCAGATCTATGCGCAACTCAACCAGATAACGCAAAAGATCAACGTTACGCTCGACAAGATCAATTCAGGACAGGGGACCATCGGCCAGTTGATGATCAACCCGCAGCTCTACGATTCGCTGAACGGCGCGACACGGGAGCTTAACGCGCTGCTGGTGGACGTTCGCAAGAACCCGAAAAAGTTTCTCCGCCTCAAACTGGCGCTTTTCTGAGGTCGGCGCTTCATTTAATTGGCGCCTTTCACAGTGAAACATGCGGGCGAGATCCGGCTCATAGTAAACGCCGACGATTTCGGCTTTAATCGCGACGTGAACGCCGGCATCATCGACGCTCACCAGAATGGAATTCTGACCTCAACCACGCTAATGGCCAACGGCGACGCATTCGCAGACGCCGTCGCGCTGGCGCAAATGACTCCGTCGCTCGATGTGGGCTGTCATGCCGTACTGGTGCAGGGAACGAGCGTACGCGACGCTTCCCGGCCCCTCCCCGCAACTCTGCCGCAACTGGCGCGCGCGCTGATGCGGGGCGAAATCCCGCCTTACGAAGAGATTCGGGCGCAGGTACAAAAGATTGTGGATGCGGGAATCCGGCCAACCCACATCGATACCCACAAGCACACACATCTGATGCCTCCGGTGCTGCGAGCTGTAGCTCGCGTGGCGAAAGAATTCGGGATCCGCTGGGTGCGGAGGCCATTCGATTTCGGCATCGACGCGAGAGCGGCGTTGACGAAGCGGGCGGTTGCAATGGGCATGCGGGCTATGGCTCCGGAATTCGCCCGTACCCTCGATGGACTGTGCACGACCGACTACTTCACGGGTTTTCAGTTGACCGGAAGCCTTGATGACACGCGGCTGATCGAAGCGATCGAGCGGCTGCCCGAGGGCTTGACGGAGTTCATGTCGCACCCGGGACGACCTGGACGCGAGCTGGAGAACGCGCCGACACGGTTGAAAGAAAGTCGCGCGATCGAGCTCGCGGCGTTGTGTTCACGACGCACGCGGGAAGCCATTGAGCGGCGTGGAATAAGGCTGGTGCGATATCGCGATCTGTACTGAATAGCATTCCTGAACCACTTGCTTCTGGCGGACGCGAACTGCGCCGGGCCCGGCGTACCGGGATCAGAGCGTACATGAGCGCGCTACACGTGCTTGACCTCTGCAATCGACGACCTTAGGATTTACGCAGATGACACCACGCCAAACCATCTGAAACGAAGGAGCGGTATGTTCAGAAAGCATGCAAGGGCGCTGGCAATCTTATGGTCGGTGACCGGACTTGCCGGTGTGAGCTGCGGCGCAACCATTACGTTCAGCGCGCCTCTATCCGGCGCAAATGAAAGCCCGGCCGTCAGCACGCCAGGTACTGGCTTCACCACGGTGACACTCGACACAGCAACGCAACTCCTCACCATCGATCTCACATTCACGAATCTGACTACTGCGACGACAGCCGCGCACATACACTGCTGCGTTTCACCGCCCGGAAGCACCGGAGTGGCGACTACGCTGCCCGCGTTTCCGGGATTTCCTCTGGGTGTTACGTCGGGCACTTATACGGGCGCGCTGGATCTTACGCAGCCTGTCAGTTACAACCCGGCATTTATTACCGCCAACGGTGGAACCGTTTCGAGCGCTGAGGCAGCTTTTATCACGGGCTTTGAGACCGGAATGACGTACCTCAACATTCACACGGCGGAAAACCCGAGCGGCGAAATCCGGGCTTTTCTGACGCCCGAGCCGGCATCGGCCATACTGGCTGGATTGGCGCTTGCAGGATTATGGATGATCCGGCGGAAGCGCGGGCTGCGCGACTAAGAAACCGGCGAAGGTTCCAGGCCAGATTGGTCAATTGTCCGCCCGCGGTTCCCTTCGGCCCACAACAGGGCAACCGGCAAGCCGGTCGAAAACAGTTCTGCCATTGCGATGTTGGGCGTGTCGCCGCTTTGCGCGACGCGAACTCTACGCCCCGTCAGTACATCGGTGTAGAAGTCTTCCTGCACCGGTGGCAGCATAAGGGCGGTGTCGCCCCACTTCTCAGCGGGGATCGGGAAATTTGCGTTTTCGCAAAGGTTCAGAAAAAATCTTGCGGTTACTGCCACTACGGCCTGCGCACCAGCCAGCCGGGCGAAAGCAACAACATGCTTCCGTAGCGGCCCCGATGCTTCGAGCGGCAAGTATTCACCAGCTTCAAATATGCGCTGATGGCATCGACGAAAGCCGAGAGCGGCGCTCGTCACATGAAGTTTGATTCGCCCATCCTGCCAGGTTTCGAGGAGATCGCGAACGGGGGATGACCCGGCGCCGTGCTGATGGAGCGTTTTCATTTTTTCTCGAAGTTCCGCGAAATTCACGCATCTCCGGTTGTCCGGATCAACCAAAGAGAAATTCCACGATTCGCACCCCTGGTAGAAATCCGGAACACCCGGAGACGCGATTTTCATGATCACCTGTCCCAAAGAATTGAGCATTCCCGCTCTGAGCACAGGCCGCGCGAAGGCGCAAAAGTCCGCGAGGAATTTGTTTTCAGCGGAATTGTCCAGGATACGAGCGACGAACCCGGCCACTGCGCGGTCATACGCATCGTTCGGGTTGATCCAGCTCGTGTGCAATTTGGCTTCCCTGAGCGCCTTTTCCATGTACCGCTGAATGCGCTGAACGAATTCGGGATCGGGACCTTCCGTGGAATCAGGAACAGGCCATGCGCCAATCAAGGTCTGATACAGCAGATATTCGGCGTTCCTGTCCGGAACGGTCACACCGCCGATTTCAACGCGTTTGCCTGCATTCAGGTCGTGCCATCGCCGTACCGCTGAATACCATTCAAGCCCAATCTCAGAAAGCGCATTGATACGAGCTCGAACATCTTCGCTCCGCTTAGTGTCATGCGTCGAGGTCGCCAGCAGGGCCCTCGGCCATCGTTTCAGGCGCATACCGTTTGCCCGGTGAAAGGACCGCGGCGTTACGCCGAACCTGTGCAAATCTCCTCCGACTTCACCGATCGAGGCCAGCGAAAAATAGCGATAACATGCCGTATCTTCGACGCCCTTCGCCATGACGGGTCCGGTTAATTGCTGGAACCGCATGACAAACAGGCGGCGCTCGATAGCATCCTCTTCGGTAATGCCTTCCGGATTGTTAAGCAGGAGCAGAGAGCCGATCATGTCGAAGATCGATTCGCTGGTTGCGGCATTTCTGGCTTTGGCTTCTTCAATGGCCCGTTCGATGTGCCGCCGATCTTCGCGCCCCGGTTCGATCTGACCCATCCGGGTATACGTGCGATAGACGGGAAAGCAGGCGATGATTTCCCGCAGAGCGAAGCGCAGCGATTCCAATGTAAAGTCGCGCGAGTGTCGATCCCGCTGACAGATGCGATCCAGCCGGCGGGCCAGGACGTTCAGCTCGCTCGACATAGACACGCGCAGAATGATTTGCTTCGATTCGTAAATCAGGTCGTTAATAGACGAGTTCCAGCCCGTCCAACGCTGGTAGAGCTTCTGAAACTGCTTCTTGTTTTCGCCATACACGAACAGGCCATTGAGCAGGTTGAGAAATCCGTATCCTGTGGTACCTTCGATTGCCCAGTCATCACGGAGTTCCTCATCGCCAGTCACGATCTTCTCGGCGACCACGTAGAATCGGTTATCGCCGAGCGCGGCTGGCGCCGTGCTGCATGACAATTGCAAGTCTTCGAAATATCGCGCCGGGTCAAACAGCCCGTCAGGATGATCTACGCGTAAACCGTCGATCAGACCCTTTCGAACCAGATCGAAGACTATTCTGTGCGTCTCTTCGAAAACCGCCGGATTCTCGGTTCGGAGAGCGGCCAGTTCATTGATGTCGAAAAAGCGCCGGTAGTTGATCTCGTCAGCCGCGACTCGCCAGAAGCTCAACCGGAATGCCTGCTTATCCAGAATCTGCTCCATCAGATTAAAGCTGCCTGCATCTCCGCGGCGGCCGTTGATACTTATCAGAGTTTGGGTTATCGCGTCGCTTACAGCCTCACATTCAGCGTGCAGGGTCAGCAGCCGTCCGCGGATGATCTCCTTTTCGCGATACCTCTCACGAAGCCGTTGCTGGTTGAGTTCGGTTCGCAGTGGAAGGTAGCCCAGCGCTGTGATGATGCTCTCGAATTCGAGGATCTGTGGACTGGAGCTTCCGAGGCGGAGCGTCGCCAGCGCGAGCGCAGGCCTTAGAATCATCGGCCAGCTTCGAGGCGCCAGCGGAAAAGTCCTCTCATAGTAGCGAGCGACAAATGCCCCGGGAGCATACTCAATCTGGATGTCGCCGCTTTCCAGCACACGTCCAAATTGATCCCCCAGCGTAGGCAGCAGGACTTTATGCGCCAGGTGCTCACGAGGCGGCTGCCAGTCGATATCGAAGAACGAAGCGTAAGGGGAACTGGGCCCATTCTCAAGCACGTCCGACCAGCGCCAGTTCGAGCGATCGGCGACACACATATGGTTGGGAACGATGTCCGCGAGCAGTCCCATTCCGAATATCCTGAGACGATGCACGAATCTCTCGAGCGATTCCCGCGTCCCAAGCTCCGGGTTTAACCTGCCATGGTCCACCACATCGTAGCCATGCCTGCTGCCGCTCCGCGCTTTCAGAAAAGGAGAGATGTAGCAGGTATCGATACCAAGATCGTGAAGATAATCGACGAGATCGTGGGCTTCGTCAAACGTCAAATCGCTGTTCAGCTGCAGTCGGTAAGTGGCGCTAAACACTCGCCTACACATTAACAAACATTAATCTACAATTTCAAACCGCGGCGCACTTGCAGTTTTGCCACACAGCGAAGCTGACCCAGGCGATGCTAATTCAGCGTGAAGTTCACCTCGATTTCGGTGATGACTTCAACGGGAGATCCGTTCAGCATCGTGGGCTTATACTGCCAGCGGCGTACAGCGTCGATTGCGGCGTTGACCAGCAGCGGAGGACCGCTCAGCACCCGCAGGTTTTTGATCGACCCGTCGACCGCAATGATCGCCTGCAATTTGATCGTACCCTGTACGCGCGCCGTTTTTGCGAGTTGCGGGTAGAAGGGCTTCGGCGCATAGATGAGATTCGCCTGCTGAACTCCACTCGAAACGCGCACCGGCTGACGCAGGGCTGCGCGATTGTCCGTTTTTGTCGCCGGAGCTTTTGGCGGCGGTTGCGAGATGACGTTCAGGCCCAGACCGGGCACAAATGCCGGGTTCGAAAGCGCGCCAGGGTTGCCCGCCCACTCGAGCGTCGAAGGCTCCGGCGCATCCGCCATCATGACGATGCGATCGGGAACGCGTGCAGGCGGCGTCACCGGATTGCGGAATACGCGCGGCGGGCTTTTTGCCGCACTGACGTTGTGAGGAGCGGGCCGCAGTTCAGTGACGGGCTTCAGCATTACAAAGACGGGCAGGTCGCGCGGCGGTGATTCGAGCCGGGCGATATGCAGAAGCGGCGCCAGAAGCGCGGCAACAACCACCAGCGATTGAATAGCGAGCGACACCCCGACCGTCCACGGTTTTCGAGTGCGCGCCTGCGAGTTGACGAACGTCTGTTCGAACATTCTGTTTGTCCTCTCAAGGCGCCCGATTCCGGCCGGTTGCGAGCGAGCCTGCGTGTTGTGTTTCGCTGGGGTAGACGCCGGGATCGCGAGAGTTGTTCCGGCGTGAGCGGGACGGGCTGATTAGACCCGGATCGATCGGGGTGAGCCCGGACCGCGCGGCGAGTCCGGTATAGAATATCCGCGATACGCGCGCTCCGCTGCGAGCGAGAGCCTCGAGAGGAGCATCTATGTGTGATCAGGATCATTTTGAGCAGGACCGGAAAGAGTACGAACGCCTCGGTCTGGTAACCCGCAAGCAGTTCGGCATTATGCTGGGAGCGGGAGTGGCGATGATGCTGCCGAAGGTGGCGAATGCCGTCGCAGTCAGCGAATCGGAAGTCAATGTGACCACGCCGGACGGCACTGCCGATTGCTACTTCGCGCATCCGGCGAGCGGTACGGCTCCGGGCGTTCTCGTCTGGCCGGATATCTTCGGGCTGCGGCCCGCGTTCCGCCAGATGGGCAAACGGCTGGCTGAATCGGGCTATTCAGTGCTGGTGGTGAATCCGTTTTACCGCGTGAAGAAAGCGCCCACTGCGGAAAAAGGCGCGGCCACGCCAATTGCGGAGGTGCGGTCGCTCGCACAGGGTCTGAACGAGACCACGCACATGACGGATGCGAAAGCATTCATCGCGTGGCTGGACAAGCAACCCTCCGTTGCGAAGGACCGGAAGGTCGGCACGCAAGGCTATTGCATGGGCGGACCGATAGCGTTTCGCACCGCGGCCGCGGTGCCGGACCGCGTGGGAGCAGTGGCGTCATTTCATGGCGGAGGCCTGGTGACGGACAAGCCGGACAGCCCGCATCTTCAAGCCGCGAAGAGCAAAGCGCAGTTTCTGATCGCGATTGCCGCAAACGATGACAAGCGCTCCCCCAACGACAAAACGGTCTTGAAGGAAACGTTCGAGAAAGCGAACCTGCCGGCCGAAATCGAAGTCTACGAAGGCTCGGCGCACGGCTGGTGTCCTCCGGATTCGGGCGTCTATAACGAGCCGCTGGCTGAGAAGGCCTGGAGCCGTCTGCTGGTGCTTTACGGAAAAGCGCTGGCTTGAGTGAATCGCCGCAAGTTCTTCGAAAGCGCCGCGGCAGCGGCCTTCCTCCGCGCCCGCCCGCAGCGCACGTTTGTCTTTTTCATTGACGGCCTCGGTGAAGATTACGTCGCGGCGAGCGCAATGCCGGTGCTGAACTCATGGGGCCGCAAAGGTCTGCGCCGAACGGTAAAGGGCGTGATGCCCTCGGTGACGAACGCGAACAACGCGAGCGTCTGTTGCGGGTGTTTTCCAGCGGAGCATGGCATCACGGCAAATTTCTTTCTCGATGAGGCCACAGGCAAAGAGCTCTACATGGAAAGCGCCGATCTCGTGCTGCGCCCCACGCTCTTCGAACGCGCCGCGCGGAGGCTGGGCGTAAAGTCTGCTCTGCTTTCCTCGAAAAAGAAGACCATCAGCCTTTTGCCACGCGGAGCCGACCTGGTGCTTTCCGCGGAAGTCCCCACATCTGAATGGAGCCAGCGGCTGGGGCCAGCGCCCAATATCTATAGCCCGGACATCAATTACTGGCTGTTGAAAGCAGCCGAGTGGATTGCCCGCAACCGGGCGGATATCGGCGTGATGTACGTGCACACGACGGACTATCCGATGCACATGTGGCCGCCGGAAGCTCCCGAATCGAAGCGGCATCTGGCGACGGTGGACGGGCTGCTTGGCGAGATCGCAGCGGCAGCGCCGGACGCCGCGATGCTGCTGACCGCGGACCATGGCATGAACCACAAGACCCGCTGCTGGGATCTGGAGCACGCCTGCGCCAATCGGGGGCTGAAGCTGCGGGCCGCAATTTCCGCCGAGCAGGACAAATACCTGAAGCATCACCAGGGCTATGGCGGGACAGCGTGGGTCTATCTGGAATCGAAGAAAGATGAAGGCCGCGCCGCTTCGATGATTGGATCTCTTCCCGGCATCGAGCGCGTGTATTCGCGGCAGGAGTTCGCACGCGAGTTCCGCAGCTTCCCGGCGCGAATCGGCGAACTGGTGGCGATCGGCGATAAAACGACTGTCTTCGGCCGTATGGATGAGGAATCGAAGCAACTGCCGCCACAGTATCGCAGCCACGGCTGCCTGGTGGAGGCCAGCGTTCCGCTCGTTGTTTTTAACGCGTCGAAAGCACCGGATTCGGAGGCATTTCGTTACAACCTCGATCTGACCAGGTGGCTTACGGTGGCCTGAACCTCACTCCCACTTCAACGCCCTCACGGGATCCACACGCGCCGCACGCCGGGCCGGTCCGCAACCAGCCAGCGCTGCCACCGCGAGCAGTCCCGCGCACACACAGATGAATGTCGTCAGATCCGTGGGCTTCACTTCGTACAAAAATGCCCGCAGCAGACGCGTGGCTGCCCATGCGCAAGCCACACCGCACGCGAGGCCCGCCAATGCGAGCGTCGCCGCTTCCGACAGAATCATCCGGACGATCTCGGTTGTGCGAGCGCCCAGCGCCATCCGCACGCCGATTTCGCGGGTTCGTTGCGAAGTTGATAACGAAAGCAGGCCGTATAGACCAATCGCCGCCAAAAGCGTTGCCGAGAGTGCAAACAGCAGCCCAAGGAACGTGACGAATCTCCGGGGCGCGGTAGCATCATCCAAAATCTCGCGCAGGCTCTCCACCCGGGGAATCGCGATTTCGCTATCGGTTCGTCGGATGAGCCGCGCGAGATCGGCCGCTACAGTGCGGACATTGCCATTCGTTCTCACCACGAGAGAAATCCCGGACGGCGGTGATTCCCAATACGGCACATACACCATGTAGGGCGCTTCCTCCTCTGGCTGCGCGCGCACATCCGCAGTCACACCAATCACTTCGCACCAAACCGGAGTTTTCGAACCGGGCGGCATCCAATACAGATGTGCGCCCACTGGCCTCACGACGTGCGGCAGCTCTTTCGCCAGCCGCTGTGAAATCAGAACCATCGGGCGGCCGTAATCGAATCCCGTCAAAAACCGCCCGCTTACAAGCCCTATGCCTGCCGCTCGAAAGTAATCCGGACTGACAAATCTCCAGTTCGCGTTCGGCCTGTCCTTTGCTGTTTTGGGATCTTCCTTGAAATCCACATCGTTACCCCACGCCTGACCCTGGAACGGCAACGCAGTTGTGATTCCCGCCGCTTCCACGCCCGGCGAGTTGCGGGCGCTTTCAATCACCTTCGTGATCAGCTGCGCTCGCCGCCCGGGCTCCTGGTAGTGGGTGTGCGGCGTAAAGAAGCTCAGCGTCAACACGTGCGATACGTTTCCCCACGCATTCGCCCGCATCACGCGCACGAGGCTCTGCGCCAGCAGAATCGCGGACACCAACAGGACCGTGCAGAATGCAATCTCCATCGCCGCCAGCGCATGATGAATTCGGGAGATCGCCCGGTTCGGCGTCGTGTTCGGTCCGGAGGCTTTTACAGTCCCAGCCGAACTCCGCCGGCTCAGCCATAGCGCAGGCACGAGCGAAAAGAGCACCGCGGAAGTAACGGTAATTGCGGCGCTGAAAAACAGCACGCGTTCGTCGATCGCAATCGAAGACAGGCGTGGAATCTGTACCGGCGCCGCTCGCACCAGCACACGCAAGCCCCAGTACGCCGCCGCCATGCCGAGAGTTCCTCCGGCGGCGGATAACATCAGCGCTTCAATCAGGAACTGCCGCAGGATGTCCATGCGGCCCGCTCCCAGCGCCGCCCGCACGCCGATCTCATGCGCTCGCCCCGCGCCCTTCGCGATCAGCAGCCCGGCCAGGTTCACGCAGACCAGCAGCAACACCAGGGCGGCGCCCGCCATCACCATCCAAAGTTTCCGTTCCGCTCCTCCTACAATTGCCGTCTTCAGCGGATGCAAAGCCACGTGCATCTTTACTCCACTGAGCCCTTCCGTCGGAACCTGCGCCTCGGCGACACTCAGTTGCTCTGTCGCCAGGTTCGCCGAGATCCCCGGCCGCAACCGGCCGATCGCCGCGAAATTCAACATCTGCAATCCCGGACGCATCTCACCCGGCTGCAGCGCCAGATTGACGAAGTATTCGATCGGGTGTGTCCAGCCGGCGATGTTGGACCCGTACAACTCGTTCTGTTTCGGAAAATAAAACGATTCCGGCAATACGCCATCCACCACCTTCGGAGACCCGTTCATCCGGATCGTCTGGCCTACAATGCCGGAGTCGGATTGAAAGAGCCGTTTCCACAACGCGTTCGTGAGAATCACGCTTCCGGCCTTCCCCATAACATCTTCATCTGGGGAGAAGGAATGCCCGATCCACGGTTGTATCCCCAGAATCTGAAACAGGTTCGCTGAAACCCGCGCACCCGTGATCTCAACAGTTTCGTCCTTCAGATTGAGATAGTGCGTTGAAGGCATCAGCAGCGCCAGGTCGGCCGCAGGCCCTGCTTGCCGTGTCCACAGCAGGAAATTACCGGCATTTACGCATGTCAGCAGGAACTGCTTTGGGCCGTCCTGCGCAACCTCCTGGATTTTGTAAAGCCGGCCGGGTTCCTTGTAAGGCAGCCTGTCCAGCAGGACCGACTTCACAACTGAAAAGATCGCCGTATTCGCGCCAAGGCCAAACGCCAGCGTCAAAACGGCAATCGCGGTAAACGCCGGCGCTTTCCTGAGTACCCGCACCGCGTATCTGCCGTCGCGCAGCGTGTTTTCAACACTGCGGAAAATCCACGCCTCCCGCGTCTGCTCTTTCACCAGGGAGGCGTTGCCAAACCGGCGCCTCGCGGCCAGTTCCGCGGCTTCTGCGAGGGCTCCGGCTTCCTCCAGTTCCCGTTGCTTCTCCGACAGATGGAACGCTATCTCTTCCTCGAGGTCGCGGTCCAGTTCGCGTCTCCTCCAAAAGGCTTTCATTCGCGCACGCAAAATACGGAACGCCTCACGCATCACGCTGTCTCCATCACCCGCGCAATTGCCCCGGCCAGGAACTTCCACCGCGCCGTCTCTTTCGCGAGCTGTTTGCGCCCGGCGGCCGTCAGCCGGTAATACTTCGCGCGCCGCCTGCTTTCCGAAAGTCCCCACTCGGAACCCAGCAGGCCACGCACTTCCAGCCGGTGGAGCGCCGGATACAGCGCTCCTTCCTCCACCTTCAGCGCCGAATCGGATCGTTTCTGAATCAGGCTCGCGATCGCATACCCGTGCAGCGCGCGATGTTCGACGGCCTTGAGGATGAGCATGTCGAGCGTATCGCGCAACAACTCGCCTGAATTGGCTTCCGCAGCTCCCATAAGGTTCTTATGGAAGTCTGCTCCGGATTTCCGCCCGTGTCAAGCTCACGGCAGGCCGTCAGCTTCGGCAGGAAAGTGTTGGGACAGGAAAAGGGCGCGACGAACCTATCCCGGCGGAGAGGTGGCTCGAAAACCCGGACAGCTACGCGTGGCTTGCCAGGCGCATGTGGAAAAGGGCAGGTAGACCATCCGCCTGATTTTGGGCAATGGATTCGCCCGCCGAAGCAGCCTGTGGAGCCTCCCGCTTCGAAGCTGGCGAGTCGAAATGACTAACCGCCGATCGCGTACATGGGGCGCGGCGGCGGGACGAACTTCGCCGAGTTGATCTCGTGGCCCAGCCACTTCTCCGCAACGTTCGCGCGAATCGCGCCGGCGATCGCTTCGTCCGGCGCGCCGGACCGCAGCAATCCCTTCACATCGGTCTCGTCGATGGCAAACAGACAATAGCGAAGTTTGCCATCTGAGGTCAGCCGGATGCGGTTGCAGTTCAGGCAAAACGGCTGACTAACCGAAGCAATGAGACCGACTCGTCCCTTGCCATCTTCGTACAGGTACTCGGTCGCAGGCGCGCGCAGGTCGCGATCCGGCGCGGGAATGAGCGGAGAGATTTCCTTCGAAAGCGTCTCGATGATTTCGCGCGCCAGCAGGACCTTGCCTTTATCCCAGAGGCTCTGGGAATCGAGCGGCATGAATTCAATGAAGCGCGGCTCAAACCCGCGCTCACGGCAGAAGAGCGCCATCGGAACCAGATCCGGCTCGATCAGGTTCTTCACGGCGACGATATTGATTTTGATCTGCTCAAACCCCGCTTTGGCCGCGGCATCGATGCCCGCCAGCACGCGGGGCAGATCGTCGCGCCGCGTGATCTGCCGGAAGCGTTCGCGATCGAGCGTATCGAGATGGATGTTGAGGCGCCGCAACCCGGCGTTGTGAAGATCGCGCGCCTGTTGCAACAGCAAAACGGCGTTCGTGGTGAGCGCGATGTCGCGCACGCCCTCGATGGCATTCAGCTTTTCGATCAGCCTCGCCAGATCTCGCCGAACCAGCGGTTCCCCACCTGTAATTCGCAGCTTCGTAATCCCGAGCGAGACCGCAACACGAGCGAACCGCTCGATCTCTTCGAACGTGAGGATCTCTTCGCGCTCCATGAAGCGCACGCCTTCTTCCGGCATGCAATAGAAACAGCGGATGTTGCACCGGTCCGTGACGCTGATCCGCAGATTGTCATGGACACGCCCAAAGCGGTCAGTGAGAGCGCGATCGGTGAGGGGGGAGGTCACTTGACGGCGAGCATGCGCTCGATGGGAACCAGCGCGCGCCGCATCAGTTCTTCAGAGAGCTCGACGCGCGGTTCGAGATTAAGTAGCGCATCCCGCAGCTTTTCGAGCGTATTCAGACGCATGAACGGGCATTCGCTGCAA
>Ga0157370_10002041_pt1 | contig 24796 bp, 14 predicted proteins | sample C35metaG_FD_113463 | JGI IMG/M metagenome (GOLD analysis project Ga0157370, IMG submission 113463) | Corn rhizosphere microbial communities from Kellogg Biological Station, Michigan, USA - C3-5 metaG | ecosystem: Host-associated > Plants > Roots > Rhizosphere > Soil | place: USA: Michigan...
AAAGGAATAGGTTCCTTGCGAAAGATTATTGATCAGCAAATCAATAACATTACCTGTTGTCTTATCTACGTTTCTTACTACCGAATCTGCATGGTTATTCCAAAAAGCTTTAACCTTAGTTACCAGTGGATCATTTCCCAAATGAACTTGCAATAGAATCCTGTTGCTGCCGCCATGGACAGCAACACTATCTACCCTACCCGGATAGTAGATCTCTCCATCTCTGGTAATTTTTTTGTAGTCATCTTCCTTTGTACAGGAGCTGATACATGCGCCCGTAGCTAAAAGAAAAAGACAGGCCAAATATTTTATCATTTTCATCTGTTTAAATTTTGTTTTCTTTTGTGATGAAGCTATCAAATTTTTTTATCCCACTGTGTGGTCTTAAAAATCATGATGGTTTCATAATTTCTTCTGTTAAATATAATTGCACTGATTTATTACTGTGGATTCCCCCACATGGCCAGCTCTGTAAAGTTCACATAAACACCATCAGACCAGTTCCTTAATGTCTTAAACCGGATATACCTTACCGCAGGTGCATCTATTGGAAAAGTAACCGTTTCACCAAGAAGGGCTGCCTCGTTATCTGCATTGGAATTCTCACCGGCCGGTAAGCCAGAAGGTTTAATCTGTTCATGAGTAGCTAGCAATACCCAGTTAGTAAAACTTCCATCCGGGCTTGGATTATTTGATCCCCATATTTCTACTTTTCTCGGGTTATGAAGGTTATAAAACCACCCGGGTCTCATGAACCAGACCAGACGGCTCAATTTCGCTGTTTGTCCCATATCATAAGTAAACCACTGCGGCATGGTTACCGGATCAATCGTGTGGTAAGCAGTAGCTGCACTCACATCACCATCAAAAAGATAGTCAACTTCGTTTCCGGGATAATTATTTGCGTCGGTTGGCAGCTTCAAACCTTTCATTTTTGTTCTATCCAACCTGACTTCATAAAGTGGTGTAAGTTTTACATAAGTTGTATCTGATAAATTACCCCACCGGTCCCGTACCACGAGTCCAAATCTGGTTTCTACAGCAGCGAGGTCCCTTGCACCAAAGCTGCCAGTTTTAGCTTTTGTATTCAGTGTTCTGATGGGAACAAAATTGCCCAGTTTGTCATTAGCCAGGATAACAATTGATACATCTGACACTGTTTCATTCTGATAGGTAACATCCAGCCCTCCAAAAGCAGCCTTTGCTGTAAGCTGATCTCGGACAAGTACGAAAGGGGGGACTTTAGGGTGTACCTTTACAATTAAAGGTACAGATTCATTTTCGCTCTTATCCACAGCATATAATCTTGCTTCGTAAACATCCGTATCTGCGAAACCTTCTAGAGTTATATTATCCAGATACCTGCTTACTTTCGCTTCGCGAACCACCCCCTGTTTGGTAGTGTACTCAGCTCTTACATATAACAAATCCTTATCTTTTGGCAAACTGTAAGTTATTTTTGCTGCCCCGTTTAAATTCTCAACCTGGGCATTGCTAAGCGGACCCGGAGCCTGATGATCATTTTTATCAATTGTCCCCACTTCGGTTCGTTTACAGGATTCATTCGTGCCCAGGAATAGGAACAGTAATCCCACATATAGCATATATATCAATTGTTTCATTTTCTTTCTTTTTCAATAATTAAGCATTAAATTTTCTGTGGTATCCCTACCAGCCTACATTTTGAACCAGGTTTGGATTTACCGTTATATTATAGTCTTTTATAGGCCAGAAGTAATCTCTCGGACTGTTAAAACTTTGATTGAACAACAATACCCTTTGGTTATAATCGGCATAGTTTGATCCGATCACATTCCAGCCATAGATGGGTTGGTTCAATAGTTCCCCCGCTTTTTTCCAGCGTCTCAAATCCCAGAAACGACTGCCCTCAAAGGCCATTTCAATTAAACGTTCCTGCTGTATGATCTCTCTTAAACCATTCTTCTCTGTATATTTAGATGGATTTTTCGAAAAGTTTGTCCATGAAGATTCAACAGATTTAAGTCCTGCCCGGTCTCTTATCATATTGATGTACTCCAAAGCAAGCGATCTGTTATCCGTTTCATTTAATGCTTCGGCATAAAGTAAATAAAGATCCCCCAATCTCATTACCGGCCATGGATAACGCTCTACAGTGATGTTTGTAGCACTGGCTACCATTTTCCAATTTACCAGTTTCTTAGTGTAATAGCCCGTCACAGAATATATACGGCTTTGTTTTTTTCCGGAATATTGTCCTGATTTACTTTGAATATTAAAATTTTTATTTTCCATAAACCATTTAGAGCCATCAAATGCCATATCCGCATAAAAACGGGGCTCTCTGTCAAAATGCAGAGCTACCGACTGATAATCATTCTGTATACCTACATCTGCCGGGGTGCTTGTTCTGAGCTGGAACCTGTTGGCATAGTCCCAGGTTTTATCCTCGGTAATAGGTACACCGTTTTCAGTATAAAACAATTCAGCCATTTTTAGTGTAGGTGCAAGCTGTCCCTTTAAGCCAGAATTGGCAACACTTGGTTCTAACTGCGGAGCAGCATACAATTGCAGTGTCCAGGTATCATTTGGCTTAGTGGTTGTTCCCCATATCAATTCTGTATTCCACTTTTCACATACCGCATTCCGGATACTCATTTCTATTTTCGTAGCCTCGTCAACTGAAGTTGTTGCAGAATTAAAACGATACAGATCTATACCAGCGTTTTTTGCAGCAAGAATTGCTGTTTTACAGGCCGCTGCTGCCCTTTCCCATTTTTTCTGGTCATATGTAGAACTGAACAGTGCTTTTCCATCCGGATTCCTCAAATTACTAAAATCTGGATTTCCGTTAAATAAAGGACTGGCTGCAGTTACAAGTACCCTCGCTTTTATAGCAAGTGCTATGGGTTTGGTAATTCTTCCCAGTTCAGTACTTAAATTCAGGATCTTATCCGGCAATCCGACACTTCCCTGACCTGCTGCCGCCTGATCTAACAAGTTAACAATGTAATTTACTACCGAATCTACAGGTTGCCGGCTTACTTTTACCTCCTCAGGAGATGCGGAAATTGGCAGATTCTTATCAACAACAGGAATTGGGCCATACATCCTAAATAAATACCAGTGAAAATAAGCTTTTAAAAATTTCACCTCTGCAACCCAGCGATCTTTCATATAGGGTTCCAGATCTCTGACCTTATCAATATTTTCAAGAAATATGTTACAGTTCCGGATTCCGTTCCACATAGACCTGCCATCAAATTTATCCCAGTAATTCAGATCTGGCTCATCCTTATTCTGAAGCCCTCTTGCAATGTTATAAGGAGATAGGCTCGAATAGTCTTCGCCTGTAGGCATTGGCCAGTAAATCCAGAACTCATCACCGGTATTCATACCCGCGTTCATTTCCGGGTGCCCTTCCCGCGGCAAACCATCATAACAGGTGAACAAGAACTTTTCTGCTTCATTACGATTAGCAAAAGCGTGATTTATTGTGGATACATTGTCTGGCACCACATCCAGGAAACTCTTCTTACAGGAGTTCAGCATCAATGTTAGCAATACTGCTGAAAGGGTTAAGCTAATAGTATATCTTTTTTTCATATCGAATTTCTTATTTGAGTTAGAATTGAACATTTGCTCCGAAATTGAAAACCTTTTGAACAGGATATCTCAGGCCATTGCCCCCCATCTCCGGGTCCCACAGATCGAAACTACTTATAACGAATAAGTTACTGGCATTACAATAAAGTCTGACTGATCCCAATCCCATTTTTTTGATTGTTTTGCCAGAAAGGTTGTAACCAAGTTCAACAGTTTTTAACCGCAAAAAAGAGCCATTGCGCATCCACCAGCTGGAAGGCTGGAGGTTATTCCTATTCTGATTTGGACTTAAACGTGGCCAGAAGGCATAAAGATCTCTTTTTTCTTCTGACCAATGATCTTCAGCTACTGCTTTTAAAAGACCGTTCTGATAGGGACCATTTAAAACAAACGGACTGATTTTGTCTGGGTCAATCCAGAAAGAGGATCGGGCAGAACCTTGAAAAAAACCGCTGAGATCAAATTTTTTATAACCAATAGACACTCCAAATCCATAAATGATCTCTGGCGTTGTGGGTAAACCCAGCGGAACATAATCCAGGGATGAGATGATACCATCTCCGTTTACATCCCGGTATTTAATGTCGCCTCCCATAACCTCACCAAAACTCTGAACTGGAGAGTTTTTCACTTCTTCGTCATCAACAAATAGCCTTTCAGCAATTAATCCATAATTCTGGCTCAGGGAATTCCCGGCTTTCAATAAATAAGCTAAATTTGAAGGGTAGTTGGGTTCTTCGTTGACCAGTAGTTTGCTGGTCGCATAGGTAAATGTTCCCCTGGCCTGCACCCACATATCCCCGAAATTCTTATTGTAGTCTACAGAAAGATCAACTCCCTGTCCCTGGGCCTCACCAACATTTGCCTGTATGTCTGCTGAAAGTCCCATAGTTGTAGGAATATAGGTCCTGTTCATTAAAATATTATTCCGACGTTGTTTATAAACGTCGACAATAATATTCATGCTGTTGAACAGATTCAGGTCCATACCAATATTGATCGTTTTTGCCTGTTCCCATGTAATGGACTCATTGGCATATCTGGAAATAGATACACCGTCTTTGCTGTAGGCATAGTTTGTTCCAAAGGCTGATCCCCTGTCTCCATCCTTCAAATTAACATTCGATAAATAAAAGAAACGGTCGTTAGGATTGCCAATCTGGTCATTACCAACCAATCCATATGTTGCCCGGAATTTTAATTTGGTTATTGTATTTTTTAGCGGACTGAAAAACTTTTCGTTGGATACATTCCAGGCCACCCCGACGGAAGGGAAAAAGCCGTAACGGTGATTTTTAGCGAACCGTTCGGAGCCATTCAGTCCAAAATTCCCTTCAAACAGATATCTGTTATCATAACCATAAGTAAACCTTCCGGAGACTCCCTGATTTCTAAAAGGAAGTGAAGCCTGAAGATTACCTGCATTGCCGGTAAGGAAATTCCGCATCTGGCTAACCAGGAGGCCCCCAATATTGTGTTTTTCTGAAAAGGTTCGGTTATAATTAATTGCTGCTTCCATATAGGAAACTGTATTTAAACTCTTTGCTCCCTCAGAATAATTTAAATACTCTGTTGCATTCTTCTCATTCAGCAACTCCAGATTATATTTGTCTCCCGATGCAGTGGTCGCATTAGCCCTGTAATAGAATGGATTGTATCTTCGGCTTACGTCAAAATAAGAATATCGTTGCGTGTAGGCCATTATCCTTGCCGTAAGGCCAGGCGTAACAAATTTGAAATCCTGCTTAATTTCAAGCTGCACGTTTAACGTCGAGCTATTGGATTGCTGGAATCCTGAAACCATTTCGGCATAAGGATTAAAGTACAAAGCCTCACCTCTTTCACTGATTTTTGCATTTCCAAATAAAGGATGTTCCACGTATGGCAGGTCGGACGCAGGAAAAACAGCCGGAAACTTTACAGGATTTGCTGCGATAGCCCCCTGAAATATATTTCCCCCTCCGCCTATTGGCCCCTGGAAATCATCAAAGCTCCCGGAAGTCCGTACAATTCCCTCAGTAGTTGGAGTTAGTTTAACGTTTACATTTGAACGGACTTCATAGCTTTTCAGTTTAATATTATTATCGAACTTATTCCCGTAGTCAGACTTCAATACGCCGTTATCCACATTATAAGTTCCTGATATATAATACTGTGCAACTTTCCCTCCACCACTCAGATTCATATTAAACCTTTGGTTGAGTGTATAGTTTTTGATGAGTAAACCAATCCAATCATTATTGGGATAAAGTAATGGATTGGCTCCTGCGATGGTTCGATCAATCTGATTCTGCTGATAAGGTAATTCTCCCTGCCTGTCTCTCGTCAATACCGCTTCATTCGCCAGTTTCATATAAGTAATATTGTCTGCCAGTTTGAAATTCTGGGTATTGGATGAAAGTGAATTTTCTACCCGTACATTAAACCGGGTTTTACCTTCGGCGCCCGATTTAGTCGTGACCAAGATAACGCCGTTAGCTCCTCTGGCTCCATAAAGTGAAGAGGCCGCTGCATCTTTCAATACAGAAAACCCAGAGATATCATCAGGCTGCAGCCTAGCCAGGGCATTTGAGCTGGACTCCATACCATCAATCAAGATCAATGGATCCACTTTTCCGCTTCCAAATGTGGTGATCCCACGGATAAAAAACTGAGCATTGTCAGCACCTGGCTCACCGCTTCTCTGGTAGGCAACTACTCCAGACAACCTTCCGGCCAACATAGTTGTCAGGTTGCTTGTTGGCCCTTTCAGTTCTTTAGGATTGATGGCAGTGATAGAACTCACCATACTCTCCTTTTTCTGTTGTCCGTAAGCTACCACTACTACTTCATTCAGATCACCTTTATCTTCTAATAACAGCACATCAATCTTTTCAAGTCCATTAATTTCTACTTCCTTTTTCACATACCCTACAAAGGAGAAAACAAGAATCCCCCCGGGACTACTGACCTTGATAGTATAATTACCATCAAAGTCTGTAGTCGTCCCGCTATTTGTGTTTTTCAACTTCACACTAACACCTGGCAATCCCAGCCCATTGGTATCTTTTACCTTTCCTTTAATAGTTAGGCTTTTCATCTGTGAAAAAGCATTCTGCATACTGATACCCAGTAAAATAAAAAAAAATAGATATTTCACTTTTAAGTAACAAAAAACATTTTCATTCATAATTTATTTAGTTTTAGTTTGGTTTATTTTTGTTTATTGTAGTTTCATTTTTGCATTGTTTAATGCTCCATATTATATTTTTACCAGCTAGATTTTGCATGAGTTTCCCTTGATAAAGGCAATTCTATTGGTCTTCCTTTCAAACTCTCCATTGGGAGGAGAAAAGAAAGTGGATCAATACACCTTTATGGTTTACGCTATCTTTTAATACTTATTTAAATGTTGATCACGAGGTTAAAGGCATCTGAACTATTCAAAAGGGTGATCTTTTTCAGATTTAGAAAGTCAAACCGCATCTGTACATAAATCAAAAACCTTTCCCGTTTACAAAAAAGCCATCGTATGTTCTTTAGTTTGTTATAATAAATTGTTATTAATACGATGTCTTTACCAGCCTGGATTTTGCAAAAGTTTACCATTATACAAAGCCACTTCCCTGCTTGGCAAAGGCCGCAGATAATGCTTGTCAGGATTAAAGTTTCTTGCAGACGCGGCCTGAACGATCAGAAAACCGTTCGCATCTGTCCTTGCCTGAAAGCCCGCCCCATTGTAAGGTGCAATATTCTGCCATGCCGTACCTTTGATTTTGATGCCTTTAATGTCTTGCACCATTTCAGCTTCGGCCGTTTTCCAGCGTCTGATGTCATCATAACGGAAACCTTCGAGGGCAAATTCCACATTTCTTTCTCTTCTCAGCTCAGTTCTCATATCGAGTCCGTTAGCTGTTAAAAATGCATTGCTTAATGCAGGCATGCCTGCTCTGGCCCGTACCAGATTGATGGTTTTATCAAGGTCTGCGTCAGATAACACTCCATTTTTTTCAAACTGTGCTTCTGCATAAATCATCAAAATCTCTGCATAACGGATAATGTGGTGGTCAAAGCCAAAATTGTCTCCGTTGTTGGTATTGCCGTATACATTTTCTGAGAGGTACTTATAGGTAATATACCCGGTATTCGCATTCCGTTGAGGGGAGTTAGGCCAGTTGACCACAGGAACAAGTGGGTTAAAAACTTCTATAATGGCTGTTCCCGGGATCAACAGGGTCATCGTCATCCTCGGGTCACGGTTATCAAATTCAGAGCTCACGGTCTGGTAACCGTTAAACTGTCCTGATTTTGTAATAGGCAGACCGTCCTTGCATAAGTACATATCTGCCAGCTTCCTGGTGGCCAGGTAGCAAACAGTACCCACCACAGAATAAGGATATTGCTGTCCGGAAATATTAACCTCATATCTGCGGTCCAGTACACTTTCCTTTGAATCATCCCCTTCCTCAATAAACAGGTAACGGTAGCTTTGTGCACCTTTTCCAGTAAACAGGGCATATTCTCCGCTGCTCATCACGTGATCTGCTGAAGTGATCGCCATATTTAAGTAGTCAGTGCCGTTACCATTCCGGGATTTCTGCCAGGTCCCTTCAAACAGGGCGATCCTTGCTTTTAATGACTCGGCGGTTCCTTTGGTAATACGTCCGGCATCTGATGCAGAAAGTCCGCTTTTGAGTGGAAGATCTGCTACTGCATCGGTAAGGTCCTGTAATATAAAATCTACAGTTTCTTTTCTTGTTGACCTGGAAGTGTACAGATCTGGATCATTGACATCCAGCACCTTGGTGATCAGTGGTACACCGCCATACAGGCGGAACAACTGCCAGTAATTATAGGCCCTGAAAAACCGTGCCTCGGCAATATAGTTTTTAATGCCCGGATCGGTTAAACCTACGCCTTTGGCAATAATGTTGTTTGCATTGCGGATATAATAATAGGCATCTGTCCAGGTCGAAGACACGTCCGGGGGCAGATAATCGCCATCACTGATGGCATTTGCAACGTTAAAGGCAATATCAGATTCTGTATCGCTGAAGTCAAAACCAGCCAGGGAATTGTACAGACCGTTCGCAGCAAGTTTAAAATCTGCTGCAGTTTTATAAAAAGTAACATCAGACAATGTGTCTTTCGGCTTCAGATCCAGTGCCTTTTTACAGCCGGTCATTAGCAGGGCACACAGAAATAGTTTAAAAAAATGTTTCATGACAATATCTTTTTGAATGAATTCTTAAAATTTAATATTCAGTCCTACTGAACTCACTTTAGTGAAAGGATAAGTGGTCTCATCAGAACTCTGATAACCTTCCTCAGGATCATAAGAACGACCCCAGGTACCTTTAGATAAGGTAAATAAGTCCTGACCACTTACATAAAAACGAATACTACTCAAATGCAGACGTTTGCAGAAAGTTTCCGGAACATTATAGCCCAATGTGATCACCTTTACCCTCAGATAGGAAAGGTTATTTACCCGCATGGACGAATACTGCCAGTTATAATTTAACAGGTTATCAAAACCTACTGAGCCAGGTATCAGACGCGGATATTTGGCACCTGTATTCTGAGGAGTCCAGGATTTGCCATAAAAATATTCGAGAGGTTGAAAATAAACTGCACTCATCGGTACAGCAAAAGAACCATCCCTCATATTAATCTCCTTTCCAACACCTTGCAACATCACCGACAGATCAAAGTTTGAGTAGGACAGGTTGAGATTTAAAGAGAAGGTATATCTTGGCAAAATACTACCCAGATTGACCATATCTCCTTTGGAACCTTTAACGGGATCCCCATAGGCAGTGATCTTTCCGTCCCCGTCTACATCCTTATACATCATATCACCAATACCGATATTGGAAGGGATACCACCCAGTTTCTTATACTCAGTCAATTGCTGGGCATTCTGGATAATACCGGCTGATTCATATCCAAAATAACTGTTCAGAGAATAACCCTGGTGTGCAAAGTTCAGTCCCTGTTTTAAAACATCATTTCCTTTCAGTTCTACCAATTTGTTCCTGCTGTCGTTGAGGATACCTGCAACGCTGTACCTGAATTTTCCCATCTGGTCTTTCCAGCCCAGGGAAAGGTCAAAACCACGGGTAACTAAATGACCCAGATTCTGGCTTGGCGGTGTTCCGCCAAGAGTCACCGGTACCTGCACATTCACCAACATATTTCGGTTCTGCTTATCATAGATATCAAAACTTCCAGTCAAACGGTTATCCAGGAAACCGAAATCAAGTCCAAAGTTGGTAGTTTCAATGGTCTCCCATGTCCTGGTGGTCGAAGCAATTCCAGATACTGCGCCGGGCAATTTGGCATTCGGAAGTCCAAGAGGATAACCGCCATTAACAGAAACAAGAGGAATATAGCCATAGTTACCAAACGCACCTATCTCCTGGTTACCGGCCTTACCCCATGATGCTCTGAATTTCAGGTTATCTATAAAGTTTAAAGACTTGATGAATTTTTCCTGACTAAGGTTATAAGCTGCAGAAACAGCAGGGAACACTGCACTCCATCTTTGATCCGGTGCAAATTTGGAACTGCCATCTATACGAAGTGTGGCATCCAGGAACAATTTATTTTTGAAGTTATAGCTCAACCGGCTGAAATAGGAATCCAATGCCCAATCTGTATCATAACCGCTTAAGCTGGTGTAATCAGCTTTGGTCTGATCTGCCAGTCCAAGGGTGAAGATCTCATTTCCGGGAAAATTTGAACCGGTTACAGACTGCCCCAGATCGGTATACTTCTCAAAAGAAGTCCCTGCCATCAAATTAAAATTATGCTCGCCAATAGCTTTGCTATATTCCAGAAAACCGGTATAAGACTTATACATATTCCTGTTACTAGTATAATAAGCTGAATTCAGCGGGTTCCTGTAGCCCTGCAGACCGCCTTCATAATTGTATTCAGTAAAAGTCCTGTTATTGCCCGTATCATAATAATTGCTGTTGGTGACACCAACCTGTCCGGTAAGCTTCAGACCTTTTAACAATTCTACATCAGCCTTAACATTAAAAGCAAAAGCCGACGAATTGGTCATCCGCTTTCCTCCCTCTTCCAATTCCTGGGCAGGGTTAACATAACCCTGATAAGTATAATACTGTCCGATAGGATTTCTCAGAGGCACAAAATTGAACGTGCGGGGCGTATTGTGCATCACATCTGCAATTGAAGAAGGCTCATTGATAATGTCATTGCTATAACTGTTCCTGGTCTGCACATTGATCTTGTCCAGCAATTTAAAATCATAGTTCATCCGGAGGTTATACCGATTGGTGTAATTCTTTCCGTAATTGAATGCCCCGTTATCATTTGCATAACCAGCAGAGAACAAATAGGAACTATTTTCTGCTCCGCCGGTCACACTCAGGTTATGACTTTGCTGGATCGCATTTCCGTAAACGATTTTATTCCAGTCATTATCTGTATAAAAGCCCGGGTAATCCTGCAGGTAGGTTACCCAGCCATTCTTGGGATCCGGGGCTGCCCCTTGTCTGATCCTATCCATCACCCCAGCCGGAACACCATCCAGCCCCACATTTTTCAGGGACTCATCTGTCATTTCGGCAAACTGGAGCGTCGAGGTCACCTTTTTAAGGAAATCAGGTGTTTTGATACCGAAATTTCCCGAATAACTGACTTGCGGAATTCCCATAGCCCCCTTTTTGGTGGTAATCAATACAACACCGTCTGCTGCCCGTGCACCGTAAATGGAAGCAGCGGCATCCTTTAATACAGTAACACTAGCAATATCATTAGGGTTCAGGCTATAGATATCACCATTCACCCCATCAATCAGGACCAGCGGTTTGTTTCCGTTCACCGAAGAAAAACCCCGTATCTGAAGGTCATAACCCTGACGTCCTGGCTGTCCGCTGCTTCTTACTACGGTTAAACCAGAAACCGCTCCCTGCAAAGCACTGGAGGTATTCACCAGTGGACGTGATTCAAACGCCTTACTGTCAATCTGGGAAATAGCACCAGTAACAGACGCCTTGTCCTTGGTCGTATAACCAACTACAATGACCTCTTTAAGTTTAGAATCATCCTCAGCCAGCACCACATTAATAGAAGATCTGCCCCTGATCAGCTCTTCTTTCTCCGTATAGCCTATAAATTTAAAGATCAGGGTACCTTCCGCTTTAGGTAATTTAATAGAATAGTGCCCTTGTGCATTAGAAACTGCACCGATCTTAGTACCCTTTAACAATACAGAGGCACCCGATAAGGGCAAGCCAAGATGATCCGTAATCTTTCCTCGAACAGTAAGGGTATCTGCTCTCCCTTTATCCGAAAAACGGACAGGTCGGTTAACTTCCGCATACAAAGCATTGGATGACAGAAAGAATAGAAAGACTAAGCCTGATATTACTTTTAAAGGCTTCAATCCAACTGTTCGTTTTGGTAAAAAAAATTTCATACGTTTACAAAGTTTGGTTAGAAATGAACTTATGGTTGAGTGTAAAACTATAAACAAACGTTTGCGTAAAACATGGACAGATATTTTATAATGATGGATTATTTTATGAAAACCCATTCCTTATGACCGAAAAAAAAAAAGATGGCTTCCATGGCCAAAGAGCCATAGTTCTGCCCCGAACCATACTTTCTAAATACTGCGAAAATAATCCATTGATAGCAGGTGCCTATCTTACTGACATTGGATATTATCCTAAAGCTAAATTTCATTACAGGGTACGCTCTCAGGGCATAGACCAGCATATTCTCATCTATAATACAGAAGGGTCTGGCTGGGCAGAGATAGGCGACAAAAAATATCAGATCAATCCCGGTGATTTTTTTATCATTCCTGCAGGGAAAGTTAATCGATATGCTTCAGATGAGAAAAATCCATGGTCCATTTATTGGATTCATTTTAAGGGAGGGACAGCAGATGCTTTTATAAAAACCTATTTTCAACGTACCGGAACCTATACCGGAACCCTGTCTTATAATGAACATCGCATTCAACTCTTCGACGAATTATATAAGCATTTGGAGCGGGGTTACAGTCACGATAACCTGAGTTATGTAAATATGTTATTACTGCACTTCCTGTCTTCTTTTTTATTCGATCCCATTTTTAATGAGACTTCCTCTAACGACAGTGGAACTGAAATTATCCATCTGTCCATTCTTTATATGCAGAAAAATATATCATCTATACTTTCTCTCCAGGAAATTTCAGCACACGTACATATCTCTATCCCCCATTATGCTTACCTGTTCAAACAGAAAACCGGCTTTTCTCCAATTGAATATTTCAATCACATGAAGGTACAGAAGGCTTGTCAATATTTACAATTCACTCCCATGCGGATAAAAGAAATTGCTTATCAACTGGGCTTTGAAGATCCTTATTACTTTTCAAGGTTATTTGCCAAAGTAATGAGTATGTCGCCCAAAGAATACAGGAATAAGTTTATTGCAAAATCATAAGATAATCTATCTCAAACATAAGATAACACATTTTTTCATTTTCATACCCCGATATCTTTATTTACCTGACTATAAGACCTGAACGTCTAACCAAATATTTTATTTTAATGGACAAAAAACTGAATTATTCTATTCTAATTAACCTGATTGATTCGCCTGTCGGGTTACTTTTTGGCTTTGATTTCGGCATGTGATAATTCCTCAGATTGACTTTAGTATGAATAAAAAACAATTAAAGATTTCAAAACTTTAAATAGAAAGGGGGTACCTTTTTGGTCCCTCTCCTGGCCTACTTTATTATAAACTATTTTGCTCAGCAATTTCTGCTGCGCGTTAATCATTCCCCGATAGTTACCTTCCCGCCCATAGGTTCATACAGATAACGCCGGTGACCGCGGTAGTTCTGATCTGATCCGCTCATAATCTTCCAGTTCCGGGGTTTGCATTTGCTTCAGATTTTCATGTGCATACCAGTTATTCAGTGCTGCTTTTTCATCTGCTGTCGTTATGTGTTGGTTTATAGTTTCTCCGCTCTTCCTTTGCCGTAACTTAGATAAACGGTTACTTTTACCGGGCAATTGGCGCTAAAAGGCCGGATTATCGAACAACCAACACAGAGCGGGGTAGCACCAAGAGCAAAAGAAAATCTAGACAAAAAAAACTAATATACTATCAACAAGCTTTCTCTTTGATACAACTTCTCAATGAGTTCTTCAATTCTCAAGGTATCTTCTGATTTGAGTGTAGTAATGTCACTGGAAAACATATCAACAATAGTTATTACAATTTCCTTTTGCATTTAGAAATAACATCATTCGTACATGCTCAATTTTTCAATATCTGATTGATCAGTTCTTTCAATGCTTTGTCCGAAAGCAATTTCGGCGCATACAAATCCGGCCTTTCCGCCCATGTTGTTTCCATCTTGAAATAATCTGGCATTTCTGCGCCTGGTTTTTCCATTTTATCCAGCTGTTCTTCCATAAACCTCTTCCATCTCGACAGGTATAATGAGCTCAGCAAACCAGCCCACTCCTTATGTGCATATTCATGCAGATCAGTTTTCGGATTGGTATCCGGGCCCCAATACGTAAGCTGGGCTTTCGCGTTTTTTAGTGCAATTACCTTATCCTGAGTCGTAGAACCAAAGGCAATGGCTTGTTGAAGCCATCTGTTCAATGTGAAATACCGGTTATTATTCAACAGGGAGTCCTGCTGACGGATCAATTGCTGAAATTGCAAACTACTTGCTTTAAACTTTTCAGGGTCTCTTGCTTGTATCGCATCCATCATATCTTTATACACCAGATCGCCCTTATTGGCCTGTACCTGTCTTACAAAATCAATAAGATCTGTCTGATAGGTTTCACTGCCTTTAAATTGAGGGGCAGCGGAAGCAAAGGCCTTTACCGCCTCTTTGAACTGTGCTGTATCGTAGTTCCTTTTTCTGGTCCCCCAGGAAGAAACAGTTTTTATATCTATCCCGGGCCGTGCACAGAATATAGATTCCGAAGGGCCTTCCTGGTAAATATCAGGACTACTGTAAGCCGTTTTCAGTAACAGCTGCCAGGCTTTTTCCAGTTCGGGGGTGGATTTACCATACCGGTACTCCTGATATTTTTTTATCCATTGCTTCAAGTCAACGTGGTCGTTGTGCCAGCCCAATTCGAGCATCAGATCAAAAGCAACAGGATTATTATAAATACCTTCGGGGATGATCCCTATACCACTTAAAAATTTTCCGTAAGGGCTTTTCCTGGCCCTGTATACCTCGTCTGCAAAACGCTGGAGTTTACCATATATACCATTTTTCTCTCCAAAATTACTCACATTGCTCCAAACAAACGGCGTACCCTCATAACCATGTCTTTGCTCCCAATTGTTGGTGTTTTCTCCAAACAATTCAATCACCAGGGTTTTCTTCCTGTCCAGGCCGTCCAGCAATTTGTCTGCAGGATTAGATTGCCAGCCTTGTAAAACCCATGTGCTCTGAGGATAATGATCTTGCATGACCTGCTGAATCACAGCTGCTGAAGAAGAAAGGTCAACACCTTTTGAACTGCCGCCTTCATGAAAGGGATCTCCTCCAAAATAATGCAGATCGCTACCATACAGATTTTTCATCTCCGTATAATAAATGTCGGCAATCTTTCTAAATAAAGGATCGGTCGTGGTTAAGAAGTCGGGACGTGTAAACCCACCGGCCCATTTTCCCTGGGGGATCACTTTAATGTCCACTTTAGATTTCAATGTTGTAGGGATCATCCCGTAAAAGCCATGCATTACAGGTTCAATACCGAGCAATTTCATTCGCTGAATGATATTTCGTTGCAAAGCTGCCTGCTGGTCAATTAAATTCTGACTCACCGGGCCACCCCATCCCTCCATATTCCCCATCAGCCACCAGGCACTGAAAGCCGGGCCGGCTATAAATTCTTTGGTTTCCTGATCCGAATAACCCAGTTTTTTCAGCGTATTTTGCCAAACGGCCTCCATTCCAACCGGGGCAAGCACCAGGTTTACACCATTAAGTGCCATCCAGTCCAGCTCTCGCTCCCAATCTGTCCAACGATAAAAACTCATCGAATAGCTGATCGTACAGTAATTTAGGGCATAACGATAAGTGTAAGGTGAAATAATTCTAACCTTTTGATTCAGTACCGGCTGTTTTAATGGTTTGGAAAGGTGGTCTCCAAAATGAGACATACTTCGTTTGCAGTAATATTTCAGATACCATCCCAGTCCCTGGGCCGCAGCATTGGTATTGGAGGCGCTGATCTCCAGTTTATTATTATGAGTGGAGAGTTCAAAGACATCCTTGCCATCGGCAGCAGGAATGGCTTTGAAAACGACTGAAGAAGATAGCCAGGGCACACGTCTGTTCACCAGATCTTTTACGGATTGGTAAATCTGGGCATTTGCGGGTAGAACCGCAAATGCCAGAAATAACAATAAAACACTTTTAAATAGTGGGTTTATTCTATTCATCTGATCTAAATTAATAATTAATACCCAGGATTCTGCTGTACAATTCCATTACTTTCATTAATGACTTTACGAGGTAAAGGGTAAAGTACAAATTCCGGTTTGGCAAATACAGACCCATTATCTTTAGCACGCTGAATATATGTTCCCCACCTGATCATGTCTTCTCTTCTGGTTCCTTCTCCCCAAAGCTCAAACAACCGCTCATCCATTATTTTTTTCCTGAACCCAGCCTGATCGAATTGTCCTGAAGTGTATAAAGGCACACCTGCCCTCGCCCTGACCATATTAATCAGATCATAAGCCTCATTTACAGGGCCCTGATTTTCATTAATAGCTTCAGAGAGTAATAGTAAAGCATCGGCATAACGCCATACTACGATGTCGGTTCCCTGTTGTTCACTAATAGCACTAGGATCGGGGCCATATTTTATTGGGATTGCCCCTATGTAATTATTTGCCCGTGCATCAAAAATAGCGCCCCCATCTGTTGGCCATTTGGCCAGCAAAACACTTAAGCGTTTGTCAGAAGGATCAAATCTATCATAGGTTTTCCATGGCATTTTATAACCACCCCACTGTGTAATGCTTAAGCCCCGGGGATCTACATAATTACCAGGCATACTGCAGGCCAGCCAGAGATTGTTGTTATTTGCATCTTTACGACAGGAAATGGCCAGCATTACTTCTGTACTGTTGCCCTTGTTTTCATAAGTAAAAACATCTTTATAGCTGGTCTGCAGGCTATGACCCAGCTGCTGGATTTGTCTGCCTATGGCAATCGCATCGGTCCACCTTTTTTCATGCATGTATAATTTCATCAGGCCCATTAAGCAGGCATCCTTCGTAAAACGCCCATAATCAACGGAGGGAAGTTCTTTACAAGTGGGTAAAATTGCAAGTGCTTCTTTGTAATCCTTTTCAATCTGGCCAACCATCCATTCCCTGCTTGGCCTGGCTATGGCTTTTGTATTTGGATCGGAAGCCTCCTGAGCATTTATACGAATGGGTACCGGGCCATAATGATTATACAGGATCCAGGAATAATGTCCCCGCAATGCTTTCAGTTCTGCGATATACTGGGATTTCAATTTTCCATCCATCTGGATCGGTTGAATTTTATCCATATCAATCGCAATTTCCGAGATAAGCGGCATCAAAGCATTGTAATGATTGAGCAGCTGAGCGAAATCTTCCGAAAAATTGAGATCATTAAACTTGATCCAGCCGTCCCATCCCCAGGAACAAATCATTTCATCTGTAGTAAAGCTCGACTGTATATCCCAGCCTTCATTTGTTGCACCCCAGCCACCCCCAAAAAGGCCAGCTCCGGTCATGCCTGAATACATCGCTGTAACGGCACTTTTTGCATCCTCTGCACTTTTAAAAAAACTATCTGAAGCATATTTATCAAATGTCTTTTCTTCCAGGGCTTTCTCGCATGACAATAATAACGTGCTCGATGCAATGATCAACAGCACAACCCCTTTATATATCTTTAATTTCATGTTTGTTTTCATCGTTTAATGATAATTAGTTAGAATCCAGCATTTATGCCAATAGTAAATGACCTGGTCATTGGATAAACCAAATAGTTTTGAAGTTCAGGATCCATACCTCTGTATTTGGTAATGATAAATGGATTTTGAACGTTTACTGACAGCCTTAGATTCTTCAATACATTCTGTTTATCCAGGAGTTTATTTCCAAATTTATAGCCCAAAGTAATATCCCTGCAACGTATAAAATTGCCATTTTCCAGCCAGTAGTCAGAATTACTTACATAAGTTGCGTAAGGATCTGGAAGACCTGTTGGGAATTGTGCATTTGGATTGGAAGGTGTCCACCGGTCTTTTGCAATACTTAAAACATTCCATCCAAAAGCACCCAATTGAGCATAGGTCCTGAAAGCTTCTGAATAATCTGTATTTTGCTTTTTCTGGATAAAACCATACATATAAACAGAAAGATCGAAATTCCGATAGGTGAAGGTATTGTTAAAACCAAAGCTATAACGGGCACCATTAATACCTACCTGTACCTGGTCTGCCGACGAAATTTTACCATCGGGTTTTCCTGTTAAATTACCATTGGCATCGTAGCCATTTAAGTCTTTAATAATTACGCCCCCAGGTAAAATACCCGGCATCCAGGAAGGTGCAGGTCCATCTCCTCTATAAATCCCGTCAGATTCATAACGGTATAAGCCATTATAAGCGCCTTGAACATCTATATATTTGGCAAGTGTTTTTAACGCATTAGGTTCTCTCTCCACCCATGAATTGTAATAATGGGATAAGTTAAAGCTTGTGCTCCAATTCAGTCCTTTACCAGATTCACTGATCAGGTTCTTTGTCTGCAGATTAATTTCCCAGCCTTTACTTCTGGTCTTTCCGGAGTTAAAAGCGACGGAACTTACTGGAAAATCTGTTGAAAGTGGAATTTGGGTCAGCAAATCACTGATCGTTCTGTTAAAATAATCAAAAGATCCGCTTATTCTATTCTTCAATATTGCAAAATCAATCCCTGCATTCAGGTCGCGCTGGGTTTCCCAGGTTAAATTATCATTGTTCAACTGGTTTAAAACTACTCCCGGATAATTGGAGCTTCCAAACACATAAGATGCGTCTGACGAATAATAAGAAGAAGCACTTCCTCCGATTTCACTATTTCCAGTTGTTCCATATCCCAGCCGCAATTTCAACAGATCAATGGCCGGAAGAGCTTTTTTAACAAATGATTCCTCTGAAATAACCCAGGCTGCTGAAACACCTGGAAAAGTACCGTATTTCTTATTCTTAGCAAAGTTAGAGGCCCCATCTTTTCGGATACTGGCACTCAGTATATACTTATCATCCAGTTCATAGATTGCTCTTGCGAAGAAAGATTTCCAAACCTTGGTCGGGGCCCGGAAAGATCCAACTTGTGGCCGATCTGCTGTCCCAAATCCGAGGTTATTAAATAAAAAATTATCAGTTGCAAAATGATCATTTTCAGCACTTAACCCTTCCCGATCCGTCAGCTGATAAGAATGCCCCGCAACAGCAGTCAATTTACCAGCCTCTCCAAAATCATGTGTATAATTAAGGATATATTCCATCAGCTTTGAGGTAGAGCTGTTTTCAGAAACAGAGGCCTGTCCACCCGCTCTGGCGCCATACAGAAACGTTTTTGGCAGGTAGGTATACCTTTTTGCTGTAGACTGGTCATAACTAAAATTAGCCCTTGCCGATAAGCCTTTAAAAATATTCCATTCTGCATATCCATTGGTGAGAACCCTGCTGCTTTTGGTAAAATCGGTTACTTCGAGAAAAGACAATGGGTTTGGAGAGTTCTGGTAATCAGGGTTAATTGGATAATTTCCATTGGCGTCTTGCAGCGGCATAGTGGCCGGATAGTAAAATGCAGAAAGTACCATCCCCGAATACTCATTTCCAGTGGTTCCAATATTTGCATTGTTGGCATTGGAATTAGAGACGATGATATTGGCGCCTACCTTTACATGATCTCCCAAAGACTGATCTAAATTCAATCTCCCATTGTATCTTTTATACTCCGAATGCTTTAGCACGCCAATCTGGTTCAGAAAGTTACCAGAGGCAAAGTACCTGGTCTTGCCCATATTAGGTGCACCCGATACAGATAGATTGTGTTGCTGCGTTAAACCATTTCTTGTAATGGCATCAATTGCATTTGGCATTACTGGCTGATCATTGATCTGCTGTTGGGTATATTTCGGGATAAAAGGATTCACTGTGGTCGGATTTACGGTACCATAGGGTGCTATTTTGTTATCCTGCATCCACTTTTCCTTTAAAATATCATTTCTGACCATCATATAATCCTTGGTTCCAAGAATATCATAAAATTTAATCGCTTTCTGATAAGACTGACTTCCCGAATATTCGACATTAGGCCGGTCTCCTTTTCCTTTCTTTGTAGTGATAAGTACAACACCACCTCCGGCACGTGCACCATAAATGGCCGTCGCACTGGCATCTTTCAAAAAGTCTATGGATTCAATATCATTGGGATTGATAAAGTTTAACGGTGAACGGTCTACACCCGATCCCCCATACCGGGTTTGAGAATCCGGCTCGCCGGCATTGTCATTGACCACGACCCCATCTATAATGTACAAGGCACCGGCAGAAGCGTTAGAAGGGTTGCTTCTAATCTGCAAACTCACGCCTGCCCCTGGCTGTCCACTTGATTGCAGTACAGTTACGCCAGCGGCCCTTCCAGCTAACGCCTGACCAATATTAGAAGATGTGGAAGTATTCAGTTCTGCAGTTTTAACAGAAGCAATTGCACCTGTAACATTCCTGCGTTTTACGGCCCCATAACCAATGACGACGATTTCGCTCATCTCATTAGTTATGGCCTTCAAGGTTATCTGCAAAGAAGTATTTCCGGTAAGCGCAATTTCCTGCGTTGCATAACCGATGTAACTAAATACAAGAATATCACCCTTTTTAGCGTTCAGCTGGAACTTACCATCATTGTCGGTAGTAGAACCCGTATTGTTATCTTTAACCCTGACACTCACTCCAGGTAATGGCAATCCTTTGTCATCCAGAACAGTTCCTGTGATTTTATCTTTAAGAATAGCCCACGACAGGGTTTCGATATTTGCCTTTTTGATTACAATAATATTATCAACAATACTGAATGCCAACGGTTTTCCCGAAAGCACCTGCGCAAGCGCCTGTTCAACTGTGACCCCATTAAGATCAATGTTGATTTTTCCTACTGATCTCAATAGTTTAAGATCATAAAAAGACTGATATCCGCTCTGTTTTTCAATGGCTTTCAATACAGAGGGTAAAGAAACATTTTTCTCTGAAAGCGTAATTCTCTGCGAAAATACTTTAGCAGATACAGACATACAGAATACTGTTAATAAAATCAAGGTCAATTTCATCATCAGAATAATTTGAAATGAGAAACATTTGCGCACTGGCAAAGTTTTCCCACGTAAGTTTAATTGCATACTTTTGTACGGTTTTGGTTAGAAGATAAATCTGTTACAAGTTTTTTGAGATTAACCGGAACCTGTCTGCATCCAACGCTATTGGATGCAGCATCACCGGGCCCTGACGCTATCGGGGCCTGGTTTTTCCTTAATACCACGTATGGTACGGTTAACCTGAGGGGAGGTTAGTAGTATTCTTTCATAATTATTGGTTTAGGTTTGTTTGGTTATCTATTTTTCGGTTATTGATTTCTACATTTAAATCAGGGCTTTACGGTTAATGTGTTTTCTTCCAGTTTAAAATTCAGTCCTCCATTTTCTAATACTTTTAAAACTGTTCTCAAGCTGGATGATCTTTTGATCTTACCAACAAACTCATGTTCACCAATCGGTCCTTCGTAAACAATTTCTAAATTATACCATCTGGAAATCTGACGCATGAGTTCCGGAAGATTGGCTTTATCAAAGATAAAATAACCATTCCTCCAGGCCATAACAGCATCTAGATCTGCATCTTGCGTTTTAATGCTTCCTGTATTCTCTAAAAGTAAGCCTTGCTGCCCGGGTTTTAAGATTACTGAAGCGGTTTTACTTTTTAGCTGCACAGCACCTTCCAGCAGGGTGGTACGTACCTCTTTTTCGTCCTCGTAAGCCATTACATTAAAATGTGTGCCCAATACCCGTACTGTCGTTCCTGTAGCTTGAACAATAAAAGGCTTATTTTGGTTTTTGGTGATTTCAAAGTAACCTTCTCCATGAAGTTCGACCCGTCTTTCTTTATCGTCAAAAGCGGTCGGAAATTTCAATGCCGAAGCCGAATTTAACCATACTTTACTTCCATCTGGAAGAATGATTTGGTATTGCCCCCCTTTTGGGGTAGAAATCACATTATAAGACATCTTGCTACTCGGGTCCGCTGTTTTTACTCTATAAATCAACTGTCCGCTGGTTGTTTTGGTGATGCTGATACCACTTTGCTGAGCCAGTATTCCATTTGCGGCCTCATCCAGATCAATGGTTTTACCATTACTAAGTGTTAATTTGGCACGGTTCCCCCCTGGTTTTACGTCAGTAACATTGACCACTTCCGCCCGCAGATCGATATTCCGGTCAGATCTTTTATAGAAATACAACCCGGTGGCACATACCAGAAGAACAGACGCGGCAATGGCAACCTGCTGATACCATGAATAACTTTTCTTTTTGCTGATATAACGATTTATGTTGACAAAATTCTTTTCCAAAAGGGCTTTTACATCTGCCGAATCTTCTTCTATTGGCTCCCCTTCTTCTAACTCACGTTCAATAATTTCTGCCAAAGGACTCTGTTCTCCATATAACTGAAAATGCTCCATCAGTTTCTGCACTTCTTCCGGTGTACATTGCCTCCTAAGATATTTGGTATAAAGTGCTTTTAAATCATCCATGATTTTCCCCTTTTATATACCATACGATTGTAAAACAAAAAGTCTATGCTCTGTTTTATTTTTTTTTAAATAACTCTATTTATAAATTAACGAAAATATAAGTGAATAAAATAAAGTAATAAAAGGTCAAACTTATTATTGTTCATCTCTTCCTTAAGAAAAGCCATTGCTTTAGCCATATGGTCTTTGATGGTTCCTACAGAAACCCCAAAATAGACCGCTGCATTTTCATAACTTTTATCTTCCAGCTTAATAAATCTGAACACAAGCTGTCGTTGAGGAGGGAGCTTACGAACTGCATTCTCTAATATCATTCGGTAATCTTTAGTCTCCATCAAATCCGTAATTGGATCATGTAGTTCCGTCATTAAACTGATCAGATGATCCATTAATTTCTTGTTCCGTGAGGTACTGCGATAAAAATCAATAGCCATATTCTTAGCTATAGTTACTAGAAAAGCTTCGAAAGGAAGTTCCGTATTCAATTGGCTTCGAGATTGCCAGACCTTTAAAAATACGTCCTGATGCAATTCTGCTGCGATTTGATTAGAGTGGACTAACTTACTCAGGTTATAAAATATTTTTCGCTCGTATTTCCTATACAATTCATTAAATGCTGCCTGGTCGTTTGATTTCAATCTAAGCAGAAGATCTTGTTCATTGTTTAGTGAAATCATAGATGGAAATATCTAGGAGCAGGTTTATATAAAATCAAATATAAAAAATTTACTTCCAGAAAAGCAATCAAAAAACAAACTTTAGTAGACTTTGCCCGTTAATACTCCACGAGCAAAATTCCATTAGAAGACTGGGTTGACCGCCTTGATCTTCTTTGTAAGTAGGTTCCGGTAAACCAGCTTCGATAGTGTTTTGATGATAGTGTATGTCCATCTTTCCCAATCTTCAATAGCCTGCAATGAACAAAATGGTGGTTATATTTTTGTTTCTCCCGTTGTTTTCTGCATTCACAGTTGAGCGACGCAAAATAACATTGCAAAAACAATATTAATGGATCAATTTTTGATACAAATATTAATAATTATACAAAATAAGAAATAAAATGAAAAAATCAGCCATCGTATTAATTATAGCCGGAATTGCTATGATGATCGTAGGAACTTTTATCTTCAAAAACCTTAATTACGTTAATGCTGTTGATGCACATGCGTGGACAATTAATATCAATGGCATTAAATCCTTTCCATGGGTAACCTTTACCGGTGGTGTATTATTGGTGATCGGACTTATTTTTTATATCTCTTCGTGGAAACAAATAGGCCGCAGGATCGACTAGAGGTTATTACAGGTTATCTTCTTTAACAATTTGGAGTAGACTTTCCTGCTGTTTGACAAAGATTGACTTGCCTTGTATTTCGATTATCTTTAATCGCTTCAATTCCTGATTGACTTTAAACAGAGTCTCATAAGAAACACCAGCATAAGAAGAAATATCCTGTTGGGTAATTTCAACACTGATCTCTCCCTGGTCATTGGCCCCGAATTTCTCCTTTAAAGCCAGAAAGGCCTGTGCAATCCTAGCCTTGACAGACATATGGGCCAGGTTACGCATCCTTTTTTCTGATTCCTGTAATTCATCGGCAAAGAAACGCATCAGTTTATAGGTGAAACCGGTATTCACTTTCAGAGAGGATTCAAAAAAGTCCATATCCATATAACAAACCACAACAGGTTCGATCGCAGTAGCGGTAACTGGAAAAACACGGTCTTTCCCCATGCCTAAATGGCCTAACATATCCCCAGTTTTCGCAAAGCGAATGATCAGGTCCTTTTCTTTATCCCAGCGTTTATGAACTTTTACCGCTCCTTTATAAATAAAATAGATACCGGTTGCCAAATCGCCTTCCTTGAATATTTGCTCGCCCTTCTTTACTTCAAAATTTTTCCGGGAACCCCCCACTGCTGGTTTCCACTCGGGAAGACAGTTATTACATAGGAAACAAGTATTAAGGTCACAAGTATTTTTGCATTCTTTCATAAAAGGGCTCTCTCCGGCAATGTTAACAATTGCAAATGTAATCAATCCACCCAATAATACCAGAGAAACAATATAGATAAAAAAATATTGTATAAACAATATAATAAAATAAAAAAATAAAATATATAATAATAAAATATTAAATAAACAATATTATTATAAGAATCTAAGATTTGATTTTCATAGCTTTGCAGCACTATAAAGCTAAGGTAATAGTACACAGGTAATGGGTTATCAAAACAACATCTAATTATATATTAAACAGTCCAGGAATAAAATGAAAACAACAAACTATAAAAACGGCATACCAATTTCGCCAAGTCTCGATTCTTTGACCTATACAGAACCGGACAAAAAGCAGCGTTTTTTGTTAAAAAA
>Ga0157370_10002044_pt1 | contig 24782 bp, 15 predicted proteins | sample C35metaG_FD_113463 | JGI IMG/M metagenome (GOLD analysis project Ga0157370, IMG submission 113463) | Corn rhizosphere microbial communities from Kellogg Biological Station, Michigan, USA - C3-5 metaG | ecosystem: Host-associated > Plants > Roots > Rhizosphere > Soil | place: USA: Michigan...
GCGTCGATATTTTTTACAGCCAAATCTTTTAAAACATTCCCTTTTAGGAAATAATAATCTGATTTTTCTTCATCAGAGGCGTTAAGGATAAGATATTCTGTTTTGTTTAAAATTGCCAAAGCTTCCTGGCTTTTTCCTTTATCATACAAAGAAAGGGCTTCTTTGATTTGTTCTTTTTGGGCAAATGCGCCTATACTCATCAATAAAAAACATGATAGTATTCTAATGTTCTCTTTCATTTGGGGTTAAGTTTTGGTGGTTAGCTGATTCTTTTGGTATTCCTGAGGCATAGCAAAAAAGACAACACAGGTTACTTTTTACTACTTGCATAATATTTTCTGGTCCAAATATTTATGCTAAAAATCAAATGGGGCAAACTTAACTAAATAAAGCAGGGTAGTTTTTCTTCATAAATTATCTGGTTTTAGTTTATAAGTATTTAATTATTAATTTATTATCGTTATTTATCCCTAAAAAAGTCAATCTTCTTACAATATGAAAAATACTCCTTTAAAGCATTTTTAGTAAACAAAAATTTACTTTTTAACTAAAATAAAATTAAATATTAAATAAACATACAAAATTGAGTCAAAATATTAAATTTTAACAAAACACAGAAAAAGCAGCGTAAAAACCTTATAAAATTTTATAATGCAGATTTATTTTTTTAATCATTAAAGTGCGATATATCAAAATACGTTTCCCGTCGTTGAAACCAAAGGCTGTGTTTAAAATAAAAAAAACTCACTACTTGTATTTTCATACAAATAGTGAGCTTTTAACCAAAACGACCATTTGGTTTTTCTTTCGAAATAAACATCCGGCTAAAGCGGCGGGCTGTTTAATTAGCTATAATTTCAAAACTTTTATCTTCAATTTTCACAACTTTTAAAGCTTGTGAGTAACTTAGTAAAAAAGAAACTACTTCTTTTTTAGGTTTTAAATCTTTCGAAGCTAATGCTTTTTTTGAGTAAATTTTCGCCATACTATGCAAATGTTTTATATTAGTATAACGGGCTAATTTTCAAAATAGTATTAGTTGGTCAAAATAATTTGATGTTTGTCGATAATTTTTCTCAAATTCATCAACGCATAACGCATTCTTCCTAATGCGGTATTAATACTTACGTCAGTTAATTCTGATATTTCTTTAAAACTCATGTCCTGGTACATTCTCATTACCAAAACTTCTTTTTGATCTTCAGGAAGTTCTTCAATAAGTTTTTTCAAATCTACCTCAACCTGATCTACAATCATTCTGCTTTCGATGTTTAACGAATCGTCAGACATGATCGAGAAGATTGAAAACTCTTCGGTTTCTCTGTACATTGGCATTTTTTTGGTTTTGCGAAAGTGATCCACAATTAAGTTGTGTGAAATACGCATTACCCACGGAAGAAACTTACCTTCTTCGTTATAGGAATTACTTTTTAAAGTTTTGATTACTTTAATAAAAGTGTCTTGAAAAATATCATTTGAAATATCTCTATCAGCAATCTTAGAATATATAAAACCATATATTTTAGATTCGTGCCTTTTAATTAATGTTGCCAGAGCAGATTCGCTGCCCTCAACATAATTTTTTACTAATAGAGCGTCTGGAATATGCAGATCAGCCATAATACTATTTTTTAGTTTTAATAATTTGGAGTAATTTTTCTAAAAAGTAGTTTTATTTAATAGGCGTCTCTAGTTTTGAGTTATGTTAATATTGTGACCAAATTTAACAAATTATTATTTTAAAAAGCAAACAAATGCAATAATAATTAACATTAAATCGTTAAGTTTTTTACTGCAAAGTTTCTTTTTGGTAAAAATCGTTAAAAAAATGCGATTTTTAAGTATTGTTTCTGCGATTAAAAAACAGTCGTAAATAACTTACAATTAACGTTTTAAGCTATTTACAACTGCTTTCGCTCTTTGTTTTTTAACTGCTTTAGTTTTATTGGTAAACTCTTACATAATCTACATAATATTTTTGCGGTAAAACAGAATCGTCTACTTCAGGGCCTCCAAAATTACCTCCAATTGCTAAATTTACAATAATATAAAATGGTTTATTAAAAGGCCAGGTATCTTCATTTTTAACTTCAGGGTTGAAAGTATAGACTAAAGTTGTATCGACAAAAAAATCGATTTTATCTTTATTCCATTCAATTGCGTAAACGTGATATCCCTCTTCAATATTTGGAAATTCTGTTCTTTTTGTATTTATGGTATTTCCGTGGCTGTCTTGTGTATGCAGGGTTGTATACACCATGTGAGGATCTCTTCCGATATATTCTAAAATATCAATTTCGCCTGTTTTTGGCCATTTTACTTCATCAATATTAGCGCCCAGCATCCAGAAAGCCGGCCATAAACCGTGGCCAATTGGCAGTTTTGCTCTGGCTTCTATTCGGCCGTATTTAAACTCTTTTTTGCCTTTTGTGGTAATCTTTGTCGAAGTGTATTTGTTTCCTTCTTTTCTGGCTTCGATTATTAGGTTTCCGTCTTTAATTTCGTGGTTTGTTTTGGTATAAATTTGTCGTTCGTTATTACCGTAACCACAAAGATTAGGACAGCCGTCGCCAAGTTCGAAATTCCAGTCTTTTTCGTTTATACTTTTTTTGCTGAAATTTTCTTCCCAGACTAATTTTCTTTTTGTTTCCTGTGCATACGAAAAACTGCAGACTAACAATAGTAAAACTATTTTATTCATATTCTGTTTTTAAGATTACAAAATTAAGAAGGCCAGCCGAAACTGACCTTCTCTAATTACTAATTAATTAACTTAAACTCTATTGATACACTTTTACATAGTCAATCTCCAGGGTAGATTGTGTGAAAGAACTATCAATATTACCGCCAAAGTTACCACCCATTGCTACATTTAAAATCAGGAAAAAATCGCTGTTAAAAGGTAATGTAGCATCGTTTGGCACTGTATGTATTAAGGTATCGTCTACATATATTGCTACAGATGCAGGACTCCAGATTGTTTTATAGATATGAAATTCTGTCGAAACATTAGGAATTGTTTTTGAACCTGAATTGGCATTTCCGCCCGAATGTCCAGGATAATGCAGTGTTCCGTGAATCAGGTTCTGACTATTTCCAACGTGTTCCATTATGTCAATTTCTCCGCAGGCAGGCCATGTTTTTGTTGCATAGTTTTGACCCAGCATCCAAATTGCCGGCCAGGTACCGCCACCAATTGGTAATTTTGCACGAACCTCCACTTTTCCATACGTAAATTTGAATTTAGCATCGGTTTTTATTCTTGCAGAAGAATAATCTGCTCCTCCAGAAGCTTCTTTTTTGGCTGTAATTTTTAAAAATCCTCCCTGAACGATAATGTTAGAAGCTGAATTGGTATAATTTTGTTTTTCGTTATTTCCCCATCCATTATCTCCTCTTCCTAAATCATAAGACCATTTTGCGGCATCTGGCGCTCCATCAACATTAAAATCGTCTGACCAGATTAAGTTTGTATAATCTGTCGTTGGATTTTGATTTGGAGGAGTTGTAGTAAAGGTATGATACCAGGCTAATGCCGGATTGCCGCCCATTACTGCTCTAACAACCATACGGTTAGCTGTAAGTGATAGAATCTCGTAAGAACTTTGACCAATATAGTAGCCCATAAATCCGTTGTCAGAGAAGTTCATTGTAGTTCCTCTAGTCTGCTCTGCATGTTTAGGATTGCCCATGATAACTGATTCTGATGGACTTAACGAAACATTTTTCACAGCACCTGTATTATAAGCCAGACACATATCTTCGGATAAAGTGGCTCCTGCAACGCTTCCAAAATCTTTGTTGAAGAAAGTTGCGCCTCCATTATCTAATTTGAATTTAAGCTGATCTCCATCAACTGAGAAAGTCAATACGTTATCGTATAAACAGCTGCTGTTTGGCGACGCTGCTTTTTCAAATGCTCCTGCGCTGTAATAATTAGGGAAATAGTTTTTGGTCGCATCGCCATCATTTTGACCTACACCAAGATGACCTGGCTCTGATGCTGCCCAATACCATTTTTTAGAAGTTCCGCCCGAAAGTAATTGTACCGCTTCGTCATCGCTGAAATCACTTTGCACCTCAACATCAACCGTTATATTGGTTGCTGATCCTCCTTTTCCTGAAGCTACTACCGCTACAGTATAAGTGTTTACTCCGGTTTTGGTAAATCGTTTAGAGATTTTTCCGTTTGGAGCGTTATCAGAACTTCCGTCGCTGTAAACGTATTTAAACGAAATAGCATTATCCGCAGTTGCTGCAAATTTTACTATACCAGATCCGTCTCCATAAGGAGCATCGGCTGTTTTACCTACAATTTCGTAAGTTACCTTTAGATTTGTTGGTGTATTTATTGACCCGAATGTAAAATCGTCTTTCTGACAACCCGTCATCAAGAGAATCGTAAATAGGGATACTATCTTTATAATTAATTTCTTGCTCATGATTTCTTGTTTTAATTGGATTGTTTTATATCATCAAAATAATATGTTTCTCCTGCTCCTGTAGTTCCAAAGTCCGGAAACAAAATTACTCTGTCGTATTTAATAGTACTGCCAAAAGCCGGTACACTTGTAAGGTCGAATGTTAAAACTTCCCATGCGTTTGCCACTGTTGTTTTAGCCTGTACCTCTACATTTACACTTGGATTTCCGTTTCCGTCTTTAGGCGAAGTCGAAAGTTCCATTTTGTATAATATAACCGCTCCCGCTTTTGGAGACCAGACTGCCACTTTTACTTTAGTTCCTTTTGTGGCATCAAATGGGTTTTCATGATTTAAACTTGCTCCTCCCCAGGTTTCTGCTCCGGTTTTTTTATCTACTTTAACTACTTTATTAGAAACATTTAATCCTGTTTTATTAGGGTTTGTTACTACAGCAGCATCTACGTTTCCAAATCCGCCCCAAGCGTAAGTTAAGCTTGTAGACTCAAAATCAATTGGTAATGATATTGATTCACCTGCTGCTTTGTAGAAATAAATATTGTCTACATATATAGTTCCTCCAGCGTTTGGTTTTGCAACAAGTTTTAACTGGAATATATTATTTACGGTTAATCCCTGACTTGTAAATGCAGAAATTGGAATATCAATACTTGTCCATTGATTGGCTGTAAGGTCTTTTGTTACAGCTCTTTCATCTGGTCCCGGTTTAATTAAAGAGGTTTCCAATTTCTCTAAATCTGCTGTCCAAACATCCATGTGTAAGTATTCCATACCCGAAACATCAATTGTTACATTGTCTGCCAATGCAATTCCCTGATAGCTTAGTTTGATATAGTTCAGCATTTTATCTCCATTCAGGTCAAATTCAGAGAAAGTTCCTGATTGTCCCCAATTTGGATTAAAGTTAGTTCCTGCTACATCTGTATATTTAGAACTGTAAATAGAAATTACATCTCCCGCTTGTCTGCTTGGCAGCGCTGGTGCCGATGTTGTTGGGTTCAATACTAATTTCGCCGTAATTTGTGCTGTATATTCGGTTGTTTTAACCGCTGCACTTTTCGCCACTACTCTAATGGTGTAAACTCCAGCTTCTTTATAAGTATAAGAAGCCGTTTCTCCATTATTAGCCGAAACCGGATCTGGTTTTCCTGTTTCTCCAAAATAAACATCGTAGAAAAGGGCAAAATCCGCAGTTGCTTTAATATTTACCTTTTTAGAAACAGATAAATCATTTGTTACTTCCACTACTAAATTTTCCGGAGCTCTAAAAGAAACTATTACTTCTTTCTCAACTTCGGTTGTTTTTCCGTTCAATCCAACTGCAATAATTTTAGATTTGTAAACTCCTTCTTTATAAACGTGAGAAACCGTTGCTCCCACTGCTATATAATCTGATTCCGGACTTCCGTCTCCAAAATTAATTTTATACTGCGTTGCTCCTTCGCCTTTTGGCAGAAAGGTCACTTTTCCGGTATTGTCTTGTGTAACGGTTGCTAAAGCCGAAATATTTGCTGGAACAGGAATTCCGTCCAAATCAATATCCAAGTCATCGTTTGCACAGCCTATCAAAATGGCTAAAACGAAAAGATTTATAATAAAATGTATTTTTTTCATAATCGATGTTTTTTTAATATCCAGGATTTTGTTTCCAGTTTCCGTTTGCAAACTGAATTTCTTCAATAGGAAGTGGAAATAATTCGTTTTTATCTGCTTTAAAGCCAGGTATTTTTGCAGCCGCCTGTCCAGTTCTTACTAAGTCGAAGAAACGATGTCCTTCGCCAAAAAGCTCTAATCTTCTTTCGGTTAAAATATTATCTGTTAAAGCAGCTCCCGAAGTCGTAACATCATGATTGTCATCGCCAAAAGCACGTTTTCTAACCAAATTAAGGTATGTTCTTGCTTTTGCGTCATCGATTCCTCCTTTATTATAAGCTTCTGCCGCCATTAACAACACATCGGCATAACGTATTGCTCTGTAATTGTTTGGATTTGTTAGGTTCAAATCTCCTGCAGCATCTTTGCTTCTTTTTCTTGGTAAATATTTTCTATTGAAGAAACCTGTGTCTTCATTTCCTTTTCCAAAAGTTACTCCTTTTCCGTTATCATAAGATGCATTTGCCGCCGCAAAAGCCGCGATATCAAGAATTGCTACATCTTTACGTTTATCACCGCTTTGAAATGCATTTGCAGACTCAGCAGTTGGAATATTAAAACTAAAACCTGAAGAAAATAAAGGGCCTGAAAAATTACGTACACCGCTAAAACCAACAGCAACGTTTCCTTCGCTGCATTGCAGACATCCAAATCCTGCTCCTTCTATATCCGTATACTGAACTTCAAAAACAGATTCCGAACCGTTTTCTCCAGCCGCTTCAAAAATGGAATTATAATCTGTTACTAAAGAATATTTTCCAGAGGTAATGACAGCATCTAAAACAGTGGCTGCCTGAGCGTATTTCTTTTCAAACAAATAAGCTTTTCCTAATAATGCCTGAGCAGCGCCTTTAGTAATACGTCCTTGCTGTGCCGCATTTGGAGATAAATTGGCCGATGCAAAAATCAAATCGGCTTCAATAGATGCGTATACTTCCTGAACTGATGAACGAGGGATTATTTTTTCGTCTCCAATTTTAAATCTCGCGTCTCCTTTCATCGGGATTCCTCCAAACCATTTAACTAATTCAAATTGATAGTACGCTCTTAAAAAACGTGCTTCTGCAATGATTTGGTTTTTCCCCGGAAAATCGGTTTTATCCTTAAACTCCAAGATATAATTTGCTCTTTGCACTCCGGCAAACATCCAATTCCAGATGTCTCTTAAATTGCTGTTTGTGGGTGTATGGATCATATCGTCGATTTGCTGAAAACCAATAACGTCTGTTGGGCTTTCTCCTCCGCAAAGTGTATTATCTGAAGCAATTTCTCCTAATAAAACATTTACATAAGTAGATTGAAGTAAATCGTAAGCTGCGATTAATGCGTTGTCATATTCTTCTTTAGAATTAAAATAATTCTCAGAGTCAATAGAATATTCAGGTTTTGGATCTACAAACTCATCCGAACAAGAAGTTAGTACGGTCGAGAACAAAACCAGTGTTATAGTGGAAATAATTAAATACTTTTTCATTTTAATTGAAATTAAAAATTAATGTTTAAGCCCAATAAATAAGTTCTTGGGATTGGATAGAAACCGTAATCGATTCCTCCTCCAATTGGAGCTCCGTTTGAAGCACCCGGATCAAAACCTTTGTATTTTGTAAATGTGTAAAGGTTATTTACTCCTGCATAAAGTCTTAATTTAGAAACTCCTGCTTTTTGAGATATAGCCGGATTAAGTGTATAACCAAGCTGTACATTTTGGATTCTTAAGTACGAAGCATCTTCTACAAAATAATCTGAGAAAACATTGTTTGATGTTGCTCCTGTTGTTACTCTTGGCGTAGAATTGCTTGTACCTGGTCCTGTCCATCTGTCTAAAACATAATTGATACGATTGGCATCAGAAAGTGTTCTTTCGTAGTTACGTACCATATCGTTTCCTACTGAAGCAAATGTATATACTGCGAAATCTAGTGCTTTATAATTTAATTGTAAATTGAAACCCATTGTGGCATCTGGAATTGGATCTCCAATATTGGTTTTATCTTTGGTGTCGATTACACCATCGCCGTTTAAATCGACATAGCGAATATCTCCTGGTGCTGCAGCTGCTCCTAACGCTACCTGAGATGGATGTGCATCTATTTCTGCCTGGTTTTGGAAAATACCATCTGTTTTATATCCGTAGAAATATCCCATTGGTTTTCCAATTTCCATTCTTGAAGGTGCCGGTTGTCCTACACCAAAAGCCCCCCCTTCGATAAAGCCTGTTCCGTTGTTTACTTCGGTTACTTTATTTTTAAGGAAAGTTACGTTGTAGCCTACGCTGAAAGTAAAGGCATCTGAAAATTTATCTTTATAATCTATTGCAAATTCAAAACCTGAATTTTTAACTGTTCCTGCATTTAAAGTTGGGGCACTAGAACCTGGCGCACCAGTACCGTTAATACCTGAAACCGGAATATTCGGGATCAATAAATCTTTTCTGGTATCAATAAAATAATCGGCTACGACAAATATTTTATCGTTTAATATTTTAAAGTCTAAACCAACGTCAAACTTCTGCGCTTCTTCCCATTTCAAATCAGGATTTGGCACTTGTCCGTTTGCAGTTCCGTTAACTAAAGTTCCGTTAAAAACATAAGTTGCTTCACCATTTAATAATCCTAGGTAACCAAAATTCGGAATCTGGTCATTTCCTAAAGTTCCGTAACTCGCTCTAAGTTTTAAGAAATTAATGAATTTAGGCTGCCCAAAGAAACTTTCGTCAGACACTACCCATCCTGCAGTTAAAGAAGGAAAATAACCTACTTTATGGCCTGGACCAAACTTTGTAGAAGCATCACGTCTTATTAATGCAGAAAATAAATATCTCCCTTTAAAATCGTATTGAGCTCTTGCAAAATAAGAAAGTCTTCTTTGATCGTAAACATAAGAACTATTTGTAAGTGTTTCTGATGTTCCTTTTGTTAAAGAGATATCCGCATTTTCCCAAGTATTATTTGGTACATCAAAACCTGTAGCAGTAAGACCATTACCCCATTCTTTAAAAATTGTTGTTCCTAAAGTTCCAGTAATATTATGAGCATCTGCAATTTTAGTATTGTAGGTTGCAAAAAGGTCAAACGAATAATTATTGTCGTTTACGGTTCCTTGCGTAACAGAACTTCTTTGTACGTCAAAAACTTTTCCACCATAACTAATCAGCTTGTTAAATGTTTTTGATTCGCTGTTTGATGTATTAAAACCTATAGATGATGATAAGGTAAATCCTTTAAAGATTTTATAATCTAAACCAAAATTTCCGTTTAGTTTCTTGTAATTATAATCGTTGTACGTATTAGCAATTTGTGCCAATGGGTTAATAATCTCGTTTCCTAAACCTGTTGTGCTTGGCACCAAAGTAAATTCTCCATTTGCATCGTAAGGGCTTAATGTTGCCGGAACGTTTAAGGCATTAAAAAGAACCGAACCCAGACCGTTTTCGTTTAATGTGTTTCTGGTAAAATAAGTATAAATTACATTGGTTTTCAATTTGATTTTATCGCTTAAATCAGCACCAAGAGCAATTCTGGCTGTGTTTCTTAAAAACCCGGATTTATCTCCGCCTACAATTCCTTCCTGATCTAAATGCGAACCACTTATAGAATACGTAATTTTATCAGATCCTCCGGAAATTGTCAAATCATTATTGATTATAGGAGCAGTTTGAAAAACTTCATCCTGCCAGTTCGTTCCTTTACCAAGTGCACTTACATTAGGGTAAGGCAGTGGTTTACCACTATTTGCATAGCTTTCATTTAAAAGCATTGCATATTCTGTTGCGTTTAAAGTAGGCAGTTTTCTTGAAGTCTGCTGATAACCAGTATAACTATTAAAAGAAACTCGGGTTTTAGGGTTCTTTTTTCCTGTTTTAGTTGTTACCAATATAATACCATTTGCTCCAAGTACTCCGTAGATAGCGGCCTGAGAATCTTTTAAAACCGTAATAGTTTCTATATCATTAGGATTCAAAAGTCCTAAATCTCCAACATATCCGTCAATAATCGTTGCTGGTTTATTTTCACCATTTGTGGCTATACCACGTATACGAATATCAAGCGGTGCACCCGGCGCTCCGGATTGTGTTGTTACGTTAACCCCCGAAATAGTTCCTTGTAAAGCCTGTTCGATTCTTGCTGGTTTCAAGATATCCAGTGTTTTACTGTCTAAAACGGCTACAGCTCCTGTAACTTCTCTTTTCTTTTGGCTTCCGTAACCAATAACCACGACTTCTTCTAATGATTTAGCATCGTCGCTCATTTTTACAGTCATTTTAGTTCCAGTTACAGCAACTTCCTGTGTTCTGTAACCTATATAACTGAAAACAATTGGAGTTCCTTTTGGAACATCGGTTAGTTTAAAAGATCCGTCGAAATCGGTGGTTGTACTCTTAGACGAATTTTTAACTTTTACATTTACACCTGGCAATGATAAACCAGAAGCATCTAATACTGTTCCTGATACATCTAAGTTCTGCGAAAACGCAAAAGATGTAAACAGTAATAGTACCGTTAGTAATAATTTAGATTTCATAATTAGTTAGTTTTTATTGAAAGCTAAATTTATCTGTTCCGTTTATCAAAACGTTAAAATTAACCTCAACAAAAAACATACATCATAAAAAAACCAATGCTAAAATCAAGATATCATAAAATAGAGTGCCGTATTACTATAATTTGTGAATGTTAATTTCCTTAACATTTACCTCGCAATTTCCCAACAAAACCATAATGTTGTGGTAATGTATAGTTTTTTTGAGCCGATTTTTGAACTACTATACAGCCAGAATATATTCAACTAAACCGATTTCGTGCTCTAATTCCATTTTTTTACGCAAACGGTATCGTTTTATCTCAACGCTTCGAACTGAAATATTAAACATTGGCGCGATTTCCTTTGAAGACAAATTCAATCGAAGATAAGCGCAAAGTCTAAGATCATTAGGCGTTAAAGCCGGATGCATTTGTTTTATTCTTTTTAGGAAATCTTTATCGGCACTGTCAAAAGCTTCTTTAAAAACTTTCCAGGAATCTTCTTCGGTAATATTTTTATTAATGGTGCTAATTACAGATTTGATATTTAAACTGTCCGTTTGGGCTGTTTTTTTCAAATCATCCTTGATAAAGGCCAGCAATTCGTTTTTACTGTTTAAACTCATCGTCGAAACTGCCAATTCACGATTTTTATTATCCACGTCCTGCGAAAGCTGCTCGTTTCGAAGTTTCATTAACTGTTGTTCGTTTTCAAGCTCTTTAATTTCTAATAAAAGGTTATTCTCCTCAATTAGTTTTTCTTTTTGTTTTTGATAATAATTTCGATAGGCTTTATTAATAAAATAAGCCATCGTAAGAATTAAAAGGAAATAAATAAAATACGCCAGATTGGTTAAATACCACGGTTTTAAAAAAACAAATGTATACGAAGCTGCATTTTGTAAAATAGTATTAGCATATTTGGTCCTGACTCTAAAAGTATATTTTCCCGGTGGAAGATTTTTAAAGTTCACCGTTGCTTTTGTACTCCATTCGCTCCATTCGTTCTGAAAGCCTTCTAATAGATACTGATATTCAGAATTAATATATTTATTGTATTCCGGAACAGTATAATTGAGCGTAATGTTGTTTTCTGTCGATTTAAAACTTCCTTCGTTCCAGATTCCGACATTTTTAAACGTTTCATTTTGTTTGTTTATGGTAATATCGGTAATAAAAACATTGTAATTCTTAAACGTTAAATCGTCGATATTAAGCGTATAATATCCGTCTGTAGTTCCTATTAAATAGGTCGATTTAGAAATTTGAGTAATATTTTCATATCCTAACATCGAATTGGTTAACGACGACGGAATCGGGATTATATTCTCCTTTAATTGATTACTCAATTTACTGGCTGAGAAATAATGAATGTAATTTTTAGAGAAAAGCCAGATTTTGCTCGAATTATCAACGATTAATTTACCCGAAGTATATTCGTCTTTCTCAAAAATAGAACTTAACAAATTGTCTTTCTCAAATTGTTTTGTTTTGTTATTCAGCTTAAAAATACCGCCTTTAAAAGCGTAATAAATAGAATTATTGAATTTGGTTAAACTCGCATATTTTCCTTTATCAGGATATTTATAAGCATAAAAACCCTGGGTTTTAAGCAGTGAATGATCTAGTTTTAATCGAAATATACCTTTGTATTCATGGCTGACATAGACATCAAGATTATCTCCAATTTCAAAATAACGGGACGAATAATCAAATCCCTGAATTTTATTTTTGAAAACCCATTGATTGTTTATTTTTTCTAAAACCGAAATACCATAATAATTCCCCTGAAGCAATTGTTTTTTATGATTCGGAACGGCTTCAAATTTCCAGGTTCCCGAAGCCGAAAATATGCTTTTGGCGGTATCATTTACCACAACAAAAGTTCCCGAATCGTGTGCGCAGAAAAGCGTATTATCGTATACAAACAAAGACCAAACCTGCCCTTTTGTTCCGTTTATAAATTTAAATTCCTGATTACTTTGATTCGCTTTACAAAACAATCCCTGATTGGTTCCTATATACAGCATTCCGTTATAAATCGCCGATGCGTAAACTGTTCCCAAAACTCCGGAATCATCGGTAAAACTATGTACTGGCGACTGCATATTTACACAGTTAATTCCGTTATCAAGGCCTGTCCATAAGTTTTGGTCTTTATCCTCAAAAAGGGACAAAGCTGTATTATTGCTCAATCCTTTGCTTTGTGTAAGATGATATTTCAGTTTTCCTTTATCGGATAAAATAAAAATTCCGTTCGAAACTGTTCCCAATGCAAAACTTCCATCCTGCAGACGCTGACTGCTGTAAACAAAACTCGATTTTAATTCGGCATCCACATCAGTAGAAACTGGCGTTAATACATTCCCTGCTAATTTGTAAATTCCGTCTAACTGCGTTGGAATCAGCAATCCTTCATCTGTAGTAAAAACATTGGCAATCGTAAATTTTTTAAGAGCAGGATGATCTGATACTAATTTGGCTTTACCGCTTTCAATTTCAAAAAGTCCTTCTTTTAAAGTCTGAAAATAAATCGCATTTTTTGTCGCAAACGACTTTACAACACCATTTTGAGGCGCGATTATTTTAAACTGTTTCGTTTTTGTATCATAAATATAAATTCGGTTTAAGGACTGAAACAAAATCCATTGATCGTATTTTAGAATATTCCAAAACTGCTCATCGTCTAAAATCTTATTTTTTATCGTATCGCTCAGCGAAGAATATTTCAATTTTCCGTCTGGTTGTCTGGTCCAGTAACCAAAATTCATATAACTGCCCGTGTAGACTTTGTTTCCAATTACTTTTACAGATCGAATAATAGTTTCGTTTGGCCCCGGATACAACTGCCAGCTGGTTCCGTTATATTCCAGAAGTCCATCGTTATTGGCGAAATACAAATAATTATTAGCGTCCTGCGAAATCATCCAGCTTTGATTTCCGGCACCATACACAGAAGGCGAATATTTTACAATTGGCGGAAATTCCTGCGAGAACAACAGGAAATTCGTTAAAAACAATAAGATAGAGAGTTTAGTTTTCAAAATTTGGTCAGGATATTAAAATAGTACTAAAACAGTCCTAAAATAGAATATTTTATAGTTGAAACAATACTTTTTTTAGTAAAAAAAACAGGAATGTAAAAATGGAAATCAAACATGGTAATTCTGTTAAGATTTGGAACAATCTCCTTAACAAAACTCTGTTCAAAATTGATTACTTTTGTAAAAATTGACTTTTTTTATGCAAATTGATCTTTCTACACTCGACCCGAAGCAAAATATTATAATAAAAGGCGCACAAGTACATAATTTAAAAAATGTAGATGTGGCTATTCCGCGAAACAAGCTTGTAGTCATTACAGGACTTTCAGGATCAGGAAAATCAAGTTTGGCTTTTGACACTTTATATGCCGAAGGACAACGTCGTTATGTTGAAAGTTTATCTTCATACGCACGCCAGTTTTTGGGTCGTTTAGACAAACCAAAAGTTGAATATATAAAAGGAATTGCGCCTGCCATTGCAATTGAGCAAAAAGTAAACACGACCAATGCCCGATCAACCGTAGGAACTTCTACAGAAATCTACGATTATATAAAACTTTTATTCGCCAGAATTGGAAGAACTTATTCTCCTATTTCGGGACAGGAAGTCAAAAAAAATACAGTAACCGATGTTGTTTCTGATGTAAAAACACTTGAGATTGACAGCAGATGGCTGCTTCTTGCTCCTATTCATTTAGAGCAGGGACGTCAGCTTGAAGACAAACTTAAAGTGCTTTTGCAGCAAGGTTTTGCCCGTATTTTAGTCGATAACGAAATGATTCGTTTAGATGAGTTTACACCGACAGAAATACATAAATTAGACAATAAAGACATCTTATTGATTATTGACCGTATTGTAGTTAAGGAAGAAGAAGAATTCTACAATCGTCTTTCTGATGCCGTACAAACTGCTTTTTTTGAAGGTAAAGGAATTTGTTACCTGCAGGAAGTCGGTTCAAATAAAAGATTTTCGTATTCTAATAATTTTGAATTAGACGGCATTACATTTTTAGAACCAAACGTTCATTTGTTTAGTTTTAATAATCCTTACGGAGCTTGTCCAGTTTGCGAAGGCTACGGAAACATTATCGGCATCGATGCTGATCTTGTGGTTCCAAATACCTCTTTATCGGTTTTTGAAAGTGCCATTTATCCTTGGCGCGGTGACAGCATGAGCTGGTACAAAGACGAATTGGTAAAACATGCCTACAAATTCGATTTCCCAATTCATAAACCTTATTTTGAACTTTCAGACGATCAAAAAGATTTGCTTTGGAAAGGAAATCAGTATTTTCAAGGTCTGAATGATTTCTTTAGAGAATTAGAAGAGAAAAATTATAAAATCCAAAATCGTGTAATGCTTTCGCGTTACCGCGGAAAAACTAAATGTCATGCTTGTCGCGGCAAACGCTTACGCGAAGAAGCTTCGTATGTAAAAATTGGCGGAAAAACGGTTTCTGACTTAGTTGATCTTCCTATTAAACATTTGGTTACTTTTTTCAAAAACCTTGAGTTAAATCCATACGAACAACAAATTGCAAAACGTTTGATGGTCGAAATCAACAATCGTTTGTCTTTTTTAACCGAAGTTGGTTTAGACTATTTAACCTTAAATAGAAACTCTTCTACTCTTTCGGGAGGAGAATCGCAGCGTATTAACCTGGCGACTTCTCTTGGAAGCAGTTTGGTTGGTTCGATGTACATTCTCGATGAACCAAGTATTGGTCTTCATCCAAAAGATTCAGAACGATTGATAAAAGTATTGCTTTCTCTTCGTGATTTAGGAAATACTGTAATTGTGGTAGAACACGACGAAGATATCATGAAAGCCGCCGATATGATTATCGATATTGGGCCGGAAGCAGGTACTTTTGGAGGAAATCTTGTGGCGCAGGGAACGTACCAGGAGATTTTAAAATCAGATTCGCTTACTTCTAAATACTTAAATGGCGATTTAGAGATTTCTGTTCCTAAGAAAAGGCGAAAATTCAAAAATCATATTGATATTATCGGCGCGCGAGAAAATAACCTTAAAAACATTAATGTTACTTTCCCTCTTGATATTTTAACGGTTGTAACCGGAGTTTCGGGAAGCGGAAAAAGTACTTTGATTAAGAAAATTTTATTTCCTGCCATGCAGAAAAAACTGGAGAATGCGGCCGAAAAAGCAGGGCAATTCAGTGAAATATCAGGATCATTTTCTCAGATTAAACATATTGAATATGTAGATCAAAACCCAATTGGAAGAAGCTCGAGATCAAATCCTGTTACGTATATAAAAGCGTATGATGACATTCGTGATTTGTATGCAAAAGAAAAGCTATCTAAAATAAGAGGTTATCAGGCCAAACATTTTTCTTTTAATGTTGATGGAGGCCGATGCGAAACTTGTAAAGGAGAAGGCTCTATAAACGTTGAAATGGTCTTTATGGCCGATGTTTCTCTTCCATGTGAAACTTGCGGCGGTAAACGATTTAAAAAAGAGATTCTGGAAGTAACTTTTGACGACCAGAACATCAACGATATTTTAACCATGACCATTGATGATGCCATTGCTTTCTTTGAAAAAAACAAGCAGTCTAAAATCACGCAGAAATTACAGCCTTTGCAAGATGTTGGTTTAGGATATGTTCAGTTAGGACAATCTTCTTCTACTCTTTCAGGTGGTGAAGCACAGCGTATTAAACTGGCTTCATTTTTAGTAAAAGGAGCAACAAAAGACAAAGCTTTATTTGTTTTTGATGAACCTACAACGGGTCTGCATTTTCATGACATTAAAAAACTATTAGCTTCATTCGATGCCTTAATCGAAAAAGGGCATTCGATAATTGTTATTGAGCATAATCTTGATTTAATAAAATGTGCCGACTGGATTATAGATCTGGGTCCGGAAGGCGGTGAAAATGGCGGACATTTATTAGCGGCCGGAACGCCTGAAGATATTGTGAAGGTTAAAGAATCGGTTACTGGGGTTTATTTAAAGGATAAGCTATAAGGTTCTGAGGTTCTAAGTTGCTGAGATGCTAAGGTTCTTTTTTTTTTAGAGCTTTAACTGACAATAAATAAAAATTCCAAATTCCAATGACTTGATTCATCATGTTTGGAATTTGGAATTTTTTAATTTTGTGCTTTAAGCTGCTAAGCAACTAAACATTTTTCTTCAAAAGGAAAACCATCCTCGTCGATGGCAACTAACACCTTTTTTTGTTTGGAGGCCTCGAAGGTAAGATACAGCCACGCAAATGACCATAATCCGAGGGTTAAACAAAAAATCATGAAATTTAAACTGTGGTTGACTACTTTTCCGCCTTTAGAAAGAACTGCAAAAAGTAATTCATCATTTCTTTCTTCTAATGTAAATCCGTTATGAACTTTGTTTGATATCATATTGGAAAACACCTGTACACTTTGTTCCTGACTTAGCTTACTGCCTTTCATAATCATTTGTTTGGGTTTGTCTGCTACGTGATACTACTTTAAATTTCAATGGTTATAATAAAGCATCCTATCTTAGTAAACACTTACAAATCTCTTTTTATTGTATTTTGAAAGATATTTTTTGCATCTTTAGATCGAAAACAATATTAAAACGAAACATAAAATTAATTTTAATAAATTGAATTTCAAAGAAATGAGCAGAAAAATTTAAGATTATTTTCACATTTTTAATTTCTTACAAAAAGAAGCTAGCTTTTGTTCTTAATATTAAAAAATGGAGGCTCATAATCGTTTTTTAAATAATTCTCCGGAATAGTCGTGGTATTTCCGTCTCTAATGGCACTGTAATGAGGTGACATTATCTCAATTCCCGCCGCATTAAATGAATCCTGAATATTTTGATGCAGGGAAGAATAAATTAAAGGCTGTTTGGTTGGATGTTTTGTGTAAACATTAATTTGGTACGAAACATAAAAATCATCTAAACTGGTCTGTAAAACAAAAGGAGTCGGCGTTGTTTCTATCGAATCTGTTTTCAATGCCGCTTCAATCAAAGCTTTATGAATAGATGCCCAAGGTACATCATAGCCAATTGTAACAGTAGTATGGATTAATAAACCATTATTGGTATTCTTTGTATTCGAAGAATAATTTGTCGAAGTACTCGATAAAACTGTAGAATTAGGAATAGTAATATCTTCAAATTTTGTCGTCCTGATTCGGGTTACCAAAGCTGTTTTTTCTATGACCTCGCCGCTTACATCTGCAATTTTTATAAAATCGCCAATCTTAAACGGTCGCATATAAGTGATAACTAATCCTGCTACCATATTAGCAATAGCATTTGATGAACCTAATGAAAACAGGATACCCACAAATACCGAAACACCTTTAAAAATAGGAGAATCTGAACCTGGCAGATAAGGAAAAATAACTACCACCATAAATGCCAAAAGCAGAAATCTGATAATATTAAATGTCGGCATTGCCCAATCACTGTAAAAGCCATCAATTTTAATATTCTCTTTTTTTATTTCATCAAAAAAGAATCGGATTACTTTTATAGTATATTTAAAAATAAAGATAATCACGATTATAGTCACTAAACTAGGCAGGAAATGAACAAAGCCCATTACGGCTAATTTTGCCGGAGAAAGAATCCAATGCAGTAAAGTTGTCGTGTAAGCTTCTGTAGCCGGAAAAATGCTGAATAATGCAGGCAGCGAAAGATAAACAATCAAAATCAGTGTAATCCCTTTTATTAAACTATACAACCGCATTAATAACGATTGCTGTTTTTGAGGCGAAAGGATATTTATATTATTATAACTAAAACCTTTAAAATACCGATCGCTGTTTTTTAAGATATAAAGTTTTATTCTGTTAAAAATCTTCCCTGTAAAATACAAAACAAGCCCTATAATCAGTACCAGCAATGCCGTATAACCAAGCCTTTTTGGCAGCATCGAATAGTTTTCATTCTGATAAATAACGGCACGTTTTATAAGGTTGCTATTCCGTTTTGCAATAAAGTCAATAGTCTGGTTTTCTGCTTTTGCATCGACTTCCAGAATAGACATAATAATAAAATCATTTTTATAGATAATGTCCTGAGAGATATCAGATGGAACTACCAATAAAGAATCTTTTTCAAAAAAAGAGTCTTCATACAATTTTCGGATCTTTTCTGTAATGGCATGCGCTCTGTTTTCGGCAGAAAATGAACCTACTTTATTGTAAACATAAAAAAGCGTATCCTTAAAGGGAACAACCGGATAAGCTTTTAATTTCACCTTGAGATCACTTTTATTTAAAGTGTCCCGAGTATTTTGAGCAAATGAAACCGAATAAAATGAAACAACTAAAAGGACTAAAAACCATAGTAATTTTTTTCTCATATTCATTTTATATAAAGTTAGTGGTACTTACTAACAAATATAAAAACAAAATAGATTCAAAAATAAATTAGTTCTAAGTTTCTAAATAAAATCGTACTAAATTTTAATTCCTATTTTTCGCAGCAGCATATCTATCACTTTATTAATATCCGGAGAGATATTAAATCTGTAATTTAAATAAACATACACAATGGTTACCAATATTGATTTTAAAGCAATACTTATAAGCTGGAAAAATGGAAATTCCCAAAAGTAAAACACCAAAAACAAGATAAACGTTAATACCATCGAGGAGATTGTTTCTTTGGTAAACGGATATAAATTAAGCTTTTTAACCACGAAAAGAAGTTTTGCCAAACTGTATAAAGTAATCGACAATAAAGTAGCAAAAGCAGATCCGAATATTCCAAAAATTGGAATAAAAATCATGTTTAAAACTACTGTCAGTACAACCAGCATTAATCCTAGATATAATACCATTCGGTAATATTTAGTATTAAAAATGATCGCGTTATTGTTTCCTAAAATTAAATCGAAATATTTAGACAAACCTATCATAAATACAACTGCAATTCCGCCGCTGTATTCTTTTGGAACTAACTCATACAACTGATTAATATTTACGAATATACAAAGCATTACAAAACCACCTACAATCTGTAAGTTTATTGATGTTTTCTTATAAAGCTGATTCAACTCATCGTGTTTATTCTCGTGCATTAATTTTGCTGTAATTGGATACACAATTTGATGCATGGCACGGCTTGGAACAGAAATTACCAAAGCAATATAGGTAGCAACAGAATAGAAGGCGATATTTTCAATCTGCATATATTGATTTAATATCAATTTATCTCCATCTAAAAGTAAGTTTGCAACGCTTCCAGATAAAATAATATAAAAAGTATAGACTAATATATCTTTTGTATTTGTTGGTATTGTAAATTGAAAAGTTGGTTTCTGGATACTAAATGCATATAACATCGTTACCAAGAACGCCAGAAAATACAAAACTGCTGTTGCGTACACAAAACCTTCTACGCTAAGCCAACCGTAGTAAACGCCTATTAACAGAAATAATGAAAATAATCGTAAACCTACTTCCTTAATAAAGTTTCCAAAAACGGAATGCATATTTACTCGGAGCCAGGCATAAAAAATTTCAAAATAAGCCATACACAATCCTATAAATGGGATTAACCAGATATAACTTTTTACAATCGCATTCTTTTTAGACACAAAGAATATAATCTCATCATAAAAAACAAGACCAATTAGTAAAAGCGGGATTATTAAGAGTAATGGGAATAAAACGGTAAAGGATAAAAAACGGGATTTTTCTTCGTCTGTTTGGTATTGCGAATAAAATTTAACCAAAGTGTTCTGCATTCCAATAGCAAACAAAGGCATAATCACATTTGCCGCAGACGTAATATAATTTGTTAAACCATAAAAAGTAGCGCCCAAAAAAACAGGATATAAATAAAGTGTATTGATCGCCCCAATTCCAAAGCCAATGTATGTTATAATAGTGTTTTTAAAAGACTGGTTTAAGACAATACCCATTTTTTGATTGCAGAGTTTAAATTGTAGCCCCGATAGCTATCGGGGTAGATTTTTTTGTTAACTTTTGAAACTATTGTTTTTAATTAATCAGCTGTACTAATTGTTTAGTCAGGTTTTTTCTTGAATATTGTTGCAAACCAACACCATTAGCTTGTAATTTCCCTTCTAAGAATTGATTATAAAAGTCCAAAATTACACTTTTTAATTTCGCTTTTTCTGAATAATCAAAAAATACTCCTGTATTGGTTTCTTTTATGATATCGGCAAAATCAGAACCTTCAGGTCCAATGGCAATAATTGGACGGTTTGATACCATATATTCAAACAATTTCCCCGGAATAATACTTTTTGTATCTTCAGAATTAATCTCAATTAAAAGTAAAACCTGAGATTTTTTTTGATGAGCAATCGCTTCATTATGCGAAACATATCCTAGAAGGTTCAAATAATCATTCAGTTTAAATTCTTCTATAGCATCTAAAACTTCCTGACTTACGGCTCCAATTAACTTAATTTCTAAATGAGATTTAAAATCAGGGATTTCCTGAAGCAGTTCAACCAGACATTCCCATAAAAACTTAGGATTTCTGTCTGACAAAAATGATCCAATATGAGCAAGGGTAAACTTTGTATCCAAAGGCTGTTTTTCGACCTTTTCAATATCGTAACCGTTTGTAATTACTGCTATTGGTTTATTGGTAATGGCCTCAAATTCTACTTTTGTAGTTTTACTTGTTACAATAATAGTATCGGCAGCATTCAGCACTTTATGTTCTAAGTTTTTATGTTTTTTGGCAGCGTAACCAGACAAACGAAGTGCTTTATGATACCCAATCGTTGTCCATGGATCACAGAAATCGGCGAACCATTTTACATTTAGTTTTTCTTTTAATTCTAAACCAATTAAATGCAGACTATGCGGAGGCCCGGAAGTAACTATCGTATCAATATTGTTTTCTTTGATGTATTTTTCAAGATAAGCGACAGAAGGTTTTACCCAAAAAACGCGGGCATCCGGAATAAATAAATTACCGCGTACCCAAAGAAAAGCTTTGTCTAAAAAGGTCTGCTTTTTTTTATGTGGAAAAATTCCGGAACTGATTTTCTTGGTTTTATTTTTTGAAAAAACAGAAGCCAATTGGTAAGGCTCCCAAATTTTGTTTTTAAGAACAATTACTTTATCTGATATTTCGCTTACCAAACCTTCATCAACAATTGGATATGTTGGATTTTCTGGAACATAAACAATGGGCTGAACGCCAAAATCAGGCAGGTATTTTGTAAATTTCAGCCAGCGCTGTACTCCCGGTCCGCCAGCTGGAGGAAAGTAATACGTTATAATTAAGAGCTTTTTTTGTTCCAATGAAAATCGATTATTGTTTTAAAATGTAAACTGAGACTGATTACTGAGACTGCTCACTAAACTTCTTTCTCTCGAAATAAACTCCTCCAATTAAAAGCAGGAACATTCCAATTGAACTAACCAAATTAATTGTTCCTCCGGTTTTTACAACTTTTGGTTCAAACTTAAATTCGATTGTATGTTTTCCGCCGGGAACTTCCATTGCTCTTAAAACATAATCTACAGGAAAATGATCCGTTAATTGTCCGTCAATATAAGCGTTCCATCCGTTTTCATAATACATTTCAGAGAAAACAGCTAAACCATCTTTTCCGTTATCTGATTGATATTTGATATAGTTAGGCTTATATTGAACTAGTTTTATTGTTCCGGTTGTATCCCATTGTTTTTTCATTCGAGCATTTTTAAATTTACCTTCATGATCGTGAACATTAAAAACCGCTACTTCTTTAGTATCCAGATGATCTAATGCTTTCATAACATCATCTGGTTTATTAACCAGTTTTAATGCACTTACAAACCAAGCATTTCCATTTGCATCCGGATTTATGGTTGGAATTTCTTTTCCTTCTTTATCTGTCTGAATTACATACTTAACATTTAACATATTAAGCACTTCCAGATTGTTTTTAGCAATTTGGTAATCGAATAACTGCTGCATTCTTCTTGGTTTTGCAGCGTGATAACCGCCTATAGAATGATGAAAATAAGAAGCTCTTGCGCTTGACATATTTCCGTTTACTTCAAAAACTCTATAATGAGTCGTATCTTCTAAAATTTTAGCATCGGCAGGTGTTTCCTGAAATGGAGCCGCAATTTGAACCGGACTAACAAAATCTTTAGCCGAAACATATTTTTTGTCTACAAAAAACAAATCAAAAATCATTAAAACAGCCACAATAACCAATGCTGTAGTTTGTGAAAATTTCTTTTTAATAAACAGCCATAATACACCAAAAGTAACTACTATAAAGAATCCTGAACGAAGTAAATCGGCAGAATATAAAGACATTCTGTCTTCTTTTAAAGCATCTACAAATGCTGGTCCGTAACTTTGTAAGAAATAATTATCGCTGCTTCCTGTAAAGTGGAAAAATCCTTTTGCAAATACTAAAATTAAAATAACTCCCAAACCAAAAACTCCGGTTTGTATAAGCGCTTTTTGCTGTAATTTAGGTTCTTCTTTTGCTTTAAAAAAGGATTGAATTCCCATTACTGCCAATACTGGAAAACATAATTCTAAAATGACCTGAATAGACGATACAGCTCTAAACTTATCGTACATCGGAACATAATCAATAAAGAAATCTGTCAGCAGAGAGAAATTTTTCCCCCAAGAAAGCACCAATGAAAATAATGCTCCTGAAAGAAATACATATTTTATTTTTCTGTTATCAATAAACAATGCCAAAACTGCCAGGAAAAACACCACAACACCAATATATGCCGGTGCTGCCACAATTGGCTGATCTCCCCAATAAGTAGGCATTCCTGATACGAAATCTTCTGCCTGACTTGCTGGTACTCCCTGCTCTAGCATAAATGAGTACATACGGCTGTCTACCCCTACATTTTCATGATTTGAACCTCCAAAAATTCTAGGAGCAATAAGGTTGAAACTTTCGGCAATTCCGTAACTGTATTCCGTAATATATTCACGGCTTAAAGCATTTTCATTTGCTTTTTTTGTTCCGTCAGGATTAAAAGTCAGCTCGCTGTTGCTTCGCGTACTAAATTTAGCATATTCGCTTGTTGCTAATAAATTGGCCGCATTGGCACCAATGGCAAAAATCCCAGCCACAGCCAGCGTGCCAATTGCAATTAAAAGCGGTTTATATTCTTTATCTTTTATAAAATTAAAGGCATAATAACCTGAAAGTATCAATAAGAATATCAATAGATAATAAGTCATTTGAAAGTGGTTGGCATTAACTTCTAACGCAACCGCAAACATGGTGAGTAAGCCTCCCAAAATGTATTTTTTCTGAAAAACGAGTATAAATCCGGCTATAACTAGTGGCATATAGGCAATGGCATGCGCTTTTGCATTGTGCCCAACACCCAGAATAATAATTAAATAGGTTGAAAAACCAAACGCAAGTGCGCCGATAAATGCTTTTAAAGGGTCTGTTTTTAAAACCAATAGCAAACCATAAAAGCCTAAGAAATATAGAAATAAATAATCAGCCGGACGTGGTAAAAAACGTAAAACATCATCTATTTTCCCTACAACGTCATTAGGATAGTTTGCTCCTAATTGATAAGTAGGCATTCCGCCAAAAGCCGAATTTGTCCAATAAGGCTCTGCATGTTCTGCGGCTCTAAAGTCATTTTGCTCTTTGGCCATTCCGGTGTATTGAGCAATATCGGATTGGAAAATTTGTTTTCCCTGCAGAACCGGATAAAAATAAATTAAAGAAACGAGAATAAAGCCCAGTACTACAAGGGCGTGCGGATAGAATTTATTTACTATTTTCAATTTTGGCTGGTTTGGTTAAATGATGAATCCTGCTTATTAAGGATGCAAACTTAATCTATTTCTTCGTAATCAACATAATCGCCCACTTTTTTGGTTTCGCGCGGCTTTTTTGCATTAGCAGTATCGATGATTATCTCATCATTATTGTTATTGCGTGTTTGCTGCCATGTGTTATTCTGGCCGTATTGTTGTTGTCTTTGAAAATTCTCTCCTGCTTTTTCAACTGCTTTTTTTACCAATACCGGTAAAAAGATTCTAGCCAAAAATTTAAAAATATAATAAAACGCAATAATCCACATTATCGTTTTAAACAAATTTGTAAAAGATGCTTCTTGCATGATCATATAATTTTTTTCCAAAATTAGTAAATCCGTTGTTTA
>Ga0157370_10002045_pt1 | contig 24777 bp, 19 predicted proteins | sample C35metaG_FD_113463 | JGI IMG/M metagenome (GOLD analysis project Ga0157370, IMG submission 113463) | Corn rhizosphere microbial communities from Kellogg Biological Station, Michigan, USA - C3-5 metaG | ecosystem: Host-associated > Plants > Roots > Rhizosphere > Soil | place: USA: Michigan...
ATGCAGGACATGATCCTGACCAGGCTCGCGGACATCGGCGACCTGAAGGTGATCTCGCGCACCTCGACCGCGAAGTACGCCAGCCGCCCCGACGACTTGAAGGCGGTTGCGCGGCAACTCGCGGTGGCCAATATCCTCGAAGGCAGCGTACAGAAGGTCGGCAAGCAGGTGCTGATCAACGTGCAGTTGATCGACGCGCGAACCGACGATCATCTGTGGGCACAGGCCTACACGCGCACCCTCGACAACGTGTTCGGCGTGGAAGGTGAGGTGGCGCAGGAGGTTGCGCAGGCACTGCACGCCACGTTGACGCGCAGCGAGCAATCAGCGCTGGCCGTGAAGCCGACCCGGAACGCGGCGGCCTATGACGCCTACCTGCGGGGGCTGGCTTCCAGCCTCACCGCCGAGAGCAGCGCCGATCAATACCGGCGGACCGCCGGGTTCTACGCCGAAGCCGTGCAGCACGATCCGCAATTCGCATTGGCGTGGGCCCGGCTTGCCGACACCGACAGCCGCATCTTCCAGCTTGATTACGACCGCAGTCCGGCGCTGGCGAGCACAGTCAAACATGCGGCCGACACCGCGCTCAGTCTGGCACCGGAGAATGGCGAATCGTGGCTGGCCCGCGGCGTGTACCTGTATCGCGTCGCAGGTGATTTTCCGGCGGCATGGACCGCCCTGGCGCAGGCGCGCGCGCGCCTGCCGAACAACGGCGAGGTGCTGGCGGCATGTGCCGACATCCAGGTACGGCAGGGCAAGTGGAAGGATGCGCTGGAAAACATCGATCGCGTGTCGGTGATCGATCCCCGCAACACGCATCTCCTGCTGCTGCACGCGCAAATCCACACCATGCGCAGGGAATATCCGGATGCGCTCGTGTGGGTGCGCCATGCACGCGCGATCGCGCCGGAAGATCCCACCCTGATCGCCTGGCAGGCGACCATCGCACAGGCCCGTGGACAACTCGATCAGGCGCAAACGCTGCTTTCGCCGCTGTCGACGGCGTCGGACAATCCGGGTGTGTTCGAAACCCGCGTGCTGCAGTGGTTGTTCCTGCATCAGTACCGCCAGGCGATCGATGCGCTGAAGGCAGCGCTGGCGCAGTCGCACGGTGCGCTGGGCAGCATCGTGGGCGACTACGATTACCTGTTGGGTTTGGCGTACCGCCAGGCCGGCGACGATGCCGCCGCGCGATCGGCCTGGCTTGCGTCGCAAGGCGAACTCGAGGCGCTGCGCAAAGCCTCGCCCGACGATGCCAGCCTCGCGGCCAATCTAGGTTTGATCAGCGCCGGTCTGGGCGAATCGAAACAGGCCCTGGCGCTGGGCGAGCAGGCGGTGAAATTGCAGCCGGCGAGCGCCGACGCCGTGCTGGGTCCGGGTTGGGAAGAGCAGCTCGCGCGCATCGAGGCGCAGGGGGGTGAAAAAGATCGCGCCATTGCGCGGCTCGGTCATCTGTTGCGCACACCCTATTTCAGCCCGTTTTATGGAGCCTCGATCACGCCCTCGCTGCTGCGCGAGGACCCGACCTGGAATCCGCTGCGCAGCGACCCCCGCTTCCAGGCGCTGCTGAAAACCGCGGTCGGCACCGATTCGATGCACTCCACGATGCCCGCGGCTCATGGCTGATTCCGGCGCGCGAAACTAAGCCGGTCACACTCATGCTTCGGGCGGCACCCGCCGTGCATGCGCCTTCGGCTGGATCTCCTTGCCGAACCGGCAGGCGTACACCTGCGTCGACTGCGCGCCCAGGAACAGGATCAACGCGCTGTAGTAGACCCACACCACGATCAGGATCAGCGCGCCCGCCGCGCCTGCGGAGCTGTAGCGCAGGTGCGCGAGGTAAACCCCCAGCCCGTACTTGCCGACGGTGAACAGCGCGCCCGTGATCAGTGCGCCAATCAGCACCTCGCGCCATTCGATCTCCGCGTCCGGCACGTATTTGAACAGCAATGCGATCACCCCGACCACGATCGCGAACGAAACGAGCGCATAGGCCACGCGCAACGCGATCCCGGCGCCGGGAAACAGGCGCGAGACATAATGTTCGGCGCCGGCCAGTGCCACGCTGATCGCCATCGACACCAGCAGCACGAAAGCCATCCCCAGCACGATCGCCAGTGCCAGCAGGCGCGAACCCAGCAGCCGCCAGATCACGTTGCGGTCAGGCTTGGCCTGGACGTCCCAGATCTGGTTGAGCGCGGTCTGCAGGTGCGCGAACACGGTGGTGGCACCAACCACCAGCACGACCGTGCCGATGATCGTGGAAACCACGCCCGCACGATGGTTGCCGGCCTGGGTCATCAGCACGCGCACGACATCGGATTCCTGCGAACCCACCATCGAGCCGACGTACTGCAGCACATGTTCGCGCGCCGCGGCTTCGCCGAATACCAACCCGGCCAGCCCGGTCAACAACAGCAGCAACGGCGCCATCGAAAGCAGCGTGTAATAGCTGAGGGCCGCGGCGAGCTGGAACGGCTTGTTCGCGAAAAGGCCGGTGACTGTCGCCTTGGATAGGTTCCAGATCGTCCTGACAAGCATGGGCTTCCTGCCGGTGCAAAGCCGCCGTATCGACAGCATGCCATTGCCGACAGAACGATTTGTCATTATTGCGTGCACGGCGCTGCCGGGCCGGCTCGGGGTTGGGCTAAAATGGCAGCTTTGCCGGAGGCCGCATGAGCGAATCCCATTCCGCGGGCGCCCGCTTCCGCGCCGCGCTTGCCGCCGAATCGCCGTTGCAGGTTGTCGGCGCGATCACGGCTTACGCCGGCCTGATGGCCAAACGCACCGGCTACAAGGCGCTGTATCTCTCGGGCGGCGGTGTCGCCGCCAACTCGCTGGGCATGCCCGACCTCGGCATCTCGACGATGGAAGACGTGCTCACCGACGCGCGCCGCATTGTCGACGCGACGCAACTGCCGCTGCTGGTCGACATCGATACCGGTTGGGGCGGCGCCTTCAACATTGCGCGAACGATCCGTTCGTTCGAACGCATCGGCGTCGCCGCCGTCCACATGGAAGATCAGGTTGGCCAGAAACGTTGTGGCCATCGCCCCGGCAAGGAAGTGGTGCCGCTGGGCGAAATGGTCGATCGCGTGAAGGCGGCAGTGGATGCGAAAACCGACGACGACTTCGTGCTGATGGCGCGCACCGATGCTGCAGCGGTGGAAGGCATAGACGCCGCGATCGAACGCGCGGTGGCCTACGTCGAAGCCGGCGCGGACATGATCTTCCCGGAGGCGATGAAGACGCTGGATCACTACCGCAAGTTCAAGGCCGCGGTGAAGGTGCCGATCCTCGCCAACCTCACCGAGTTTGGTACCACACCCTTCTTCACCGTCGAGGAGCTGCGTTCGGCGAACGTGGACATCGCGCTGTACTGCTGTGGCGCCTATCGCGCCATGAACAAGGCCGCGCTCAATTTCTATGAAACCGTGCGGCGCGAAGGCACCCAGAAATCGGTGGTCTCGCAGATGCAGACGCGCGAGGAGCTGTACGACTTCCTGGGCTACCACGCCTACGAAGACAAGCTCGACGAATTGTTCGCCGGCGGCAGCAAGGATTGAAACCCGGTGCCGGAAACGTCTTCCAATCCGAACGAATCTGCGCCGGCCATCAAGAAGATGCGGCGGGAAATCCGCTACGACGCCGTGGCCGCGGTGATCGCCGCACTGGTCGGCATGCTCGCGCTGCTTGTTGCCGGATACACCGCATACATTCAGCGCCAGCAGGTGCGTGCGCAGGTTTGGCCGCGGCTGGTTTTGGGCCACAGCAACGTGGAGGGGCGTTATGAGTTCACGGTGCTCAATCAGGGCGTGGGTCCTGCGATCGTGCAAAGCGTGCAAGTTCTGGTATCCGGCAAGCCCGTGTCCGGCTGGCATGCGCTGGAGAAACTGTTCGGATTCACGCCGAGATCTCCGGGAGTATTCAGTACTCTGAACAAAATGGTGCTGACTCCAGGCGAGCGATTGCACTGGATCCGATTCCAGAACCTGGCCGACATCGACGCGTTCACGGCGGATTGGGCCCGCTTCCACGTGGAAGCGCAGGTGTGCTATTCCTCGACGTTGGGCGAAAGCTGGCTGGTGGTTTTCCACCCCGGCGAATTGGCGAATCCACGTGAGGTTTCGAGCTGCCCGAAGCTGCCCGTTTCCGCGCAATTTTGGGATTGATGCCATGGCCTCCCTCCCGCCAACCAACCCGAAGGATTCGAGGCCGCCTTCGGCACGTCGCGAGATAAAGTGGGACGCGCTGGCTGCGATCATCGCGTCGCTAGTGGGCTTTCTTGCGCTGCTCGTCGCCGGCTACACCGCATACGTTGAACGTTACACCGCAAACATCCAGCTCAAGCAAGTCCAGGCGCAGGTATGGCCTTGGTTGGAGGCCGGCAATAACGACAACGAAAGTTCCATCGAACTCACCAACAAGGGTGTCGGCCCCGCGATCGTGCGCAGCGCCCAGATATTCGTGGACGGCAAGCCACAACTGGATTGGCAACACGTGTTGAAGGCACTGGACGCCGTACCGCACCAATATTCGCAGTCGACACTCGACCTAAACGTGCTGGCACTTGGCGAAAAGGTGTCGGTGATCCGGTTCACGGACAAGGATGAATACGCACGCTTCAGGGCCGCCGCGGTCACGCACCTGACATTGATCAACATTTGTTACTGCTCGACCCTGGGCGACTGCTGGCAGTACAGCGACCGGCATTTGGTTGGATACAAGTCCTTGGCCAAGCTGGTGACGCCGATTGCGCAATGTCCGAAGTTGCCCGAGGACACGATCTTCATCAACTGAGCCGTCATTCGAATGGCCAGCCACAAATTGCATTGAGACGGAGAAAACCATGAGCGACAACGCGCAAGCCCTGCCCAAGGCCAAGAAATCGGTGGCGCTTTCCGGCGTCGTCGCCGGCAACACCGCGTTGTGCACGGTCGGCCGCAGCGGCAATGATCTGCATTACCGCGGCTACGACATCAAGGACCTCGCCACCAAGGCCACCTTCGAGGAAGTCGCGCACCTGCTGGTGCACGAGCACCTGCCGACCTGGGCGGAATTGAACGCCTACCGCGCAAAGCTGCAACGCTTGCGCGGCCTGCCGCAACCGGTCAAGGCCGCGCTGGAGCTGCTACCGGCTTCGACCCATCCGATGGACGTGATGCGCACCGGCTGTTCGGTGCTCGGCACCGTGCTGCCGGAAGCCAACGACCACAACGTCACGGGCGCACGCGACATCGCCGACCGACTGATGGCGAGTTTCGGTTCGATGCTATTGTACTGGTATCACTTTTCGCACAACGGCCGTCGCATCGAGGTCGAAACCGACAATGCGACCGTGGCCTCTCACTTCCTGCACCTGCTGCACGGGAAAGTACCGAGCGACCTGCACGCGAACGCGCTGGACAAGTCGCTGGTGCTGTACGCGGAACATGAGTTCAATGCTTCCACCTTCGCCGCGCGCGTGATCGCCGGCACCGGCAGCGATTTCTATTCCGCGGTCACCGGCGCGATCGGCGCGCTGCGCGGACCCAAGCATGGCGGCGCCAACGAAGTCGCGATGGACACCATCAGCCGCTACCGCACCGCAGATGATGCCGAGGCGGACATCCGCCAGCGCGTCGCCAACAAGGAAATCGTGATCGGCTTTGGTCATCCGGTGTACACCATCGGCGATCCGCGCAACCCGATCATCAAGGAGCTGTCGCGCAAGTTGTGTACCGATGGCGGCAATCCGCGTCTGTTCGAGGTTTCCGAGCGCATCGAGAACGTGATGATGGAACTGAAGAAGATGTTTCCGAATCTCGATTGGTACTCGGCTAGCGCGTATCACATGCTGGGCGTGCCGACCGCGATGTTCACGCCCCTGTTCGTGATCGCGCGCACGTCCGGGTGGTCCGCGCACGTGATCGAGCAACGCCAGGACGGCAAGATCATCCGGCCCAGCGCCAACTACATCGGGCCGGAAGATCAAGCCTACATTCCCATAGAAAAACGCTGAAGTTCGGGCGGAAGCATGCAACACCTCTTGTCGTCATTCCGGGGCAGCCCGAAGGGCTGAACCCGGAATCCATTTTGCCGTTCAAGGGGAAAGTAAGATCAAAATGGATTGACTTACGTCATCCATGGCGTTCGCCCTACGGGCCGCCTATGGCGTTCGCGTTTGCAATCCCGCAAACGCAGTCGGATCGCGGCTGCGCCGCGTCCTGAATGACGGCAAAAAAAGCGGCCGCGCGTTGCGCTGCCTCTTCTGGCGACGGCGCAGGGATTACGCAGCCTGATCGATGCGCTCGGCCTTCAGCACGCGCTGAACGCCTGCATCCGCGCGCATGCGCTGCTCGAATTTCTTGAGGTTGTCGAGGCCGGACAAGTCCACCTTGTTGCCTTTCGCCCAACGCAGCATCACGAACAGGTAGGGATCGGCGATCGAACGCGTGCCGGCCAGCCAGTCGTGCTTGCCGAGTTGCGCGTCGACGCGTTCGAACAGCCCACGCAATTGCTTGCGCGCGTGGGCGTGGGTTTTCTCGATGAACGCCTTGTCTTCGAGGTAATTGGTGGAACCGAACATCGGTTTGAACGCGGGATGCATGTCCGAATTCAGGAAACCGAGCCAGCGGTTCACTTCCGCGCGGCCCTTCGGCGCGCCGTCGCCGCCGAGTTTTGCGTCCGGGAACTTGTCGGCAATGTAGTTCAGGATCGCCGCATTCTGCGTGAGCGACCAGCCGTCGTCTTCGAACACCGGCACCGCGCCGGCAGGGTTCATCCGCCGGAAGTCGGGCGTGGCGCGCTGTTCGCGGCTGACGATCACCGCCGTGTAGGGTTGGCCGGTCCATTCCAGCACGATGTGGTCGGCCATCGAACATGCACCGGGCGATGTGTAAAGTTTCATGACTGATTCCTTGAGTGACAACGTCAGCCAATATGGGTTTGGGATGGCGCCCGATCAAGGAAGTTTTGGTGAACGCGTCGTTCGCGTGGTGCGACAACCGCGTTGTCACAGCGTCGCCGCCAGTTTCGTCGCTTGCGCGATCGCGCGTTTGGCATCGAGTTCTGCCGCGAAGTCGGCACCGCCGATGACGTGCACAGCCAGGCCGAGCGCGATCAATTCGTCCGCCAATGCGCGATTCGATTCCTGACCAGCGCAGATGACAACGTTGTCCACCGCGAGCGTCCGCGCTTGGCCGTCGAGGGTGACATGCAGCCCCGCACCGTCGATATTCTCGTACGTGACGCCGCCCAGCATCTTCACGCCTTTCGCCTTCAGCGCAGCGCGGTGCACCCAGCCGGTGGTCTTGTTGAGGCGCTTGCCCGGGCGTCCGGCGGTGCGCTGCAGCAGCCACACTTCGCGTGGCGAAGGTTCCACTTCCGGTTTGCCGAGTCCGCCGCGGTGGATAAGCGAAGTGTCGACGCCCCATTCGCGCGTCCAGCGCGCGATGTCGGTGGTGGGCGAGGGTGCCGATTGCGTCAGGAATTCCGCGACGTCGAAACCTATGCCGCCCGCGCCGATGATCGCGACGCGCTGGCCGATGGGGCGATTGCCCATCACCGCATCGTGGTAGCCGATCACCATCGGGTGATCCTGGCCCGGAATCTTCGGGTCGCGTGGTGCGACGCCGGTGGCGACGATCACCGCGTCGTAGCGGGGGCCCTGCAAGCTCGCAGCGTTGGCACGCGCGCCCAGATGCACCTCGACGCCGAGTTCGGCGAGCAGATTGCCCCAGTAGCGCATCGGCTCGGCGAACTCTTCCTTGCCCGGGACCCGTTTGGCCAGATTGAACTGGCCGCCGATTTCGTTCGACTGTTCGTACAGCGTGACGGCATGTCCGCGTTGCGCCAGTGTGGTCGCGGCGGCGAGTCCCGCCGGGCCCGCGCCAACCACCGCAAAACGTTTTCTTTGGTCGACTGGTGCGTCGACCAATTCGGTTTCGTAACACGCGCGCGGATTCATCAAACAGGACGCGCGCTGGTTCTCGAACACGTGATCGAGGCAAGCCTGATTGCAGGCAATGCAGGGATTGATCAGCGACGCGCGTCCGCTGCGCGCCTTCGCGACCCATTCGGGATCGGCCAGCAACGGGCGCGCCATCGATACCATGTCGGCGTCGCCGCGCGCCAGCACGGCTTCGGCGACATCCGGCAGGTTGATCCGGTTGGTGGTGATCAGCGGAATGCGCAGGTTTTCCTTCATGCTTCGTGTCACCCAGGTGAACGCCGCGCGCGGCACGCTGGTGACGATGGTCGGCACCCGCGCCTCGTGCCAGCCGATGCCGGTGTTGATCATCGTGGCGCCAGCCGTTTCCACCTGCTTCGCCAACGCGATGATTTCGTCCCACGCTTGTGCACGATCCACCAGGTCCAGCATCGACAATCGATAAATGATGATGAACTCGGGCCCGAGCGCTTCGCGCGTGCGGCGCACGATTTCGACCGGGAAGCGCATCCGGTTTTCCGCCGAGCCGCCCCATCGATCGTTGCGCTGATTGCTGCGCTCGGCCAGGAACTGGTTTATCAAATAACCCTCGCTGCCCATGATCTCGACGCCGTCGTAGCCGCCATCTTGCGCGAGCTTGGCGCAGCGTGCGAAGGCGCGGACGGTGCGTTCGACACCGGCGTTCGACAGCGCGCGCGGCTTGAACGGCGTGATCGGCGACTTGATCGCGGAGGGCGCCACCGACAGCGGGTGAAAGCCGTAGCGACCCGCGTGCAGGATCTGCAGGCAGATGCGCCCACCCGCCGCATGGACGGCGTCGGTGATGTGGCGATGCGCAGCGACTTGCCAGCGCGACGACAACCGACTCGAGAAAGGTTTCAGCCAGCCCGAGATATTGGGCGAGAAACCGCCCGTCACCATCAGACCGACGCCGCCGCGCACGCGGGCGGCGAAGTATTCGGCGAGCTTGCCGAAGTCGCGCGCGTGGTCTTCGAGGCCGGTGTGCATCGACCCCATCAATACGCGATTGGGCAGGGTGCAGAAACCGAGATCGAGCGGCGCGAAGAGGTGCGGGAAGGGCGTGTTGTCGGGGGACGTCATTCCGGCGAGCATGCCGTCACGCTGCGACGCCGGCAAGTGCGCGCTATGCTGGAATCAACGCGCCCGTCGGGGCGTCGGACAAGGGGTGGGGAAAAATCATGAATCGTCTGCGCGCAGGCTGGTTGGTCGTGCTCATTGCGTTGTTAATGGGCGCGCCGTTGTCATCGATCGCGGCGACACCGTTCCGGTTGGACGATTTGCAGAAGCTGGTGAAGCTCACCGACCCGCAGCTTTCGCCGGATGGCAGGTCCGTCGCCATCGTCGTGGTTACGCCGGTGTGGAAGACCGACAAGCACGACACCCGGATTGATGTCGTCGATGTGGCAAGCGGCGCCAAACGCACCCTGACGCACGATCGCGAGGACGTGTCGTCGCCGCGCTGGTCGCCCGACGGCGCGCGCCTGGCGTTTCTCGCGAAGGACGACAAGACCAAGCAATCGCAGATCTACGTGATGCCGATGGCGGGCGGTGACGCACAGCGCATCACCGATGCCAAGGAAGGCATCGACGAATTCACCTGGAGCCCGGACGGCAGCCGGATTGCCTACATCACGCAAGACCCGCCCCTCAACGAGAAGGCGATCAAGGCGCACGACAAGGCGTTCCGGGTCACCGACGGCAACTTCCTGCTGCGCAAGGTGCTGGCGCCGTGGCATCTGTGGGTGGTGGCGGCCACGGGCGGTACGGCGACCCGATTGACCAAGAATGACTGGTCGCTGCAAACCGACCAGGAAGGCGCGACGCCGCTGGTATGGAGCCGCGACGGGAAGTCCATCGTGTTCACGAAATTCCCGAGCCCGTACTGGGGACCATCGTTCCGTTCGGTGATCGCCGAAGTCGCCGCCGACGGCAAGGGCAAGCCGGTGACGCTGGTCGACGCCGAAGGCGCCAACGATTTCGCCTACGCGCCGGAGGGCAAGACGTTCGCGTTCCTGCGTCCGCGCAACGGTGACCAGAACAACGGCAATGCGGTGTACGTAGGCGGCGGCTCCGCGCCACGCGACGCCACCGCAGCGCTGGCGCGCAATTTCGATTACTACGCATGGCTTCCGGGCGGCAAGGCGCTGCTTTTGTCGGGCGATCTCGGCACACGCACGGTGTTGTGGGAGCAGCCGCTCGTGGGCGCGGCGCATGTGCTCGATCTGGGCGACATCGATGTGAGCGGCTCTTTGAGTGTGGCAAAGAACGGCGAGATCGCCTTCGTGGCAAGCACCGCGAAGCAGCCGGACGAGCTGTACCTGATGACGTCGCTGAACGCCCGCCCGCGCCGCCTGACCGACGCCAACAAGTTCGTCGACAATCTGGTGCTCGGCCGGACCGAGCCGGTGCGCTGGAAAAACGATGGCTTCGACGAGGACGGTGTGCTCACTTACCCGGTCGACTACCACAAGGGCAAAAGCTATCCGCTGGTGCTGCTGATCCACGGTGGACCCGAAGGCGCTTCAACGGTGGGCTTCTCGCCGCTGTCGCAGTTGCTGTCCGCGGCGGGTTTCCTGGTGTTCCAGCCGAACTACCGCGGCAGCATCAACCTGGGCGATGCGTACCAGCATGCGATCTATCGTGACACCGGCGAAGGTCCCGGCAAGGATGTGATGGCCGGATTGGCCGCAGTCGAGAAACTCGGCATCGTGGACAAGGACCGCATTGGCGTTTCCGGCTGGTCGTATGGCGGCTACATGACCACGTGGCTCACCGGGCACTACAACGCCTGGAAGGCCGCCGTGGCTGGCGCGTCATTGACCGACTGGGTGATGGACTACACGGTTGCGTACTACCAGATGGGCGACACGTATTTCTTCGGCAGCACGCCATGGACCACCGCGGGCTGGGATGTCTGGCGGCAGCAATCGCCGATCACGTATGCGCGCAACGTCAAGGCACCGACGCTGATCATGGGCGACGTCGGCGATCCCAACGTGCCGCTGTTGAACAGCTACGAGTGGTACCACGCGCTGCGCGACAACGGCGTCAAGGTGGAATTCTGGGCCTATCCAGCCGACACGCATTTTCCCGGCGACATCGTGCAGCAGACCGACGTCTATCGGCGTTGGGTCGACTGGATGACACGACATCTGGAATAGCGCGGGAAGGTGCAGGGCGAATGCCGATGCGGTGACACTCGCAAGACAAGCAAGGGGGAATGTCGACATGGGCAAGTTTGCGAGAACCTGGCAATTGATGGGCGCGTCCTGGCGGATGCTCGAGCAGGACAAGCGGCTTGTGGTATTTCCGCTGATCTCGGGCGTGGCGCTGGCGATCGTCATTGCACTGTTCGCGGGGCCGCTGTTCATCGAGTTCGGCGGACACGCGAAGCCAGGCGGCCCGATCCACACGTCGCCGCAAATGTACCTCGTGATGTTCCTGTTCTATTTCCTCGATTATTTCGTGATCATCTTCTTCAACTCGGCGTTGATCGCCTGCGTGCTCAAGCAGATCGACGGCGGGCAACCGAGCCTCGGTTATGGATTGGCCTTTGCCTGGCGGCGGTTGCCGCAGATCTTCGCCTGGGCGCTTCTGACCAGCACCGTGGGCATGCTGCTGCGTCTGCTGGAGGAAAAGGTCGGATTCGTCGGCCGCATCGTCGCCGGCTTGCTTGGCATGGCCTGGTCGGTGACCTCGTTCCTGGTGGTGCCGGTGCTGGTGGTCGAGGGCAGCGGTCCGATCGAATCGTACAAGCGTTCGGTGGAGATGCTGAAGCGCACTTGGGGCGAGCAGATCATCGGCAACGTGAGTTTCGGACTGATCTTCGGCTTGTTCGGCATCGTGCCGGCCATGATCCTGTTCTTCCTCGCCATCCGGGGCGGTCCCACTGCGATACTGACGGTAGGCGCGATCCTGGTGGTCTGGCTGATCGCCTTGGCCTTGGTGCAATCCACCCTGCAGACGATTTACCAGGTCGCGATTTATCTTTACGCCGCCAATGGCGAGGCGCCGCCGGGCTTCGACAATCAGTCGATTGCGGAAGCGTTCGGCCAGAAAGGGTCGAAGAGCTGGTTGTGAGTGCCACCAGTTCGCAAGCGATGTCGGAGTCATTCGTGAAACCGCAAGACGTTCTGCATTTCTGGTTCGACGAGGCGACGCCCGCGCAGCATTTCGGCAGGGACGATGCGTTTGATGGAGTGATCCTCGATCGTTTCGCGAAAACGCATCGGGCGGCGTCACATGGTGAACTCGCCGGATGGCGCGCGTCGCCGGACGGCAGGCTGGCCGAAATCATCGTGCTGGATCAGTTCTCGCGGAACCTGTTCCGCGGCGATGCAAGGGCGTTCGCGGCGGACGGCATGGCATTGGTGCTTGCACAGGAGGCGATTCGCGCGGGCGCCGACGCCGGCATGCCGGCAATGCGGCGTGCGTTCCTCTACATGCCGTTCATGCACTCGGAGTCGCGCGTGATCCACGTCGAGGCCGAGCGGCTGTTCCGCCAGCCCGGGCTGGAAAACAACTACGGGTTCGAGCTCAAGCACAAGGCGATCATCGATCGCTTCGGCCGCTACCCGCATCGCAACGCGGTACTGGGGCGGCTTCCGACGGCCGAGGAAGAGGCATTCCTGCAGCAGCCCGGTTCTTCGTTCTGACCACGGCCGCCGCGTTCAACCCGGCCCGAGCCGCTGGCGACGTCGAAGCCACCAGCCCGTACCGGTGACGCCGACCACCAGTATCGCGTCCACCAGATAACGCACCGGGTCGTGCGCATCGAACCACGCGTTCACCAGATCGTCGCGCGTGATCATGCGCGCGGCGGTCCATGCGATCGCGGCCGCTCCGATGTAGATGATGATCGGATAGCGCTCGATCAACTTCAGCAGCAGGGTGGAGCCCCACACCACCAGTGGCATGCTAAACAGCAGGCCGAGCACGACGAGGCCCAGGTGCCCGCCCGACGCGCCGGCGATGCCCAGGACGTTGTCGAGGCCCATCAACGCGTCAGCCACGACGATGGTACCCATGGCGGTCCAGAAGTCGGTCACCCTGCGTTTCAGCGTCGGCCCGCTGTGTTCCTCGTGCTTGAGCAGCCGCCATGCGATCGGTATCAGGATGATTCCGCCGGCCAGCATCAGCCCGGGAATTTGCAGCAGCCAAAGCACCGCGGCGGTCATCGCTACACGTACCGCGATCGCCCCGACCACGCCCCAGAAGATCACGCGGAAATGGTGGTGTTGCGGCAGGCTGCGCGCCGCCAGCGCGATCACGATCGCATTGTCGCCGGCCAGCACCAGGTCGATCACGATGATCGAGCCGAGACCACTCCAGAAGGCTGGATCGAGGGGGTGGTGCAGCAGCTCGTTGATCACGTACATGCGGTTCTCCGGTGCGGTCGACGATCGAACTTCCCGCGGCCGCGGATTGCGGCACGGGATGTCGAAAGTCTCGCGCGCGGTTGATGAACCGCCGTGACAACCGGAACCTTTTGGGTTCGTGCTGACGATTGCCACGCGAATCCGGCAGGGCCGGACCCGGTGCTACTCCCTTTCGGGACAAGGCCGCGATTGTCGGGGCGAGGCCGAACGGTCGTCAAGAAAAATCGTCGTCTGGCAAAATAGCGGGCTGCCTTCGCATCCCGACACAGGAGTGCCCGTGAGCCACGCCGATATCCGTTCCGCCGTCCGCCCCGCACCCGACCAGCCGCTGGTCGATGTGGCCGACTACGTAATCGATTACCGCATCGAATCGCAGGAGGCGTGGGACACCGCGCGCTACATGCTGATGGATGCGCTGGGTTGCGCGATGCTGGCGATGAAGTTCCCGCAATGCGTAAAGCACCTCGCGCCGATCGTGCCGGGCGCGACATTGTCGGGCGGCGCACGCGTGCCGGGCACGGCATTGGAGCTCGATCCCGCGCAAGCCGCGTTCTGCATCGGGACCCAGATCCGCTGGCTGGATTTCAATGACACCTGGCTCGCGGCGGAATGGGGCCATCCTTCGGACAACCTCGGCGCCGTGCTGGCCGTGGCCGATTGGCTGTCGCGCAGCAATGTTCGCAACGGCGACAAGCCGTTGGCGATGCGCGACGTGTTGCACTGGGCGATCAAGGCGCACGAAATCCAGGGTTGCTATGCGCTCAGGAATTCCTTCAATCGCGCCGGCATGGATCACGTGATCCTCGTGCGGCTGGCCTCGACCGCGGTCGCGACCGCGATGCTGGGCGGCAATCGCGAGCAGGTGATCACCGCCGTCTCGAACAGCTGGATCGACAACGGCGCGCTGCGTACCTATCGCCATGCGCCCAACACCGGACCGCGCAAGAGCTGGGCCGCGGGCGACGCCTGCCGGCGCGCGGTGATACATGCCTTGAACGCGATCGGCACCGATGAGCCGAGCTATCCCTCGGCGCTGAGCGCGAAGACCTGGGGCTTCTACGACGTCGCCTTCGGCGGCAAGTCCTTCGAGTTCGAGCGGCCGTTCGGCAGCTACGTGATGGAGAACGTACTGTTCAAGATCAGCTTCCCCGCCGAGTTCCACGCGCAGACCGCGGTGGAATGTGCAATGAAGCTGCATCCGGAAGTGAAGGACCGCATCGATGACATCGAACGCATCGAGATCGAAACCCAGGAAGCCGGCGCGCGCATCATCGACAAGACCGGGCCGCTCGCCAATTACGCCGACCGCGATCATTGCATCCAGTACATGGTCGCGGTGCCGCTGATTTTCGGCCGCCTCACCGCGGACGATTACAGCGATATAGTCGCGGCCGATCCGCGCATCGATATGCTGCGCTCGAAAATGACGGTCAGGGAAAATCGGCAATTCACCAGGGATTATTTCGATCCTGACAAGCGCTATATCGGCAATTCGGTGCAGGTGTTTTTCAACGACGGATCGAGCACCGACAAGATTTCGATCGATTATCCGATTGGTCATCGCCGCCGGCGTGCCGAGGGTATTCCGGTATTGCTGGACAAATTCCGCGCCGCGCTCGCAGGCTATCTGCCCAAGGCCCAAGCCGGGCGGATCATTCAGGTTTGTGAACAGGCAGACACAATACAGGCCCTCCCCGTGCCGGAATTCATGGCCATGTTTGCATGGGGGCGCGGCGCCTGAGTTCTGCATGAACGGAAAAGCGCCTCGGCGACGAAATTGTTTGTTTTTTGCTAAACTGGCCCAGCCCTAGCGGAATGCGTCAGGGCTGGTTGGGTCGCAATCCGCGCAGTAGTCTTGTATTTGGGAACACGGTTCGTGTCGAAATGGCCGAACCTGAAGAATCAACAACGAGGAGACTTACCGATGAAACGTAACGGCTTGTTCGCGGTCATCGCGCTGGCCTTGGGTACTGTAGGCGTGATGTCGGTCGCGCACGCGCAGGACACCGGTGCAGCGGCAGAAACAACGGGTAGCTTCACGAATCCCAGCTACAGCAACTGGTACATCGTGCCGCGCATCGGCGTGGTGATTCCCGACAGTAGTCGCCAAGTGCAGGCGGATCCCGTAGCCGGGCTCGGCATCGGTTTCTGGGTCAACCCGCATTTCACCCTGGACGTGGAAGCGACGAACGACAACGCAGACTTCAAGGATTCGTCCATTCGCGCCAACAAGCAGTGGGAGACCCTGGGTCTCGACGTTGCGGGCCGCTATTACTTCATGGATCCGTCGTCACAGTGGCGCCCATACATCATGGCCGGCATCGGCATGTGGCGTCATGCTGCGGTATCCGGCGAACTGGCTGAGGCTGGTGGTGAATGCGGCTGCCTGACTCCGGGCAAGGGCCATGGCTGGGGTCCTGGTGCGACGGTCGGCGTAGGCGTGCTCTACAACGTCAGCGATCGCGTTGCCCTGCGTGGCGAGATCGCCGCGCGCTACTACCGCGACACCACCTCGGCGCAGGAAGCTGGCCTGGCCGGTCCCGGCCTGCCCCACACCTATGGCCCGAAGCAGTGGCTGGATTCGATGGCCACCATCGCTCTGGTGTTCAACATGGGCCATCCGGCTCCGCCGCCGCCTCCGGCTGCGCCGCCTCCGCCGCCTCCGGCTGCGCCGCCGCCTCCGCCGCCGCCGCAGAACGTGGTCATCGATTTGCGTGGCGTGAACTTCAAGTTCGATCGTCCGAAGAAGGGTGAGTCCGACATCGGCCCGACGCTGAAACCGCCGGCTTCCGATTCCGTGGCGATCCTGGATCAGGCCGTCGATACCTTGAACCGGTACCCGCAGGTCAAGATCGAAATCGACGGTTACACCGATTCGGTCGGCACCGACCAGTACAACCAGGGTCTGTCCGAGCGTCGTGCCAATATCGTTGATCAGTACCTGACCTCGCATGGCATCGACTCGAGCCGCATCACCGCGGTGAAGGGCTTCGGCGAGACCAACCCGATCGACACCAACAAGACCGCGGCTGGCCGTCAGCGCAACCGTCGCGTCGAGTTCAAGGTCGAGCAGCCCCAGAACGGCAGCATGTAAACCGTTCGCGGAAGAATCGGCAGCGAACCGCCGATGATTCCAATGTGATATGAAAAAGCCCGGCGCCAGCCGGGCTTTTTCTTTGGGAGTCTGGAACAACCTGCTGCGCTGCTTGCCACAGGTTTTGACGATGATGCGGGGTTGTATGCGCGGAAGTGACACCCATCCTCGACGGCAAGCAAACGGTTTCGCCACGCGTCACGGCCTTGCGCGTGTCTTGTCGCGCATGGGCATCTGTTCGCGCAATGAAGCGACGCGTCGAATCGAATCGGGCCACGTCCGTGTCAATGGTCGCTTGGTACGCGATCCCGAAACGCCCACTGATCCGGCGACTGATCGCATCGAGCTGGATGGCGTCGCGTTGCGGGCGAACGAACGCATCTGCATCATGCTCAACAAGCCGCGTGGACTGGTGGTGAGTGCTTCCGACGAACGGGGCCGCGAAACGGTATATGCCTTGCTTCGCGATGCCGGCCTGCCATGGCTCGCGCCGGTCGGTAGGCTGGACAAGGCCAGTGAAGGCCTATTGCTGTTGAGCAACGATCCGGTATGGGCGGCGCGTATTACGCAGCCCGATCTGCACGTTTTGAAGACGTATCGCGTGCAGGTTCGCGGTGTGCCCGATGATGCCACGCTGGAACGGTTGTGCGTCGGCGTGACCGATCGCGGCGAGCACCTGTCGGCGGAATCGGTGCGGATGATCGGCGGCGGCGAGAAAAATACATGGCTGGAGGTCGTGCTCGCCGAAGGACGCAACCGGCAGATCCGCCGCATGCTCGCGGCTTGCGGTCACGAGGTTTCGCGCCTGATGCGGGTGTCGATCGGCGCGCTCGAGCTCGGCGATCTGCCAAAGGGAGCCTGGCGCAAGTTGAGCGAGGCGGAAATCCGGCAGTTATCCGGTGTGCGATCGGACGCCGACAAGCATTGAAATCGAAAAATCAGGCTGCCTGCGCGGTGCCACCGATCCAGGTTTCCGCCACGCGCAAATCCTGATCGACGACCGTGAAGTCCGCCCGAAAGCCCGCTTCGACGCGACCGTGCGTCGCCTCGAGCCCGAGAAAATCGGCCGGATAGGTTGAAGCCATGCGCACCGCCTCCTCCAGCGGGACGCCCAGCAATTCAACCGTATTGCGCACCGCTTCGATCATGCTGAGCGCGGAGCCGGCAAGCGTGCCGGAAGCGGTTTGACAAATGCCGTCGCGCACGACGATGGTCTCGCCGTTCAGTAGGTACGTGGGGTCGGTTGCTCCCACCGGCGGCATCGCGTCGGTCACCAGGAAAATCTTGCCGCGCGGCTTGGCCCTCAGCGCGATGCGCAGGCTGGCGGCATCGACATGGTGGCCGTCGACGATCACGCCGCACCATGCAGCCGCGTCGTCCAGCGCAGCGCCCACCATCCCCGGCGCACGACTGGCCAGTGGTGACATCGCGTTGAAGAGGTGCGTGAAGCCGCGTACGCCCGCGTCCAGCGCAGCGCGCACGGTCGCGTAGTCGGCGTTGGAATGTCCCGCGGCCACGATCACGCCGGCCGCAGCGAGATTCCGGATCGCGTCGGGCGACACGCATTCCGGCGCCAGGGTCAGCAGCGTTTTGCCGCGTTGCAGGGATTCGGCCACGCGCAGTTCGCCCGCGTCCGGTGTGTGCAGGTACTTTTCCGCGTGCACGCCTTTGCGTTCCCGGTTGATGAAGGGGCCCTCGAGATGGATGCCGAGCACGCCCGGCACGTCGTCCGTGGCGGCGGCATCGGTCGCCGCGATCGCGACGCGCATCTTGTCGACGGTGTCGCTGATCAGCGTGGGCAGGAAACCCGTGGTGCCGAATCGGCGATGCGCTGCGCCGATCGCGCGGATGCCTTCCACGGTAGGCTGGTCGTTGAACAACACCCCGGCGCCGCCGTTGACCTGGCAATCGATGAAGCCGGGCAACAACATCCTCCCGGACAAGTCATGTATTTGCGCGCCGGCTGGAATGTCGTTCGGTGCCACCAGACTGCGGATCCGCGCGTCTGCCACCACCACGGCAACGTCATCTCGCCACCCCTGCGCAGACAACACGCGTGCGTTGATCAGTGCATGCATCATCAGACGGTCTCGGTGACCTTGGCGAGGTGCGGCGGGTGATCCGGGTCGCGGCCGCGCGCGATCGCCAGCGCGTTGACCGCACGATAGAAACTCTGGATCGCGAGGATCGGCGCGCACATCGCATGCCCGGTCGCAACGATCGGCAGCGCGTTGCGTCCGGTCGCGACGGGTGCGGCGGTCCATACGTCGGCGCCGCGACGGCGGAAATCCTCGGCGGTGGCGAGTACGCCCGCCAGTGCATGATCCTGCTGCGCGAACAACAGCACCGGCAGGCGCGGTCCGACCAGTTCCATGGGACCGTGCCGAACTTCCGCTGTGCTGAATGCTTCGGCATGCAGCGCACATGTTTCCTTCAATTTCAGCGCCGCTTCCTGCGCCGCGGCGAGGCCATAGCCGCGACCCAGGACGAACAGGTCGTGCATGTCGCGCAGGCCGTCGACCAGCGGCGACCAGTCCAGCGCGAACGCGCGGTGCAATTGTTCCGGCAACCCGCGCAGGGCATCGAGCAGCGAAGCGTCGCGACGCCAATGCGCAGTCAGGTGCAGTACCGCGGTCAATGAGCCGATGAAGCTCTTGGTGGCCGCGACGCTTTTCTCGGGCCCGGCCTGCAACGGAATCACGGTTTCGGCGAGCGCCGCCAGGGGCGAGCTTTCGGCATTGACCAGCGCAACCACGTGCGCGCCGGCGTTGCGCGCGGCTTCGGCACTGCGCAGCAGGTCCGGGCTTGCGCCCGATTGCGAAATGACGAGATACAACGCGCCGCGCAGGCGCAAGGGCACGGCGTAGATCGATTCGACGGAGGGCGACGCCGACGCGGTCACGCAGCCGGTTTGCGTCTCGATGACGTACTTGGCATAGGTGGCGGCGTGGTCGGAACTGCCGCGCGCGCAGGTCACGACGAACGGCGGCGCGTCGTCGCGCAGTTTCGCCGCGAGTTCGCGGACGCCGGCATCGTTGCGCTCGAGTTGCCTTGCGACAGTATCGGCTGCGGCTGCGGCTTCCTGGTGCAACGAGGTGGATTCGGGCTGGATGGCGGGAACGTCGGGTGAAGACATGGGGGCGCGTGAATCCTTCATTGCCGGGGACGCGGCGGGGCGGTCGAACCGCGCACCACCAGTTCGGGACTGAAGCCCTCGTTTTCAACGTCGTTGCCGTGGATCTGGGCGATCAGCAAACGCGCGGCGTGTTCGGCGATCAGTTCGGTGCGCTGCCTCGAGGTTGTCAGCGAGGGCCAGGAGTGGCGCGAAAACGGACTGTCCTCGAAGCCCGCCACGGAGAGATCGTAGGGGACATGCAGGCCGGCTGCGCGCGCGGCGGCCAGCACGCCGGCCGCGATTTCGTCATTGGATCCGAAAATGGCGGTCGGGGGTTCGGGCAGGCCAAACAATCGACGCGCGCCGCGAAAGCCGTCGTCGAACGAGTAATCGCCTTCCAGCACGAGCTCATCGTGCAGCGGGACGCCGTAATCCTGCAACGCTTTCTCGTAACCCTTGTAGCGCTCGGGACTGGAGCGGTGCTGTTTGCCGCCCCACAGGAAGGCGATGCGCACGTGTCCGAGCTGGATCAGGTAGGCCGTGATCGCGTACGCGGCGTCACGGTCGTCCACGAACACGCAGGGAAAACCGTCGCGCGGATCTTCCGCGGCCGAAATCACGCGCACCAGCGGGATATCGTAGGCGGCCAGTTCGCGCAGCAGCGCCATCTTCTCGGACATCGGCGGCGCCAGCACCAGTCCGGCGAGGCGCGAGCGGTGCACGAGGTCGCGCAGTTCCTCGGCGAGTTTCGGCGCACGGGAATCGCAGGGATGGATCTGCAGGCCGAATCCCATTTCGCGACAGGCCGTCAGTGCGCCCTGTTGCACTGCGATGATGTAGTACGGGTTGGGGTTGTCGTAAACGAGTCCGATCGCATAGGCCTTGGCGCTGCGCAGGCTGCGCGCGGACAGATCGGGGCGGTAACCCAGTTGTTCGATGGCCCGCAGTACGCGGTCGCGGGTTTCCTCGCGCACCGAACCCTCGCGGTTGATCACGCGCGACACGGTTTTCAGCGAAACCCGGGCTTGTTTGGCGACATCCCGGATGGTGGCGGTTCCCAATGCACGCTCCTCGAGTCATGGTCGTGCGAATGGTCGCACGTGTTCGCTGCCGTTTTGTGTGTCAGGAAGCTGCTGTTGCAGAGTCGATCATTTCCGTTCGCCCGGCCTGTCCGGCTTTGTAGCCCGACAATCCATAGAACAGAATGTAGAAGTAACCGGGCACCATCACCACCAGGAACGCCAACTGGAAATTGATGATTTCCTCGAGGTGGACGAAGAGCTGCGGAATCAACGCACCGCCCGCGATGCCCATGATCAGCAACGCCGAGCCGAACTCGGTGCGATCGCCCAAGCCCTTGATGGCCAGCGGGAAGATCGCCGGCCACATCATCGCATTCGCGAATCCCAGTGCCGCGACGAAGCCGACCGACAACGTGCCATGGGTCTGCCACGCACCGAACGCGAACAGCACGCCCAGTATCGCCGAGATCGCCAGGTAACGCTGCTGCGAGATGAAACGCGGCGTCAACCCGACACCCGCGAGATAACCGAGCAGCATTCCGACCATGACCCACGACGTCAGGTGCTTGGCCGTATCCAGCGACAGTCCCGAAGCCTGTCCGTAGATCACGATGCCGTCGCCGACCATCACCTCCAGGCCCACGTAGATGAACAGGCATACCACGCCCAGCCAGAGGTGCGGAAAGCTGAAGATGCTGCGTCGCGGCCCCTGGCCTTGGGATGCCCGACGATTGCTTTCGGGTTTGATGTCCGGAAGCGAGGAAAACACCACCCACACCGCCAGCAATGTCAGTACCACCGCCATGACGACATAAGGCATGACGGCGCGCGACACGAACGCGTGCTGCAGCAGCGAACGTGCTTCGGGTGAGGCGGCGGCCTTGATCTTGTCGGCGTACGCGGCGGCGCCGCTGAGCAGCAGGGCGCCGAACACATACGGAGCAATGCCTCCGGCGAACTTGTTGCAGATTCCCATGATCGCCACACGCTTGGCGCCGCTCTCGATCGGGCCGAGGATGCTCACGTAGGGATTGGATGCGGTCTGCAACAACGCCAGGCCGGCGCCGATCACGAACAGCGCCACCAGCGCGCCCACGTAGCTGTAGCCGCCCATGAAAAAAGCGAACAAGACCGATCCGATGGCCATGACCAACAGCCCCAGGGCCATGCCTTTTTTCATGCCGGTGCGCTTGAGCACCACGGCCGAAGGCAGCGCCAGGAAGAAATAGGACAAGTAGAACGCCATCGGGATCAGGAACGCGCCGACATTGTCCACGTCGAACCCGACCTTGACGAACAGGATCAACGACGAATTGAGCCAGGTGACGAATCCGAAGATGAAGAACAGGACGCCGATGATCGCCATCGACATCACGTAGTGCGATTGCTGCTGCGGGGCGGGCGAGGTCATGTCTCGGTCCTGTGCGCTTGGAGGGGCCGTCCGGATTATGGCTTGACCATCGTTGTCATGTATATGTCTTGTGCGGAGTATCGCACGTCCTGGTTTGCGAAAAACAGGGTTCATTGTCACGTACCGTAATTGATGCGATGCCGCATCTTCGGTCTTGGTCAAACCCGGAAATGACCACGGATTTTGGCTTGTATGCGAGGTTTTGTCCCCCTCCGCTTCGTTTCGATAGTTTTGCTGCATCGCAAATTGACAACGTTGTCATTTATGACCACACTGATGCCAGTTCCAGCGCCAGAGAGCCGCATGAACGTGCCCGCCAGCCAATTCAGCCAGCACGCAAGTGTTCATACCCAGCCGTTTCTGGCCGCGGATGTGGGGGGAACCCACGCGCGGGTGGCGCTGTTGCGTGCGCCATCAGGCGGCGGTCGCGAAATCGAAGTGCTGGCCTATCGCAAGTTCATCTGCGCGGATTTTTCAGGTCTGCCGGCCTTGCTGCGGGCCTTCATCGAGCGTGACGCGACCATGTCGGTGCGGCGCTGCGTGATTGCATGTGCGGGGCAGGCCATCGGCGACACCATCGTCAACGACAACCTGGCGTGGCAGGTGAGTCTTTCGGCACTGCGCGATGCGCTGGCGTTCGACGATGTTGCACTGCTCAACGATTTCGAGGCGCTCGGCTATGCGCTGGATGACGTGCGGGATACCGACAGCTTGTTGCTGTGCGGCCCTGCGGTCCATGCCGAAGGGCCAGCCCTGGTCGTCGGCCCGGGCACCGGGTTGGGGGCCGCCGTGCGTCTTCCGGGAAGCCAGGGGACGCGGGTGCTCGCCACCGAAGCCGGCCAGATGGATCTTGCGCCGGGCACCGCCCGCGAACGCGAGGTGCTGGCGCGCCTCGCGCCTGGCGACGGCTATGTGCCGTACGAGCGCATCCTTTCGGGCCCGGGCCTGCTGACGTTGTACACCACCTTGCGCGCGTTGCACGGACGGCCTTCGGGCCTTGCCACACCGGAGGCGGTGACCGCCGCAGCGTGCGCCGGCAGTGATCGCGATGCGGTCGAAACCGTGGAGATCTTCTGTGCCCTGCTGGGCGGTTTCGTCGGCAACCTCGCAATGGCGTTCGTGGCCGATGGCGGCGTGTACCTGGCGGGCGGGGTGCTGCCGGAAATCAGGGAACTTTTGCAGCGCAGCCGTTTCGTGGAGCGCTTCCTCGACAAGGGAGGCATGCGGGAATTCCTGTTGCGCGTGCCGGTGCGTTTGATCGAACACGGCCGACACGGGGTGCTGGGCGCGGCGCACTGGTATCTGGACAGGCAGTTGCAGGGCGCTGCGTGTCTCCGCGCCATGGACGACGGGACAACGGCGTAGAGGGTGAACGAAAACCATACGGGTGCCGCGGCACCCATCACTTCGTGAGCGAGAGAGGGTACGTCATGAAACTTCGCAAGAGCATGCTTTCGGCGAGCATCGCCACGGCGCTGATGTTCGCAGCCGCGGCGCAGGCGCAGAACGCCTCGCCCCAAACCACTTCCACCGACCAGCAGCAGAGCCAGACGTCAGACCAGAATACGAAACCGGGCACCAAGGAAACCCCGCAGCAACTCGGGACGATCCAGGTGGTCGGCGTGCGAGCCGCGCAGGCGCTGTCACTCGAGACCAAGAAGGCGGCCAATTCGCAGGTCGAAGTCGTATCCGCGATCGACATCGGCAAGCTGCCGGCCAAGAACGTGGCCGACACCATCGCCCAGTTGCCGGGCGTGAACATCGCCGACGCAGCCGGCGCCGAAGGCGGCTTCGACGAAGCCGACCGCGCCAGCATTCGCGGCAGTGCACCGTCGCTGACGTTGACCACGATCAATGGCCACATGGTCGGTTCGGGCGACTGGTTCATCCTGGGCAGCGGTGGTACCCGCAGCGTCAGCTTTTCCATGCTGCCGTCGGAAGTGGTCAACCAGGTGGTGGTCCACATGACGCCCGAGGCGAAGCTGCTGGAAGGCGGCGCGGCCGGCACGATCGACATCATCACCCGCAAACCGCTGGATTTCAGCAAGCCCTTCTCGCTCGAAGCGAGTGCGGGCGGCGTTTATGCGGAGCTGCCGGGCAAGACCAAACCGCAGTTCAATGGCCTGATCAACTGGAAGAACGACTCCAACACGTTCGGCGTGATGGTGCAGGCGTTCTACGAGGAGCGTGCCCTGCAACGCGAAGGGCAGGAGATCCTCGGCTATTCCTATATTCCGACCGGCTCGGCGGCGGCCACCTCGCTGGGTCTGGGTGCGGCGACGCCCGGCAGCGCCAGCACGGGCGTGTTCTACCCCAACCTTCCGGGTGCGGCGCTGTTCACCCAGACGCGCAAGCGCAAGGGTGGAACGGTCGACCTCCAATGGAGGCCGGCCGACAATCTGACCTTCAACCTCGATGCGTTCTATTCCAAGCTGGACGCAACCGATTACAACCGGAACTACATGCTGCGTACCCGCGACCAGCTTCCCAAGCAAGCCGTGACCGGCACCATCCAGGACCACATCCTCACCAGCGCCAGCCTGCCCGGAGATCCCACGATCTCGCAAGGCATCTACGACATGATCTCGCGCCCAGGCGAGAGCGAATCCAGTCAATTCCTGACCCTGGACATGGACTGGCAGGCCACCAACAACCTGGGCTTCAAGTTCCAGCTCGGCACCACCAAGGGCAAGGGCAACACCCCGGTCCAGGACGTGATGGAGATGGACACGGGTTTTGGCTCGACGGCCGGCTATTCGATGAATGGCCTCGGCACGCCGCTCAACTGGAACATGAGCGGCGACAA
>Ga0157370_10002046_pt1 | contig 24777 bp, 20 predicted proteins | sample C35metaG_FD_113463 | JGI IMG/M metagenome (GOLD analysis project Ga0157370, IMG submission 113463) | Corn rhizosphere microbial communities from Kellogg Biological Station, Michigan, USA - C3-5 metaG | ecosystem: Host-associated > Plants > Roots > Rhizosphere > Soil | place: USA: Michigan...
GGTCCCTTCAACTTCACGTTGAGCAACACCACCCAGACCAACGGCGTGGTCAGCACCGTGGCGGCGGGCACCGCGGTGCAGGTGGCCGGCAACACGGCGACGGCCGGCACGCAGCCCTTCTCGGCCACGGCTCAGGGCACCGCGATCACCATCGCCGAGCCAGCGGTGCCGGGCTGGAACCTGGCGGGCGCGACCTGCACCGATGCCGGCACGCCCGTCGGCAGCCTGGGCACCGGTGCCGATGCGCGCACCTACACGATCCCCGCGGCCAGCGTGCAGTACGGCAGGCCGCTGGTGTGCACCTTCACCAATGCGGCCTCGGCCACGGTGACGGTCAGCAAGGTGAGCAACGGCGGCGTCGGCCCCTTCGGCTTCACCGGCAGCAACGGCCTCGCGGCGCAGACGATCACCACCGTCACCGCCGGCACCGCGGTCGCGGGGGCGATCCAGACGCTGACCACGCCCGGCGTGGCCACCACCATCACCGAAGACCCACTGCCCGCCAACTACGCGCTCACCGGTGTGAGCTGCACGGGCCTCGGGGCGGGCGGCACCGCCACGCCCGACCTGCCCAACCGCAAGGTGACGCTCGACGCGGCCGCCACCGCGGCGGGCAGCAACATCGCCTGCACCTTCACCAACACCTTCACGCCGCCGTTCCCTCGGGTGCAGATCGTCAAGACCACCACCGGCGGCAGCGGCGCCAACCTGTTCGGCTTTGCGCTCAGCGGGCTCTCGGCCGCCACCGACAGCATCACCGTGACCGGCGCCGGCACCGCCAGCGGCGCCGCCAACCTGACCGGCACGGCTGGCCAGTTGGCGAAGATCCGCGAGAGCGTGCCTGCCGGCTGGCCCGCCAACCCGATCAGCGCGAGCTGCCTGGACGCGGCGAGCGCCACGCCCACCGTGCCCTTCGGCACGCTCGCGGGCAACGAACTCACCATTCCCGCGGCCAACATGGTGGCGGGTGCCAACATCACCTGCACCTTCGTCAACGGTTTCGGCTTCAGCGTGACGGGCCGCGTGTTTCTCGACAACGGTACCGGCGCGGGCGTGGCGAACGACGGATTGGTGAACGGCACCGAAGGCGGCATCGCCGGCGTGGGCGTGCGGCTGACCAACTGCGGCGCCACGGTGCTGTCGAGCGCCACCACCGATGGCGCGGGCAACTACGCGCTCGACGTGCCCTTTGCCACCGCCGCGAATGCGCCGCTGTGCGTGGAAGAGACCAACACCGCATCGCGCCTGTCTACCGGCGCTTCGTTCGGCACCACCCCGCTGCCCTCGGGCTCGGCGGTGGCCAGCGGCGGCACGAGCTACACCTACACGCGCACCGGCACGCCCGACCGCATCGCCTTCAGCTGGAACGGCACGGGCCACGCCGGCCTGAACTTTGGCGACGTGGACCGCAACACCTTCGCGGCCGATGGCGCCAAGAGCGGCATGCCGGGCAGCACGGTGAGCTATGCCCACACCTTCATCGCGCGCACCGGCGGCACGGTGCGCTTTGACATCCCGAGTTCGGTCGATTCGCCGGCGGTGAGCGGCTGGAACGGCAAGATCTTTGCCGACACCGGGTGCACCGGCACGCAGCAGCCGGGCGCCGCGCTCTTGTATCCACCCGCGGCACCGGTCACGGTGGTGGCGGGGCAGAACGTCTGCATCGTGATGCAGGAGTTCATTCCTGCCAATGCGGCCAACGGCAACAACAACCAGAGCACGGTGCAGGCCAGCTTCGACTTCACCAACGCCGGCCCCGCGCTGAGCGCGAGCTACACGGTGCTGGACACCACGACCGTCTCGAACAGCGCATTGGAGCTCAAGAAGGAGGTGCGCAACGTCACGCAGGGCGCGGGCTTCGGCGTGAACAACCAGGCCAAGTCGGGCGAGACGCTGGAGTACCGCGTCACCTACACCAACAATGGCACGACGCCGATCTCGGGCATGACGATCAACGACACGACGCCCCAGTACACCAGCTTCGTGGCCGCACAGGCGGGGGCCACGCCTGCCTCGCTGACCGCATGCAGCAAGAATACGCCGGCCAATGCGCTGCCCGCGCCCGCAGTGCTCTGTGCCGCCTCGCAGGCGGCCGGGGGCACCGGGGGGCTGCGCTGGTCCTTTACCGGTTCGCTCGCGCCGGGTGGCACGGGGGCGGTGCTGTTCAGCGTGAAGGTGGACTGAGCGGCTGGCATCACCCGGGCATCGGCGGCTGAACTGGGCGCGCGCAACATTCGCGTCAATGCGGTGGCACCCGGTGCAGTGCCTACCGAGGGCACTCGGCTTCGAGATGACATGGGGCAGCACACCAGCCAGCCGAGCGCTGCGGCCAGTACGTCTGCCAAGCCGCGCCCGGCCTTGCCGTCCTCATCAAGACGCGGCGCGGGTTGTGGATGACCCTCTGGAGCGCGGATGAACGCTCCATGTCAGTTGGCATCGCAAACCGGCCGGAGCCTTGGGGCGCCATCGCACCGCGAGTGCGTCGCCAGGAAAACCCGCTGCGGGCAGGCGGCATCCGTCTCAGGCGATTTCGCTGGCTTCCGCCCACAGCTTGTTGAAGAAGGATTCCCGGGCTCTTTCGAAGACGAGGCTCGAATGCAGTCCGATGGCCGACTCGATCTGCGTCGTCTTGCCGAAATCGGTACTGGAAACCCAGACCGTGTCCGGCGCCATGAGCACCGCCTTGGCATTGGTGTTGCGATGCAGCGCAATGCGTACTTCGGGGAAGCGGAGCTTGAGCACCCTTGCCTCCTTGTGTGCATCGGTGTTGGCAATGATGAATATGTCCCGCGGGCGCTTTCCCAATATCTGGGAGATGTAGTCCGGCTCCGGAAGCGATCCGGTCATGATCAGGATGGGGCCGACGATGCGCGCGATGTGGGACAGGCGCCTGCTCCAGCTGTTGGCGCTGATGGACATCTTCGCGTCTTCGCAGGAGAACGCGAACCCGAAACTATCGTCACTGAAAACCATGGGGGGTGCTTCGAATCCTTGAACGGCCTGTCTGCTTCAATCAATCCGCTGCGTGTTTTCAGACGACGGACACAGCAGCAGACCTGCCGCCGCCCAGAAACACCGGCGGCGTCTTGACGATCGAGGTCAGCGCGGGATCGGCCGCGCGCAGCGCAGCCAGGTCGGGCCGCGGGCGGCGCAGTTGCGCATGGGCCGAGAAAGCTTCTTCCATCGCCCGCGCCGCGCCCAGCACCTGGTGGTCGGCCCGAAAGCCGCCCACCACCTGCAGGCCGAACGGCATGCCGGCGTGGTCGAGCCCGCAGGGCAATGAAATGGCCGGGTGCGTGGTCAGCGTGACCACATAGGTCAGCGCCAGCCAGCGGTAGTAGTTGGCCTGTTGCTCGCCGTTGATGTGGCCGGCGTACAGCTGCGTCCATGGAAAGGGCGACACCGGCGTGGTGGGCGACAGCACCAGGTCGTAATCGGCGAAGGTCGCCTGAAAACGCTTGATGAGCCGCGTCTGCTCGGCCTGTGCCCAGGCGCTGTCGAGCAGGCTCATGCGTGCGCCCATCTCGTAGTTCGCGCGGGGGTTGGGCCCCAGGCTTTCGGGGTCGCGTTCGTAGGCCGCCTGCATGCCGGCCACGAAGGCTTCCGCGCGCAGCACGTCGAAGCAGCGGTGCGCCTCGCCCATGTCGAACTCGACCTTGTCGCAGCGGCGAAACAGGTGCCGCATGGCCTCGATCTTCTGGCGGAAGACGGCGCGGATGCCGTCGTCCACGGCGCAAGTGCCGAAGTCTTCGGTCCACGCGACGCGCAGGCCGGCGAGGTCGACCTGCGCGGGCGCAAGAAAGGTCATCGGATCGAGCGGATAGCTCAGCGGATCGCCCGCGTGCATGCCGGCGGATGCGGCCATCTGCAGGCACGCGTCTTCCACGGTGCGGCCCATGGGGCCGACGACCGAGATGGGCGTCCAGCCCAGGGGCTTGCGCACGCTGGGCACGATGCCTGGCGACGGCCGGAAACCCACCACGCCGCACTTGGCCGCCGGAATGCGGAGCGACCCGCCGGTGTCGGAGCCGGTGCACACCGGCAGCATGTCGCAGGCGAGCGCGGCCGCCGAGCCGCCGGATGAGCCGCCGGCGTTGAGGTTGGGATCGAAGGGGTTGCCCGTGGCGCCCCACACGTCGTTGCGCGAGTTGGCGCCCGCGCCCATCTCGGGCACGTTGGTCTTGCCCGCCACGATGGCGCCCGCGCGGCGCAGGCGGGCCACCAGCTCGATGTCTTCCGTGGGCACGTGGTCGCGGTAGATCGCGGAGCCCCAGGTCGTGAGCAGGCCTTCGGTGGGCTCCAGGTCCTTGACGCCCAGCGGCAGGCCGTGCAGCAGGCCGAGCGTGTCGCCGCGCATCACGGCGCGTTCCGCCGCCGCGGCTTCGGTGCGCGCGCGCTCGAAGCAGGTGGCGGTCACTGCGTTGACGAAGGGGTTCACGCGTTCGATCCGCGCGATGCACGCTTCCAGGAGATCGACAGGAGAGATGAGCTTGTTGCCGATGAGGCGGCGAAGTTCGACGGCGGACTTCTCGACGAGCTCCGAGCCGGCGGCTTGGGATGTGCTGTGCGTGCTCATCAGTCGGCGGTGATGTTCGCGCGCGCCGCGACGGCGCGCATCAGGGGCAGTTCCCGGTTGATGAGTTCACTCGCCGCAGTGGCATTGCTGAAGGCCGGCTCCAGCCCCTGGCCCAGCAGCTTGGCGCGCGTGTCGGGGTCGGCAATGGTCGCGGCCAGCGCCTTCTCCAGCTTGGCCTTCACATCGGCGGGCAGGCCCTTCGGGGCCGCCAGGAGCAGCCACGAATCCATGTCCACGCCGGCGTAGCCGCTCTCGGCGAACGTGGGCACATCGGGCAGCAGTGCAGAGCGCTTTGTCGTGGTCAGCGCAATCGCCTTGATCTTGCCGTTCTTGAGCTGGGCAATCGCGGCGCTCACCGTGTCGATGCTGAACGGGATCTGGCCGCCCATCAAGTCGGTCATCGCAGGCGCGCTGCCCTTGTAGGGCACGTGCGTCATCTTCAGGCCGGTCGCGTGCAGCATGGTTTCTCCGGCGAATTGCGCGGTGGTTCCGGTGCCGTAGGAGCCGTACGCGTACTTGCCCGGCGAGGCCTTCACGTAGTCCACGAACTGCTTGACCGTCTGCACCGGCACCTCGCTGTTCGCCAGCAGGATCAATGCGACGCGCCCCGCAATGCCGATCGGCTCGAAGCTCTTCACCGGGTCGTAGGGCAGGTTGGAGCGGATCGCCGGATTGACGGTGAACGTGGAGCCCGAACTGAGCAGCAGCGTGTAGCCATCGGGCGCGGCCTTCGACACGTAGCTGGCGCCGACCACGGTGCCGGCCCCCGCGCGGTTCTCGATGACCACGGGTTGCCCGAGTTCCTTGCCAAGACGCTGCGCGATCACCCGTCCGTTGACGTCCGTCGCGCCCCCCGGCGGGAAGGGAATGACCAGCGTGACCGGGTGCGTGGGAAAGTCCGCTGCGGCAGCCAGCGCGCCCAGCGGCAGGGCGCCAAGGCCGAGGCAGCACAGCAGTGCCATGCGCGTCATGAACGGGAGATGGTTCATCGTGAACTCCTGAAGATTTCGGCGGGTATTCGGGGGTGGGCGGATTGATCCTAGGAGCGTCACGCAGGTGTCACAAGCGCAATGTTTAGAATTCTTCGTTGCCGAATCGGCAATCGATGCCATCGGCTCGGCCCTGTGCCACAGGAGAGATTCATGCAGCTTCGTGCCTTGCAAGAGACCGCCGTGCGCTACTTTCTCGAGGTCGTGAAAACCGGCTCGGTGAAGGAGGCAGCACTCAAGCTCAACGTGGCGCCCTCGGCGGTGAGCCGGCAGGTGGCACGGCTGGAACGCGAGCTGGACACCCTGCTGTTCGAGCGCCATGCGCGCGGCATGGAGCCCAACGCCGCGGGCGAGTTGCTGGCGGCGCATGCCAAGCGGGCGCAGCAGGACATCGAGCGCGTCGCGAACGACATTGCCAGCCTGCGCGGCCTGCGCAGCGGGCATGTGCGCGTGGCGAGCACCGAAGGCTTTGCCTTCGACTTCATCCCCACGCTGATCGCGCACTTCCGCCGCAAGCACGAGGGCATCCGGTTTCACCTGGAGGTCTGCTCCCTCGTCGATGTTTCCCGCCGGGTGCGCGATGGCGAAGCCGACGTGGGCCTCACCCTGGGCGCCGTGCCCGAGCCCGGCGTCGAGATCGAATTGCGGCACCCCAGTCCCATCCTGGCGTTGATGGCAAAGGGCCACCCGCTGGCTTCGCAGCGGCAGCTGTCGCTGCGCCAGGTGGTGCCGTATCCACTGGGGTTGCCGCAGGAAGACAGCTCGATCCGCCGCTTGGTCGACGCCAGTTGCATCCGGCAAGGGCTGCGCTATGCAGAGGCCATGTCGAGCAACCATGCGAATGCGTTGCTGAGCTTTGCGGCGGCCGGCGGCGGCATCGCGTTCTATGGCGCGCTGTCGATACGCACGTTGCTGCAGAGCAAGACACTGGTGGCCATTCCTTTGAAAGACCGCGAAATGAACGAGCGGCACATGGCGATCGAGACCATGGCGGGCCGCTCGCTGCCCGATGCGTCAAGGGCCTTCGTGCGGTACCTGGTGGAGGCGGTCAAGGCCAGTGGGTGACGACGGCGCGGTCTCGGACTGGGGAGCCGGCCGCGCCGAATGTCGGGTCAACCGGCCTTGCGTGCCGTCAACCATTGCGCCGGCGCGAGCGCCCCGGCGACCACGCGCACCTCGCCGATATTGCCGAAGAAGCCATCGGCGCGCGCACCGTCCCACGAGCCGCCGCCCACCACCCACGGCGAAGTGGCCGAGAGCGTGGCAAGCCCTGGAATGGCTGCGGCGTTGCGCAGCACCGGCGCGCCTTCCACATACATCGTGGTGTCGTGCGACACCGGATCGTTCACGATCGCGATGTGCACCCAGCGGTCTGCAATCACCTCGCCGGACCAGTTGGCCTTGGGCGCACGGGTGCCAGCCGGACTCGGCACCACTTCCCACTGCACCTCGCGCAGGCTCGAGATGGCGAACAGCATCGGCGGCGATTCGCCGTCGCCGCCCGTGTATCCCGCGAGATCGCCGCGGCGGCCATCGCGGGTCATGATGTTCATCCATGCCTGGTTCGCGCTGGTCCAGCTCTTGTCGATCTTGATGAAGGCCTCGATGGTGTAGCCGCTCTCCAGCGTCTGCGCATTGATCGGCGCCGCCGCGTCGGTCAGGAAGTAGCTCAGGCGCGGCGTGTTCTTGTTGGTGTTCAGGAAGCGCACCGAACCGGGCGCCGCCGAGAGGTGGTGGCGGTCGTCGGTCCACACGATGTCGCCGTCCGCCGCGCCCACCACGCCACCCTGGTTGAGCGCGTCGCGGTGCAGCGGGTTGCTGCCCGCGATGTCGGCGATGACGGTGCCCGGCAGCACCGGCTGGTTGACCGTACCGCCGAAGAAGCGCCAATGCGCCAGCGTGTTCGCCACCTTCGGGTAGTCGTCGGGGCCCGTGGCGGGGCGCTGTTCCACCGTGGCCGGGTCCGTGTAGTTGGCGAGGATCATCGCGCGCGCCCGGTCGACCAGCGAGCTGTCGATGGTGGCGCTGCCGGTGCCGAAGCTCTTGTTGAAACCGGCGAAGCGCTGCGCGAAATCCATGTCGATGGCGAAGGCCTCGTTGGGCGTGGTGAGCACGGCCTGGTCGAAGCTGTTGAGCGTGCCGGCCGGCTTCTGCGGCACCCACGGCGAGAACGACAGCACCGTGATCTGCTTGTTCGTCAGGTCGAATTCGTAGAGGCGCATGAGGCCGTTGCCGCCCTGGTAGGCCATCTGGTAGTCCACCACCATCTCCTCGACCTTGTGGCCGAAGTCGTTGGTCTTCGTGAGGTGCGCGGCGCCGTGGTGGTGGCCGTTGAGCGTCATGAAGATCTGGTCGTTGTCGCGGATCAGCTTTTCCCAGATCATCTTGCCGTACTCGGTTTCCAGCGGACTCGTGCCGTCGGCATCGATGTTGAGCAACTGGTGGTTCACCAGGATCACGGGCAGCGTCGGATTCTTCGCGATCACCTGGCGAGCCCAGGCGATGCCCGCATCGGAGATGCGCCACGACAGCGACAGCACCATGAACTTCTGGCCCTGCGCCTCGAACACGTGGTATTCGTGGAAGCCGCTCGCATCGCGCGCGCCGAAGGTGGCCTGCTTCTTTGCACGCTCGGCGCCGAACCACTGGAGATACGGCTCCTTGGCAGGATCGCGGCCGGCGTCGGTGCCGTCGGTCGGATTGAGGGCGTAGTCGACATCCCACAGCACGTCGTGGTTGCCGGCGAGCACGCTGTAAGGCAGCTTCGCGTCTTCGAGCACCTTCATGGCGGCGTCGGCCACCTTCCACTGGTCGGGCTTGGTGACCTGGTCGACCACGTCACCCAGGTGGATGGTGAAGGGGATGTTCAGGGCTTTCGCGTTGGCGGCGATCCATTTCGTCTGCGCCGCGAAGGGGGCGCTGCCGAAGCGCTTGTCGTACTGGTCGCTCTCGGCGGCCGTCGCGTAGCGTGCATAGAACTGGGTGTCGGGCATCACGGCCAGCGCGAAGCTGGAGATCTTTGCCGCGGCAGGTGGCGCGGGGGTGGGCGCTGGAGGTGCGGGTGCGGGCGCAGGCACCGGCAAGGGCCCGAGCACAGGCAGGCCCGCGCTGCCTCCGCCACCGCCGCAGGCGGCCAGCAAGGCGCTGCTGCCGCTGACGGTCAAGAGAGACGCGCCGAGCTTGAGCACATGGCGGCGCGGGGATGTGTGCAACTCCGGGTTGGGTTCGGTGTTGGATGCAGCGGGTGCGGCAATGCGCGGAGCGCGAGGGCCGCGCGAATTGTTGGAAGCAGACATGGGAAGTGAGGCCAGACGTTGCGAAGCGCGCAAGCGTAGGAAGCGTCGATGACGTTTCCGTGTAGGACCGATGACACTTTGTTCGCCGCTTGCTGCACCGAAGGCCTCGCCGATCGATTCGCTGCAAGGACGCAGCTTTGAAGATGCCGGATTTCCGGCGTTGGCATTGATGTCCTTCCGGCTCAGACGCCCCTCTGGTGCGAGCTCTCAAAAGCCCTGATAAGGAATCATCGCCGGTGCGCAACGGCGTGGCCGAAGGGCAGACGTCATTCCATCGATTGCATGGATATGCGAGAGGCTTAATCTCATTCTTCGATGCAATGAAGAAAACACCGTGCGAAGGGTTCGATCTCCGTCATGGCGCGGGTGGCGGCAGACGATGATGAATTAGGTCAACGATCTGTCGCAAACATATAAAAGCACGACAGCTCCTCCTGGCGCTGGAACAGGAGAGATCGTGCGACTTCATGTTTCCCAACTTCCTTTCGAGACCGCATTGAGCGGCTCGTTTCTCGGCACCGGCCACGCGAGCGCCGTCCAGGCCGATGACGAGATCGACCCTCTGCGCATCCTGCTCATCGACCACCAGTCGACCCAGTGCAAATCGTTCAGCGAGGGGTTGGAGAGCAACGGATTCGCCATCGACATCGCGACCGGCGACAACGCCACGGCGAACGCGGCGCTCGCGGAAGACTACGCGCTCATCCTCCTGAATTCGATGCGGACCGGACATGCAGGATTCAGTGCCGTCCAGGCAATCCGTCGCAAGACCGATGCGCCTCTTCTGGTCCTGACCGAACGCGACAGCGTGGCCGCCCGCATCGCGGGCCTGGAGCTGGGAGCGAGCGACTACCTGGTCAAGCCCTTCTCGCTTTCCGACCTGCTTGCGCGGGTCACGGCGCTGGCCCGTCGCCCGCGCGTGCTCCGCCAGCCGGTGCTGCGCCTGGGCGAGCTGGAACTCGACGAACGCACCACGAAGTGCACCCGCGAGGGCGTGGAACTCGATCTGACCCGGATGGAGTTCGCGTTGCTGCTGGTGCTGCTTCGCAGCCAGGGCGAAGTGCTCTCGCGGCAACAGCTCTCGCAGCGCGTATGGAACAGGGAATTCGACGGCAAGAACAACGCCGTCGACGTGGCGGTGCTGCGCCTGCGCAGCAAGCTCGACGCGCCGTTCGAGGCGCGGCTGTTGCATTCCGTGCGGGGCGAGGGGTATGTCCTTGAAGAGCGTCCTGGCGCTTGATTGCGCATGTCGCGTGCCGCGTGCCGCGTGCCGCTCGAAATTGTCGAGGGCACCGGCTTCAGCCAGCCCTGAATGCAGCGAATGAGTGAGCGGCAGAGCCTGTTCATCGCGTTGTATGACAGCGATGGCGTGCGAAGTGCCGCGCTTGGGAGCCGGCTGGGTTCGATGGGCCACCATGCGGTCGCATTCACCCATGAGGACAACTTGCTGGAATTTCTGGAAGAGCACCAGCGCTTCGATCTGCTTCTCGCGCCTTTGCAGAATGGCCTCCCCAGAAGGATTCTTTCCGGCGGCAGAGATGCGCTGGGCATGCCGGCGCTCCTTCTTGTCGAGGGAACGCAGTGGGGGCAGTTGCTGCTTCGCAATGAAGACGCCGAGGCGGTCGATGCCATCGAGTTCGACGCCTTGCGAACGACCAACGACGAATTGGAGTGGCGCATTCGCTCGCTGCTTGCGCGAACGAAAGCAGCTTCGGCGCGATCGGCCCGGGTCCCGGAACTGGCCTGGGGCGATTACCGGTTCATCGTGCACCACCGCATCGTGCTGCACCGTGGGCGCGAGATCTTTCTCCAGCCACGCCAGTTCGACTTTGCGCTGGAACTGTTCCGCAACATGGACCGCGTGGTGACGCGAGACTGGCTCTGGAATGCGCTGTGGAGGTCCACGTCCCGCCGCAGCTCGCGGGGGTTCGATGTTTGCGCCACCAATGTGCGACGGAAGCTCGCGCTGCACGAAAAGAACGGCTTCGTGCTGAAGGCCGTGTACGGGCAGGGCTATCTGCTGTCGAAATGCGTTGCCGTGAATGACGAGGTTCGTCAGCCCGACGCCTGCTGAGCGGCCGGGCAACGCTTTTTCTTTGAATGCCGGGGCGCGCCAGTTGCCGAATGGCGGGTTCAACCCGGCAGGTTCTGGTCCGCTTCGGCATCCATGCGCAGAGCGGCTTCATGCATCAACCCGCGCAGCCACAGCAGCCCGGGGTCGCGGCTGCGGTGCCGGTGCCATTGCTGCACCTGCTCCATGCGCAGTGGTGGCGTGGGCAGCGCGAACAGCGTGACAGGCAGCGATTTGCAGGCGATGCGGGCGAGCCTGCCATGCATGATCGCAATCCGTTCGGTGCCGATGACGAGATAAGGCGCACTCACGAAGCTGAAGGTCGTGACCTCGATGCGCTCGGCCTTGACGTAGCGTTGCTTGAACCAGCTCTCCAGCGTCGGCTTGTCCATGGCCGGAGGCTGCACCGCGACATGGCCGGCCGCTGTGTACTGCGCGAGCGTGAGTTCACCGGACCGCGCGAAGCTGCTGCTGTTGCACACCACGCAGCAAAGCCCTTCCTCGTAAAGCATCTCGGCGGGATGGTCCGGCAACGCGTAGGTGCGGGAGATGACCATGAGGTCTGCATCGCCGCTCTCCAGGGCGCGCTGGGGCCGGCCCGGCACCGGTACGAGGTCGAAGCGCACGGTGCGCGATTGCTTCTCGGCCAGCGCGAGTACATGGGGGATGAGGGTTGCCGCGGTGTAGTCGGAGACGGCCAGCTGGAATCTGCGATCCGATGCCGACGGATCGAACTGCGGGGCCGTGGCGATGGTGGTGTCCACGCGCATGAGGATGTCGCGCACGGCGTCCTTCAACACCTCGGCCCGGCTGGTGAGTTCCAGCTTGCGGCCTACCGGTACCAACAGATCGTCTTCGAAATAAGTGCGCAGCCGTGCGAGCGAACTGCTCATGGCCGACTGGCTCAGGTGCAGGTGCTCCGCCGCCCGGCTGATGCTGCGCTCCCTCAGCAGCGCATCCAGGGCGACCAGAAGGTTCAGGTCCAGCTTCTGGAATCGCATGGTTCTCTCTCTCCTGGGTTGCCGTGCGGATTCCCCCTTTGTCGCCGTGGGGACGTCGCAATGGTCCCCGTTTGATTTCCAGGTATCTCCAGTATCGATACGAGGTATCGAGCGAAACGTTTTTGTGTATGCATCCCGCGCTCCTATGCTTCGCCACTTCGTTGCATTACCGTTTGTTTCACCATCGTTGCCTACCGTTTTTTCCCTAACCCGCTCCGTCCGTCCATCGCCGACAAATCTTCCTTGTTCTCGCCGGGCGATCAGCTGCCAGGCGGCATCGAATCTACAGATGCGGAGTGATCGCTTGTCCCATGCATCTCGAAGGCAGCGCATGCCCAGGCTGAGGCTTGGCTTGTTCAGATTGCCGGCCGTCGAAATCGTCGTCGTTCAAACGATCGTCCGGTTGTCTGCGCAGAACGGCTCGTTCCCGTGGAAGCTGGTCGATGCCCCGCCGTTCGACGCGCTGCTCGTCGATGGAGCCCTCCTCGAAGACCGTTTGGCCGAGGTCGAGCAAATGGCGCCCGCGGTGCTGAGCGTGACCCGCATGCATTCCGAGGGCATGGCGAACACGCTGGAGCGCCCGATCCGTGCCGAGAAGCTCCAGCAATGGCTGCTGAACACAGGCCGGGAACTTCTTGAGGCCCGGCGATGGACAGGTCCGGCAACGCTGGTGTCGGCGATGTCGAAGGAGCTGCTCGACTCGGCTCGTTTCTCGTTGCGCCGCTGGCCTCCGGCCGCCTTGATGGGGCGCAGCGAGGACGACGACCGAATGGCCAATCTGCTCTGGCGGCGCCCACTGAGCGCGAGCGAACTGGCCGATCGCTGCGGGCAACCGGTTTCCCGTTGCGCGCGTTTCCTGCAGGCCTTGCGCAACGCAGGCGTGCTGGACGTGCATGCATCGCTGCCCGCAGGAAATTCCGAGCACCAACCCTTTTGATTTCTCCGATTCATATGCGCGCTTTTCCCGACGCGGTTGCCTTGCGCACCCCCCGATCACTGGACGACCTGCTCCTCTACCGGATATGGCGTGCGGCATGCGTGAGCAATGGCATGGTGACCCGCATGGTCGAAGGCGGCTTCGGCATCACGCGCCGCGAGCTGGGAATGATCGGCGTGCTCGAGGAACTGGGGGAGATCCCCGCCTCGAAGTTCGCCGAGCGCCTGCACATGGACCGTGCGAGCGCTTCGCTGGCCCTGCGCAGCCTGACCGAGAAGAAGCTGGTCGAGCGGCGGCAGGACGCCGAGGACGGCCGCATCGTGCATGTGCGCCTGAGCCCTGCGGGCCAGCAGCTCTTCGACGATCTGTTTCCACGCCTCTCGCGCCTGAACGTCGATCTTCTCGATGGCATCGAGGCCAGGCATCTCGAGGTTTTTCTCGACTGCCTGCAGGATCTCGAACTGCGTGGAAGCGAGCTGGACGCACAGGGCGTCGCCCCGAGCAAGTGCCGGCCGTCGCCGCTCGAGCGGCAGCACGCGTCAATCACGGCCCGGGCATAGCGCCCAGGGGCGCCGGCGCTTGCGTTGCGCCGAAGCGCCGTCATGCAGGAGACAGCCAGACGGCCCCGCACCGGGCACCATGGCGCACGTCCATTCCTCGACCCGCAACCCCGAACCCGGAAGACACCCGCATGGAATTCGCCTACACGCCCAAGGTCCAGGAACTGCGCGCGCGCCTCGTCGCCTTCATGGACGCGCACATCTACCCGAACGAGAAGCGCCAGGCCGACGAAGCGCACCAGTCCTACCTGAACGCGCAGAAGAACGGCGGCTTCTACACCGGCCTGCCGCTCCTGGAGGAGCTCAAGGAGAAGGCCCGTGCGGCGGGCCTGTGGAACCTGTTCCTGCCCGAGACCGCACATGGCGCGGGTCTCACGAACCTGGAATATGCGCCGCTGTGCGAGATCATGGGCCGGCGCTACTGGAGCGCCGAGGCCTTCAATTGCAGCGCGCCGGACACGGGCAACACCGAGGTGATCGAGCGCTACGGCTCGCCCGCGCAGAAGGCGCGCTGGCTGCAGCCGCTGCTCGATGGCCAGATCCGCTCCGCATTCGCGATGACCGAGCCCGCGGTGGCGTCGTCGGACGCCACCAACATCGCCTGCAGCATCCGGCGCGAGGGCGACGAGTACGTCATCAACGGGCGCAAGTGGTACATCACCGGCGCGATGAACGAGCGTTGCAAGCTCTTCATCCTGATGGGCAAGACCGACCCGGACAACGCCGATCGCCATCGCCAGCAGTCGATGATCATCGTGCCCGCGGACACGCCCGGCATCACGGTGCTGCGCGACATGGCGCTGGTCAATCACTTCGACGCGCCCTTCGGCCACCCGGAGGTGCTGTTCGAGAACGTGCGCGTGCCGGCGGACAACATCCTCCTGGGCGAGGGCCGCGGCTTCGAGATCGCGCAGGGGCGCCTGGGCCCCGGGCGCATCCACCACTGCATGCGCATGATCGGCATGGCCGAGTCGGCGCTGGAGATGATGTGCGAGCGCGTGGTCTCGCGCGTGGCCTTCGGCAAGCCGCTGGCCGAGCAGGGCGTCTGGCGCGAACGCATCGCCAGGAGCCGGATGCTGATCGACCAGACCCGCTGGATGGTGCTGCATGCCGCCTGGCGCATGGACACGGTGGGCAACAAGGTGGCGGCCAAGGAGATTGCGATGATCAAGGTGATCGCGCCCAACAACTGCATCCAGGTGATCGACGACGCGATGCAGGCTTTCGGTGCCATGGGCCTGAGCCAGGACACGCTGCTGGTGAACTTCTGGGCCTACGCCCGTCACCTGCGCATGGCCGACGGTCCGGACGAAGTGCACCGCAACGCGATCGCCAAGCACGAGCTCGCGGGCTATCGCCCGAAGCAGAAGGCCTGACGCTCGAGGAGGCCATCCGGCCTCTTGCTGGCCAAGCCGCATCAGGCCGAGGCCAGCACGGCAATCTCCGCCGGGCCCAGTGCGCCGCTGTAGAGGCGCAGGTCGTCCACGCGTCCCTGCAGATCGGGGTCGTTCGCAAACTGCGACCGGCCGAGCCAGTTCTGCGTCGTCTCGCCGAGGTCGGCGGGCGTGAGCGTCATCTGTGCATTGGTGCCGGCGACGACGCCGTCCACGTAGAGCGTTCCAAGCGTGCCCGACAGGGTGACCGCGACATGCACCCAGCGCCCGGTAGCAAGCGCCGCCGTGCCATCGATCATCTGTTCGTTGTAGCCGTGGACCGTGGAGATCCCGTAGCGGACCACGCCGGTGTTGCTGCGCGCCGTGAGCATCATGTAGCGGCGCGAGCCGGAGCCGAAGTCGAACACGCGGGACCAGGTCGCCGCGCTGTCCAGGAAGACCCGGACCGAGACCGTGAAGTCGGCGGCGTTCTTTGCAAGGCCCGTTGGAAGGCTGACGGGCGCGCGCGCGCCGCCATCGGGGTTCCATTGCAGGAGCAGTTCGGGCGGCACGGACACGCGCGCTTCGCTGGACGGTGCGCTCTCGCCCGAGGCGGTGGCCGCGACGATCACGTAGTGGTACACGCCGGTCGCGCTGAGCACGGTGTCGTTGAATGTGAGCACGTCGGTGATGCCCGATGCGATCACGCTGTAGGGGCCGCTCGCCTGCTCCGCGCGGCGCACCGAGTAGCTCTGCGCACCGGTGCAGCCCCACCATGACAGCACCACCTGCGTGCCGCGCAAGCGCGCGGTCAACCCGCTGGGCCGTCCGGCCGCCGGCAGCGGATCGCGCGTGAAAGTCAGCGTGCCGAATCCCAGTTGGTCGCCGTTGCCGCCGTCGCCCTCGGGGCGCATCTGGATGGCTTGCAGGGCGGTGTAGGGCGTCGCGATGCCCAGGCGATTGGCGTAGTGGTTGTGCACGCTTTCCCAGATGCCCCGCCGATGCCCCAGGGCGGCTGTCGACAGCACGGACTGCGTGCCCTGCCTGTTGATGTTGGTGACGTACGGCACCGTGTGGAAGCCGCCGTTCCCATCGGGAAGGTTGGACTTCGCCACGTACTCGGAGCCGGCCAGGAAGCGATTGTTCTCGTAGCCGTAGATGTCGTCGCCCTGGTTCCACGCCATCTCGCAGAAGGCGCCCGCAAGCCCGATGCCGAGCGTGCAGTGGCCCTGGTCGCGTCCGCTTTCCTGCCATTGGCCAAGGTAGCCGGGATGCACGTGATAGACCGCCTGCAGGCCCGCGCCGTTGCCCTGGCCCGTCTTGTAGTAGCTGATCGCCTCGTCGTAGATGTCCTGCCGGTCGCAGAGCACGCCGATGGCCAGCATCGAGGCCATGGTGCACTGATCCCAGTTGGCCCAGTAGTTGGTGATGCCGGTGGCGTTGGTGCCGTTGTGGTCGGTGAGGAAGCTGTGGTTGAGCGGGTAGAAGATGTCCAGCATCATGGTCTGGAAGCGCGCGAAGTCGGCCGGCGCCCAGCCTGGATACGTGCGCATGATCTCGGCCGCGTTCGCGAACTCGTAGCCGTAGATGCCCGCCGCGAGAAAGCGGTCCGCATTGCCCGTGAGCTCCTTGAGCGTGGAGGACCACTCGTTCAGGAAGGTCACGGCAAGGTCGGCATAGCGTGTGTCCTGCGAGACCTTCCAACGCAGCGCGAGTTGATACGCACGCGCGACGTCGATGTAGAACTGCGCGAAGTTCTGGCCGTCGCCGCCCCGCACCACCCTGGCCAGCGGACGCGGCTTCGCACCGAGTTGCGCGCGGCCGTTGCCTGTCAATGCATTCCAGCCGGCGAGCCACGGCTGGGCCTGGTCCTTGACCTTCTGGCGCATGCGCTCGAAGTCGCTCTCCGTGTGAAGAAGGCCGGGGTGGACGAACTTGCGTGCCGCGGGGGGAGAAGGCGGCGGAGCGGCCACCGCGGGATCGCCGGGCGGGTTGGAAGGATCGCCTGCTGCGGGAGCTGGCGGCGAGACGGCCGCGTCCGCTGGCGCGATCCCCGCTGCAGTCCCTCCGCCGACGAAGCTGCCGCCTCCCCCTCCGCAAGCCGTGGTGCCCAGCGTGGCGAGGCCGATCGCGCCCACGAAGAAAGTCCGGCGATCCAGGGATGTGTTGTTTTCGTTGTCGAGTGAATTCATTGAGAACACGAATGTTTGATGTGTGTGGATCGCAACATGCGCGCCGTGCTTTTCGTGTCCATCGATTGCGCGGGCCTGTAAGGAGAAACGGTGCGTGAAAAGCGCTCGGACTGACAAGGCATGTCTTGCGGCCGACGTTTCGTGGCACGTGGCACTGTCGACGCGCCGCGAAATGTCAGCCGGTGCCGAACCCGGGGAGCCATCGGGCTGCCGCCCGCTCCCGCAGCGGCGCGGCATGCACCGAGAACCTGCACGCGCGCGTTGTTCTGCTCAGATCGAATGGCCGAGCACCATGGCGACGCCGGGCTGCTTGTTCGGACGAACGAAGCTGTCGCGTGTCAGGCGTCCCATCTTGATGGTGAGCGTGCGGGTGTTGAACCACTTGTCGTAGAGCTTGTTGATCTCGCCACTTGCATACAGCTGCGCGAGGCTGCGGTCGACAGCGGCCAGCAAGGCGGTGTCGCCCTTGCGCGCCATCACGGCGTACGGCTCGACCGACAGCGCGAGCCTGCTCAGGCTGAACGCATCGATCGTCCTGTCGTTCGACACGAGGCCTTGCAGGAGCGAGTCGTCCTGCGCGAACGCGCGCACCTTGCCCTCCTTTAGGGCCTTGTAGGCTTCGCCGTTGTTGTCGTAGGTGGTGAACTTCGAGTCGCGCAGTTCACCTTCGGCGAGTTGTCTGAAAAGCTTCTCCGAGGTCGTGCCCTTGGTCAGCGCCACCGGCTGCTTCTGCAGATCCTTCACCGTGTCCACATGAAGGGTGTGGCTCGTCAGCACGCGCATCCCCGCGACGAAGAAGGTGTAGCTGAAGTCCACCTTCTCCTGGCGCGCCATCGTGTTGGTCGTCGAGCCGCATTCGAGGTCGATCTCGCCGGCGAGCAGCTTTGGAATGCGGTCCGGGCCGGGCACGAGCTTGTACTGAACCTTGATGTCGGACAGTTTGAGCTCGCGCTTGATCTCCTCGACAGCGTTCATGCACAGGTCCACCGAATAGCCCACGGGCTGATTCTGTGCATTGACGAAGGAAAAGGGCGTTGCGGCTTCGCGAACCCCGAGCACGATCGTGCGCGTCTCGCGGATCTTGCTCATCGTGTCGACGGCGGCGTGTGCCGGCAATGCCGCCAGCGCCGCCAGCGCGAGGGAAAAGGGAATCAACGTGGCGCGCAGCAGATGCACGGAAAGAGGAGGCATGAGGTACGGCTCGCAGGTGTCGCACAGGAACGTGAGCATCGATTGTTTGAAGAAGCGAGTACTTTTCACCAGCGATGAAAATGGAAATCAGACACTCAGTTTTCAGCGCAATAGGCGCGAATGCCGAGTGACAGACGCCGAAGCCGCCATCGGGCTTTCGCATCATCCGCTTCGGGGAAACAGCGTCATCGCCACCGGAGGCGGGCAGTTCGCCCGCCTCTCGGGCCAGTGTCTTGCGCGAGGCGGTGCCGCCTTGAAGCAGCGATCAGCTATTCGTGGGACAGCAAACTAGGTGAGGCAGATGTCGATGTGCCTGGACCAGTGATGGCGCGTGCCACCCGCGCGACGATCGGCTTTCTCCGGCACGGCACGCTGTGCATTCAATGCGCTGCCGCGCGACTCGAGCTGGTACAGGCACTGAAGAAAGATGCCGTGGTGTTCGGCATCGAGGCCTTCGAGCAGGTCGATATTGAGACCGGCGATGCGCGGGAACAGCTCGGCGAAGAGCTGCCGGCCGGCATCGCTCAGTTGCACGTGGACTTCGCGGCCGTCATCGGCGTTCTGGCGCCGTTCGATCAGTTGCTTCTCGAAGAGGCTGCGCAGGCCGCGCGACGTGCGCACGCGGTCCAGCTGCAGCTGCTCGGCGAGCGCCGAGGGCCTGATCTCTCCGACCTGCGCGAGCATGCCGATCATTCCCCACTCGCGATGCGTGATGCCGAAGCCTCCCTCCACGATGCGCGTCGCCATCGCCCGGCTTGTGCGCGTGGCGCGCCACAGGCGGTAAAGCAGGAGGTCGTCCAGTGCGCGCGGCGCGCGCAGTGCTGTCGTATCGGGAAGGGCGTGCATGTGGGTAAGGGCTCGTAATGAAGCTGCCGGTAGTTGATTAGGTCAATTGATCGTTATGTTTCTATAACGAGCAACGGACGACATGCTGCGGCAATTTGCTGCGAACGGCGAGCTTTTTCTCAAAGTACATCGCCCTCCCGGGGATGTCAGCTGCCGTTCAGCGTGTTGCGTGAGTGGCGTACCTCAAATGAGTCGCCTGGCATCTCTTGGTGCGCCACGGATGCCCCTGATTGGTGCTTTGCAAGGCCCTCAGGAAAGTTGGAGACGTATCGAAAAAAGCCAGCTCGACCCTGGCAACAACAACAGGAAGAATCCCATGCTCGATCTGAATGAAGTGGCGATGTTTGTGCAGGTGGCTCGCAGCGGCAGCTTCGCCGAGGCGGCACGACGGCTGAGCGTGCCTTCCGCCACGGTGAGCCGGCGCATCCAGCAACTCGAGGCCCGGCTGGGCACGCGGTTGATGCAGCGCTCGACCCGCAAGCTCACGCTGACGAGTGCAGGCGAATCCTTTCACGAGCGATGCGGCCCGGCGGTGGAGGAACTCATCGAAGCCGGTCAGCTGCATGTGGCGGACAACTCGGAGCCGTCCGGCACGGTGCGCGTGACCGCGCCGACCAGCTTCTTCGATTTCTTCCGGATGGAGTGGGTGGAGACGTTCCTGGCCGAGCATCCGCTGGTGCGCCTGGACTTCGTGCTCAGCGATCTCCTGGTCGACCTGATTGCCGATCGCATCGACATCGCATTTCGGGGCGGCCCCCTGCAGGACTCCTGCTACGTGGCGCGACGGATCTTCGCAAGCTATGGCGAACTGACCGCCAGCCCGGCCTATCTGGCGGCGCATGGCGTGCCCACGTCGCTGGAGGACCTGGGCGAGCACGAGTGCGTGGTGCAGCCCGATGCCAGCGGCAACGCCGTCTGGCGCCTGCAGGACGCAGAGGGCGTGGAGAAGGACGTGCGCGTGAAAGGGCGCTTCAACAGCAACACGCAGACAGTGCTGCGCCAGGCCGCATGCGCGGGCCTGGGCATTGCCGCGCTGCCCTCGATCCTCACGGCCTCCGACATCGCCGCCGGCAGGCTGGTGCGGGTGCTGCCCGAGTACACGCGCGCCGGCCGCGGCCTGAGCGTTGTCTATCCCAGTCGCCAGCAGCGTCCGCTGGCCGTTTCGATGTTCGCCGACATGGCGGTGGAAAAACTGAGCCAGCAGGGGTGGGCCCCCGCATCTGGTGCATAGCGTTGGGCCGCGGCATTGCCTTGAAAAATGAGTGGCTGCATTTCATTCATTGATCTAGTCGAAAGCATTCGTTGTTGCAAACAATTGTCACATTAGTTTCTTGGTGACACCTACAAAGGCCAACTATTTGTGGTTGGAAAGCAGCGATGCAAATACGAATCTTGAGGGCGGCGAGGCGGCAGCGTGCGGCCGTCACCGCGGGCCGGAGCATTGCCGGCTTCACGTTGATCGAGGCGATGATCACCGTGGCCATCGTGGCCATCCTTGCGGCGATCGCGTTGCCCAGCTATCGCGACTACGTGCTGCGCGGCCAGCTCGTCGATGGCACGAACGGCCTGTCGGTCATGCGTGCCGACATGGAGCGCTACTACCAGGACAACCGGACCTATCTCAAGACGGGTTCGTTCGTGCCGCCTTGCACCGCCACCGCCAGCAGGACCAACGTCTCGGGCACCTTCCAGTTGTCGTGCGCGTCGGCGCCCGCTGCCACGTCGACCACCTACACATTGCAGGCCGTCGGCAGCGGGCCCACCAAGGGGTTCACCTTCACGGTCGATCAACTCGGTGTTCAAGGCACCACGGTCGAGGGCGTCCCCGGTTGGACGGGTTGCGACAAGGCCTGGGTGTCCAAGCGAGGCCAGGCGTGCCCCACATGAACAACCACCGGCGCCATGCGTCCGGGTTCACGCTGATCGAGATGATGGTCACGATCACGCTGCTCGGCGTTCTGACGATGCTGGCCATGCCGTCGTTCACGACCTGGATCGCCAACAACAAGGTTCGCACCGTGAGCGATTCCCTGCAGAACGGCTTGCGCCTTGCGCAGGCCGAGGCCTTGCGCCGCAGCCGGCCCATGGTCTTCTCGCTCACCAACAGCGCCGCGCCGCAGAGCGGGCTGACCGCTGTGGCCGACGGAAGCAACTGGTCGCTCAACGTTTCCAAGTCGAGCCTGGATGCCGGCAACGTGTTCGTGCAGGCCGGTGTGCTGTCGGATGTGGCGGCCGGCGTGCAGGTCAAGGGCGCGGCGGCTGTCTGCTTCAACGCCATGGGCCGCCTCGCGGTGAACAGCGATACCGGCGTGGCCGGCGCGAGCTGCAACACCGGTTCGCCGACCTTTGCCTACGACATCTCCGCGAATGGCTCGGACCGGCCGCTGCGCGTGCTCGTTGGCCTGGGCGGGCAGGTGCGCATGTGCGATCCGGCCCGAAAGCTTGCAGATTCCCCCGACGGTTGCCCATGAAGAAACGTCTTTCGAAGAAGCCCTCCGGCGCGGGGCAGTCCGGCATCGCCCTGTTGGAAGTGCTGGTCTCCGTCATGTTGTTCTCGCTGGGCATCCTCGGGCTGATCGGCTTGCAGGCGCGCGCCATCGGCCTGTCGACGGATGCGCAGGACCGCAACCGCGCCGCCCTGCTGGCCAACGACATCGCCAGCGCGATGTGGCTGGGCAAGTCGGTGGCCGTGGACACGAGCGCCGGTTCGACCTGGCAGAAACGCGTGAGCGACACCGCCAACGCAGGCCTGCCGAACGGCGCGGTGACCGTCACCGCGGTGTCGGGCACCACCAACAGCGCCGACATCGCCATCACCTGGAAAGCGCCCGACCGGTCAGGCGCGAAGGCCGAGCCACAGAGCAGCACGCTCACCACGCGGGTGACGCTCCCATGAAGCAGCAGCGCGGTCTCACACTGGTCGAGCTGCTCGTCGCGATGCTCATCGGCCTGATCGTGACGCTGGCCGTGGCCAGCATCGTCGTGGTGGGCGAGACGCACCGGCGCGTCACCACCTCCACCAACGACATGGAGCAGGCCGGCGCCTATGCGGCCTATGTGCTGGACCGCGCGCTGCGCAGCGCCGGCTCGAGCCTGGTCCAGTCGGTGCAGCCGACCGACCGGGGCGTGTTCGGCTGCAAGCTCAATGCGGCGGCCCTGCTACCCGCCGGCGCGTTTCCCGCGCCGTTCAAGAAGGCCTTTCTGCCCGGCACCACGTCCGACCTGCGGGTGGCGCCTGTGCTCATCGGCAAGAACCAGTCCGATACCGGCTCCGACGTGCTGGTGGTCATGGGCGGCGATGCGGTGGCCGGCGGCGTGCCGCGCGGCCTGACGGACCCGGGCAGCGCGAGGACGCTCTCGATGGACAACACGGTCGGCGTGTCCGCGGGCGACCTCGTGCTGGTCAGCCAGCAGGGCACGACGGACTGCCTGCTCGAGCAGGTCTCGGGCGTCGCGAGCAAGGTGCTCACGCTGGGCGGCGACTACTACACGGCCGGCAAGTCCACCTCGCTGGAAACATTGGCGGCCAGCACCTCCACCTATGTCACGCCGCTGGGCAATCCCGCGAACGGCAACGTGCAGTTCCAGCTCTTCGGCGTGGGCGACAACCGCACGCTGGTCGGCTACGACCTGCTGCTGGGCGCCGGCGGTGCGACGCAAGCCCTGGCCGACGGCGTGGCCGAGCTGCATGCCATCTACGGCGTGGACACCAACGGCGACGGCATCCTCGACAGCTGGACGGACCCGGGCGCGGCGGGGTTCGACATCGCCACCGTCATGCAGACGCCCGAGACGATGCGAAAGATCGTCGCCGTTCGCGTGGCGCTGGTCATGCGCAGCGCGAACAGGGAAAAGGAGGCGGTGTCGCCCGCCAGGCTGAAGCTCTTCGGCGACGACTTCCAGGACGCCTCGAAGAATCCGATCGCACAGACCGTGACGTTGGGCGAGGACGACCAGCACTACCGCCACCGGGTCGTCGAATTCACCATCCCGCTGCGCAACATGCTGCTGCTGCCATGAAGATTCCAAGCGCTTTCCCACGGGCCCGGCACCAGCGCGGCGTCGTCCTGCTGCTGTGCCTCATCGTGCTCGTGATCCTCCTGGCCGGCGGCGTCGCCGTGGTGCGTTCCATGAACACATCGCTGACCTCCGCCGGCAACCTGGCCTTCCGGCGCGACCTGGTGAACCAGGGCGAGAGGGCGGTGTCCTTCGTGCTGGCCAACAAGCTGGCGAGCGGGGGCGCGCTGGCGAACGCGACCGACGACCTGCCGGGCGAGAACTTCAAGGCAACCAAGCTCGACACCAACGCGCAAGGCGTGCCGCTGGCGCTGCTGGACGACAAGGCCTTCGGCGCCGTCGGCAAGGCTTCCAACGACCTCACCGACGCGGTGGCGCAGGTCAGCATCCGCTACCTGATCGATCGCCTCTGCACCAGCACCGGCCCGGCCACCAGCACCGGCTGCGTGCAGTCGTCTGCCGCGCCGGCCGGCGGCACCTCCAGCCCCACGCCGCCACCGACGCCACCCACCGCCACGATCTACCGCCTGAGCCTGCGCGTCAGCGGTCCGCGCGACACGCAGGTGTTCATGCAGTCGACGTTCACCAAGCCAGACCAGGAAGGCACCCCATCCCCATGACAAACGCTTTTTGCCGCGCATCGGCCGCGGCCTCCGGCATCGGGGCGATCGCGGCCGTCTGCCTGGGTCTGTGGTCGTGCCCGGCCGCGCTGGCGGCCACCGCCAAGCTGTCGGACCAGCCCGTGTTCGCCTCGTCCGATGTGCCGGGGAATCTTGCGTTGGCGCTGTCGGTGGAATACCCCACCGCGATCAGCGTGGCGAACCTCAACGACTACGCGGATGCCACGGAGTACCTGGGCTACTTCGATCCGCGCAAGTGCTACACGTACACCTACGTCGAGCCGGCGGTGAAGAACGGCGCCGCATCCGACAGCTACTTCCAGCCGGCCGGCGCGTCCACCGGCACCAACAAGCACAGCTGTTCGGGACAGTGGAGCGGAAATTTCATGAACTGGGCCACGATGCAGACCATCGACCCATTCCGCTGGGCGCTCTCGGGCGGTTACCGCAGCGTGGACACCACGAGCGAGACCATCCTCGAGAAGGCGTGGGGCTCCAGCCAGGGCAACACCACCAATTTCCCGCTGCGCGGCACCGATCAGGGAAACGGGCACAAGCTGCCCAAGGCATTGGTTTCCGCCGTCACGCCGTTCAGCAACTGGAACAACTTCAACACCAGCATCTGGTCGCGCGGCAACACCATGGTGTTCACCGGAACGGGCGATCCCACGGGGGCCGGGGCCGACCTGGTCAAGCTCGACGCCGCGAACAGTGCGAAGAGGGCGAACGCCGTCTACCAGGTCTACGTCCGCGTCAAGGTCTGCGACACCTCGGCCGGTGCCGGCGGCGTGGAGGCCAACTGCGTCAAGTACGGCACCAACTACAAGCCTGAAGGTTTGCTGCAGCAGAACGCCAACAAGATCCGCTACGGCACCTTCTCGTTCCTGAACGCTGGCGGCATCGCGCAGCAGGGCGGCGTGATGCGCGCGCCGATGGGTTTCATCGGCCCGACCTATCCGCAGCCGCTGTCCACCGCGGTGGTCACCAACACCCGCGGCGAATGGGATGCCACCACCGGCATCATGAGCACGAACCCCGACGCGGTTTCGGCCACGGCGAGCGGCGTCGTGCAAAGCGGGGTGATGAACTACCTCAACAAGTTCGGCCA
>Ga0157370_10002047_pt1 | contig 24775 bp, 21 predicted proteins | sample C35metaG_FD_113463 | JGI IMG/M metagenome (GOLD analysis project Ga0157370, IMG submission 113463) | Corn rhizosphere microbial communities from Kellogg Biological Station, Michigan, USA - C3-5 metaG | ecosystem: Host-associated > Plants > Roots > Rhizosphere > Soil | place: USA: Michigan...
CATGGATTTAGTAAAATTTGTTGAAGAGCAGGCCATCGCGAAAAAAGATTTTCCTGCGTTCAAGTCTGGCGATACAGTGAGCGTACACTATAAAATTCGCGAAGGTAATAAAGAACGTGTTCAGATTTACCAAGGTGTTGTTATCCAACGTAACAGTGCTGGTGCTAACGAAACTTTTACAGTTCGTAAAATGAGCAACGGTATTGGTGTTGAGCGTATTTTCCCTTTCAGCTCTCCAAACATTGAGAAAGTTGAAGTGAATAGCCATGGTAAAGTTCGTAGAGCGAAATTATTCTACTTACGTGCTTTAACAGGTAAAGCTGCTCGTATCAAATCATTGAGAAAATAATATTCTTTATTATAAGATATAGCCTTCACGATTCGTTTCGTGGAGGTTTTTTCGTTTAAGCCATGCTGTTCACAATGCCTGACAGATATTTATCATTGCCTGAATTATAATTACATTTATTAATCTATGTTAGACGCTGCATTTTTTGAACAGGTTTTTTGGGGCAATACCGTGAAGTCTTATTGTCTGTTTGCGGCAATCCTTTTCTTAGGCATCATTTTAAAGCGGGTGATTTCGAAACTGCTTAGCAAACTTCTGTTTAAGCTTTTCAAAAACTTCTCCCAGCAATCTCATGATGATACCTTTGTAGCGTTACTGGTAAAGCCCATTGAGGTATTTATCCAGCTAACTACCCTTTACCTGGCGATTAATCAATTGAACCATCCGCTTGAAGTGGCGATACTCCACTATAGAAAATTAGTGGGTAAAGTGAAAATATCTATTCCCGTAAGTTTAGGTGATTGTATCGATAGGATTTTCCTGTTCATGATCATTCTCTCTGTATTTTGGATCATTTTAAGAATCATAGACTTTATCAGTCATGTATTGTTAATTAAAGCCTCGCTTACCCAAAATAAATCTGATGATCAATTGGTACCTTTTCTAAAGGAGCTTTTTAAAACACTGGTTATTTTTATTGGTTTCTTTACGCTTCTGGGTTTTGTTTTTGAAGTGAATGTGCTCACGCTGATTACTGGTTTAGGAATTGGCGGTATTGCAATTGCACTGGCTGCTAAAGAAAGCCTGGAAAACCTAATTGGCTCCTTTACCATTTTTCTTGATAAGCCCTTTGTAGTGGGCGATCTGGTTAAAGTAGATGGTGTAGAGGGTACCGTAGAGAAGGTTGGATTTAGAAGCACCAGAATTCGCACCTCAGAGCGCACTATGGCTACGATCCCTAACCGAGGTATGATAGACGGCGTACTTGAAAATCTATCGCTTAGAAATTCCCGGAAGGTAAATTTCACCATTGGGCTAACTTACGAAACCACAGCAGATTCTGTGCGCCGGATTGTTACTGAAATTGAAGCTTATATCAATACCCATGAAGGCACCAGCGGCGATGGAACGGCCTCGTTTAAAAGCTTTGGAGATTCTGGATTAATCGTAGAGATTAATTATTTCGTTACGATATTAAACAACGATATTTTTTTGGATATCCGCCAGGAAATTAACCTCGAAATTATGGATATCGTGATGCGTAATCAATCAGATTTTGCTTATCCTACCCAACGTTTAATCAGCGATAGGCCAATGGCTCCAGATGCGGAAAAGGAAGTTGGAAATGACGCAACAGACTAACAATTTGTGAATAGGATGGTGAACTGTACCGACCAGCTGGAATTAAAAAGAAAACCCCGATTCGGAATTGTTCCGGATCGGGGTTTTTTAGCTTATGTGCATTGGTTAACTTAAGGTTGCAAGCGTTGTGATGCCTCCTTTTACTACCTGATTAAGTTCAACGTTAACCTTAGTTCCAACAGGCAGAAAGACATCAACACGGGAGCCAAATTTTATAAACCCGAATTGTTCAGTTTGTACTACCTGGTCTCCTTCTTTTACATACCAGACAATTCTGCGGGCTAAAGCACCTGCAATTTGACGAAATAAAACAGGTACGCCGCTTTTATGTTCTACCACAGTTGTGGTACGTTCGTTTTCTGTAGATGATTTTGGGTTCCATGCAGCCAAATATTTTCCAGGGTGATATTTAAAAAATTTCACTACGCCAGAAATCGGATTTCTGTTGATATGCACGTTAACAGGCGACATAAAAATAGATACCTGTAAGCGTTTATCTTTGAAATATTCGCCTTCTTCTGTTTCTTCGATTACCACTACTTTTCCATCTGCAGGGCAGATCACCAAATTTTCGCCAGCTGAAAAACTGCGGCCAGGATTTCTAAAGAATTGTAATACAATTAAAAATAAAGCGGCAGAAAAAATGTAAATAAACCAGCGTAACCAGGTAATGTCATAGTATTTATAATCGACAACGGCATTGATAACGAAAATAAGTAAAATGGTTATGGCAATGGTTGTATAGCCTTCTTTGTGTATGGTCATTGTGTAGAATTATTGGGCAAAGGTGCAAAAAATAAATTAATCCCCTTAAAAATTATGCCTTAGTAGCTCTGTAAATATCTATCAGGTTTCTTCCCAAGCCGTTATAATCTAATCCATAACCTACCACAAATTCATTAGGGATTTCGAAACCAATGTATGCTAAATCATCAATATCATGTTTCAATGCCGCTGGTTTTAATAGTAATGAAGCGACCTTCACCGATGCCGGATTTTTTTCTTTTATTGTCTTAAGGATATGCGTTAACGTTAAACCGGTATCTACAATATCTTCAACAATGATAATGTCACGCCCTTCAATATCTGCTGGTAAACCAATTAATTCTTTTACCTCACCAGAACTGGATGTGCCTTCATATGATGCGACACGCATAAAGGTAATTTCACATGGAATATTAACCTCTTTAATTAAGTCGGCCATAAAAAGAAAACTCCCGTTTAGCACCCCAACAAACAACGGACATTTATTTTCATAATCCACATTGAGCTGAATGCCCATTAAACGGACACGTTTATTGATGGTATCGTTTTCTAAAAAGATTTCGAATTCCTTATCCTCTACCTGAATTTTATGCATGTTTTTTTAAAATTATTAAATTGCTTTGTCTAGGAAGCTATGGAAAGTTAATTTCCGCTTTCGAGTTCCTTTTCCCGCCTTCGCTGCTCTCTCCGCTCCTGCCTTAACTGTTTTTTAGATTTCGTGGTATCGGCTTGCTTAACACTTGCAGTATCTTTCCGGCCACCAAAAATACGGTCAAAAAGATTTTTATTATTATCCTGCATAATTACAGGAGGCATGCCTTCCTCATCCTCTTCACCATCAAAGGCCGTAGTATCCACTGCCGCGGTATCTGGCGCTAAATACTGGCGTAAGCCCTCTCGTAAACGAACATTGTAAAAACCATAACCCGATGTATCAGCAGGTGTCAATCCCCTTCTGGCCATAATATTCCCCATGAACCTGAAATAGTTGAACATATAGGGCTTCAAGCCACCGCCAGCCATAAATTTATACATGGACGCTTTAGGCTTTGGAACAATACTGGCTAAGAATAATCCATCTCCTATGGTTAAATCAGCAGGTTGTTTGCCAAAATAGTACCTGGATGCTTCTCCTATTCCATAGATGTTTTTGCCTAGTTCCATAATGTTGAAATAGACTTCCAGCATTCTGTTCTTACTGACCAGGTGATTATGTTCGATTAACCAAACAATCAGGATTTCTTCCGCTTTGCGGGCTAAAGTTTTCTGACGGCTTAAATAAACATTTTTTACCAGCTGCATGCTGATGGTACTGCCACCACGCTTAAATTTCTTTTCTTTATAGTTAACGGCGATGGATTTCCGAATAGACTCTTCTACAAAACCGTTGTGTGTAAAAAACGAGGGATCTTCTGCCGTCAACACTGCATTGATGAAGTTTTTAGAGATTTGATTTAATGGGGTGAAATTAGGATTTGATGGTCCGATTGTAATATCACGCATCGGTTTTCCGTATTCATAAGGAGTATAAACGAACGGACTGTTAATCTTTTGAAGATCGGTTTTCCCCCATTTGGTAATTTTAAAATCGATGGGTGTTAAGGTTGAGCTAAAACGAACGCTATCCGGTATTTTGGTATCAAGGTAAAAGTTGAGATTATATTTTACTTTCCCCTGAACTTTAAGCCCTTCCAATGATTCGAATAAGCCTTGCGGAAATGCGTCCAGTACACCCTGTGCATCCTGCTCATCTGCCGTAAGTTTTAATTCGTAAATCTTGTTTTTGCCTAAGGTGTATTTCAGATAGGGATGAATTTGGGCTGTTTTCAGGTAGGCCGTTGAACTGCTGTCTAACGCAATGTAATTAGGGCCTACCAGGATGTCAGCATCCAGTTTTGCGCTTTGTACCACGATATCATTGGAAGCAATCCTTGGTTGATTGATCAGCATATTCTTAACTGACCATGAGCCTGAAATTTTATAATCATTGCCACTATATTTTGCGTTTTTCAACTCGGTTTGCAGCGTATCAAAACTTAATTTAGCGTGTAGTTTATTATTGAGGTAAGGTAATTCGAGCTTCTTCCCATCAGCGTAAGCCGTAAAGCTTAACTCCTTACTTCCGGGGTTTACATAACCATCTACATGCCAGGTAGCTTCTCCGTTATTAACGTTAATGGTCGATTTCAAATCTCCGCCATCAATCACTGCTGCTGTTGCAAAACTAAGTTTCGCGGTATCGTGATCGTTGAATTTGAAAACCATATTCTTCATATCCATATCATCAGGAATTTTATATAAAACCTGGTTCAGGATGTTATTGGCAATCTCAGCGAGATTCGACTTCCCCTTATTTTCGGTACTGTCTTTTTTCTTTCTTTTTAAAATGAAATCGATGTTTGTAGTAGAATCTTTCAAAACCACGCTTACAAAGCCGTCGCTCATTTCCACTTCCGATAATTTAACATTACCAAAAATCAAAGGAAATAATTTCACCCCGATGCTGAGTTCTCCGATGCTGGAAAGGGTATCCCGCTCTTTGGGAACTACAGATATTGCAGTCATTTTTACGGTACTCAAACCTGTGAATCCGGCAGCGCCAATTTTCACTTCCAGGCCGTAATCTTTTTCGGCTTTGGCTATCGCTTTGGCTACCATTTTCTTCAATAGTGCTTCTCTTTTAGTGTAAGCTACAGCACCTAATGAGATACAAACAATTAAAAAAACACCCAAAACCCAGGCTCCGATTTTTAAATATTTTTTGGGGATCTTGATTTTTGGTATTCGCATATGGTCGTTAAAATGGTTAATTGCTTAAACGTAACAATTAAATGTTTATTTCGTGTTAAAATTACAGTTTAAAAGCCTAAATAAAAGTATTTGTGGCTATGTTTTGTTAATTTTGAATTTAAACTAATACAATGCAAATTAGCCCGCAACAAGTTTTAGATGCGCTTAAAAATGTAGAAGATCCAGATCTTAAAAAAGATTTGGTTACCTTAAACATGATTAAGGATTTAAAAATTTCTGATCACCTCGTAAGTTTTACCCTTGAGCTTACTACGCCTGCATGCCCAATGAAGGAGATGCTGAAAAATGCCTGTACAAATGCGATAAAGCATTTTGTATTTGCTGAAGCTGAGGTAGCGATTAATGTTACTTCAAGAGTTACTCAACCAACCAATTCATCATCACTGGATAACATTAAGAACATTATTTTAGTTTCTTCCGGAAAAGGTGGCGTCGGAAAGTCTACCGTATCGAGTAACCTGGCGGTAGTATTGGCAAGAGATGGCGCAAAGGTAGGCTTAATAGATGCTGATATTTATGGCCCATCGGTACCCACTATGTTTGATTTGGTTGATGCCAAACCCGGGGCAGAAGAAACGGCTGATGGAAAGACGAAGATCATTCCGATAGAAAAATACGGTATTAAACTATTGTCGCTGGGTTTCTTCGCAGATCCTGGTCAGCCGGTGCCATGGCGAGGACCAATGGCTTCAAATGCAGTAAAGCAATTATTTAATGATACCAATTGGGGCGAACTGGATTACTTAATCGTAGATCTTCCACCGGGAACCGGCGATATTCACATCACCATTACGCAGAGTTTTCCTATTTCTGGAGCAGTGGTGGTTACCACACCTCAGCAGGTTGCACTCGCTGATACACATAAAGGACTGGCGATGTTCAAAATGCCGGGGATTAATATTCCGATTTTAGGTGTGGTGGAAAACATGTCTTACTTTACGCCGGAAGAATTACCGGATAACAAGTACTATATTTTTGGTAAGGGCGGCGGAACTAAGCTTGCAGAGCGATTCAATGTGCCGTTTTTAGGCGAAATTCCAATTATCCAAAGCATTTCAGAAGCGGGAGACAATGGCAAACCAGTAGCACTAAACCAAAATCCTTTATTGGATGTTATATTTGGAGATATTGCAAGCAAAATTGCACAACAGATATCCATCAACAATGCGCAAATGGTGAATTGCTAAAAAATTACTATTTTTATATTTTAAAAAACTTATAATGAATTTAACAGAGCAAGTAGAACAGGCATTGGAAACTATAAGGCCATATTTAAAGGCTGATGGAGGTGATGTTTCTGTTGAAGAAATTACAGCTGAAGGTACCGTAAAGCTTAAGCTATTGGGTAACTGCGGCTCGTGTCCAATGAGTTTCATGACCATGAAATCAGGTATAGAACAGGCAATTATGAAAGCTGTACCTCAAATTACCTCGGTGGTTGCCGTGAATATGGCGGAGCAGGATTAGCTTTAACACTATTTAACAAGGAAGTTTTATTTTTAAAATTACTTTTGTCACAATGAGATATTGTGTAGCCCTAATTTGCTTATTTTTTTCCATTGCCAGTTTTGCACAGCAAAAGCCGGCCGGGAAAAAACTGATTCAATTTTCAGGGATTATTACAGATATAGATAGTGCAAACGTAATTCCATATGTTACCATCACTAATCTTTCGGCTAACAGTAAACGTGTTGCTGCAAATTACAGGGGCTATTTTACTTTTATTGTAAACCCCGGTGATACCATTCTATTCACGGCCATTGGTTATAAGAAGTTTTCAACGGTTATCCCGGAAGGCACACCTGATAGTAAGTATACCATTATGGTTAAACTGAAATCTAATGTAATTGATCTCCCTTCTGTTCGCGTTTTTCCTTGGGCAACAACAGAAGAGTTTACCCGTGAGTTTCTCTCTATGAAACTTGCAGATGATGATATGGCCATCGCTAAAAAGAATCTCTCCCGGTCCTCAATCGATGGACTGATCCAAACTCTACCTCGTGATGGGCAGGAAATTGGTAGTCAGAATTATCGCTACAACTTCGATAGAATGATTAATAAAAATATGGTGCAAACCAATCCTTTGTTAAATCCTTTTGCCTGGGGTAAGTTAATGCAGCAGATTTTCGACGGGGATAAGAAGAGGAATGAGAATTAGTTTGGAGTCCTAAGTCGTCAGTCTTGAGTCAAGAGTCTTGGGTGCTTAACCCCACCGTATTAGGGTTTATTGAATTTATAGAGGAGTTTTGAAGTCTCTTTAGTTCGGAGTCAGGGGTTTTGGGTGTTCAGAATTCAAAAATCGTTCTTAGCTTTCCGTAATTGGTGACACAACAAGCACAATCAAAACATAAAAAGGGGAAATATTGCCATTTCCCCTTTCATATTTTAATAAAATTTATCTTTTTTTACTCTTATTCGGAAACTTCATTTTGTATTCCGTTTGGATATTCCCTTTCGAAATTGCATCCAGCTTGCTTTTAAGCATCGTTTTACGTAAAACACTCACTTTATCAGTAAAGAGCTTTCCTTCAATGTGATCATATTCATGTTGAATCACTCTGGCAGGCATTCCATCTACATCATCTGTATGTTCTACGAAGTTTTCATCCAGGTAGGTAATTTTTATATTTGGTTTGCGGGAGATGTTTTCACGGATATCGGGGATGCTTAAACAGCCTTCATTAAAAAACCAGGGTTCGCCTGTTTCTTCCACAATTTTTGCATTGATGAAAACCTTTTTATAGCCAGGCGTTCCGTCCTCATCTTCGCCTATATCCACAATAAACAAACGGATAGGCAAGCCAATCTGAGGAGCGGCAAGACCAACGCCATTCGCATAATACATGGTATCGAACATATCGCTGATGAGTTTCTGCAATTCAGGATAATCTTGATCAATATCGGTTCCGATCTTTTTTAAAACCGGATCTCCGTAAGCAACTATAGGTAACTTCATTGTGTAATATATTTTTTGTTTCGCCAGTCAGTATGGAACATAATCCAGCGACTGAGTCGAGCATTACAAACCGAATTAACAATTCGATTTTTCACAAAAATAACAATTATTCTGCTATTGGTGAGAAAGTAAAGATGTTAAGCTTCCCGATATCTAAAACCTCATCGGCAACCCGAGCAATTTCTTGCGTAGTTACATTGTTTATTTTGCTAAAAACAGTTTCAAGAGAATCAATTTTATTGTGATCAATCAGGCTTTTTGCCATCGAAATAATCAGTCCGATTCTATTCTCCTCTCCTAAAGCAATTTGCCCAATAAATTTATGTTTAGCTTTTTGCAGCTGAAGATCGTTCAAAGGCTTTTCTCTTAACTTTTTAATCTCCTTAAAGATTAATGACAAGGCCTTAGCGTGTTTTTCTTTATCTGTTCCGAAATAGATGGAAAAAATCCCGGTATCACTTAAGGGCGAAAAATTAGATTCGATAGTATAAGCAATTCCGTGCTTTTCCCTGATCTGCAAATTGAGTACCGAACTCATTCCATTTCCACCGAAATAGTTGTTTAGCAGCATTAAACCAACTTTTTCCTGCTGATGGGTAGAGTAAGTCTGGGTTCCCAATATGCAATGGGCCTGCATAATGGGTTTATAAATAGTAGTTGTGGCCGGGTTTAATATCGCTGGTTTTACCCGCTGAAGTGTTGGTGTATTTTCCTCGACATCGCTGAAGTGCTTGGTGCCTTTCTTTACAAAGCTATTGAAACTATAATTTCCAATCACTGCTACTACAATTTCATTGGTGCGGTAGTTCGCTTTCCTAAAGTTAATCACGTCTTCCCGCGTGAAGCTTTGCACGGAATCTGTAGTACCCAGGATGTTATTACCAAGCGGATTCCCGGCAAAAAGCATGTCTTCAAAATCATCATTAATCGCTTCTTCCGGTTGATCGAGATAAGAGGCGATTTCATCAAGAATGACACTTTTCTCTTTTTCCATCTCTTCTTCCGGAAAGGTGGAATGAAAAATAATATCATTAAAAAGATCCAGTGTGCGATCCAAATAAGGATTTAAAAATGAAGCATGAACGCAGGTATATTCTTTCGTAGTATAGGCATTTAAATCAGCGCCTACACTCTCTAATCGATTTAAAATCTGATTTGTACTGCGTTTTTCAGTCCGCTTGAAGATCAAATGTTCGATGAAATGAGCTAAGCCAGCTTTGTTTTCAGTTTCATCGCGCGAGCCCGTATTAATAATGATGCAGGCATGAGATATGGCTGAAGCCGATGGCACGTGCAACAAGCGAATGCCGTTCGGTAAAGTGTGAACATTGTATTCCATTAGCAGGCAAAGATACGGCTAATGATTACAATATTTCCGTATCCTGATGCTGCAATTGTAAAGTAGATATCAATTTATCTTTTGTTGGTCGGTTACGGATCAGGAAAATCAGGTTGGCAGCGGCAAAAATTAAAAAGAATGCATTATGTGAAATAAATGAACCCACCAGATTGAAAAGTGCACCACCTTCCAGTAATGCCGCGCTCATGATAAATGCTGTTTGATATTGTGTTATTTTTGAATCAAGCGGGGCTGTTTTATCGATTTTAGATATCAGGTTTCTGAAAGCAATCATACTGACTGAAATAGAAATCAGGCCAACAATTGGAAAGATCGGATTGAATGGTGCAGTGTTGGCAGGATTCGCATCAAAATAGAATTTTTCCCGATTAATGAAACTCGTTACTGCCGCAAAAATAAATATGCCGGTACATAGCGCAAGATGAACGACTTGAAGCTGTTTTAATTTAGGATTCATGGATTTTTAAAGCAGGATATGGTTGTTGGATTATTTGTAAATGGCTGGCATAGGTATTACGCGCTCATAAAAAAGTTAAGCCTGCTGAAACAAGTTCAACAGGCTTCTACGTTATTTTGTAATTCCTTCGAGTTTAAAAAGGAATGCATAACCCAGGGCTTCTTCTTTGAGGTAATCAAAGCGACCTGATGCGCCACCATGGCCAAATTCCATGTTTGTTTTTAGGAACAATACATTTTGATCCGTTTTCGTTGCTCTTAACTTCGCCACCCATTTAGCAGGTTCAAAATATTGTACCTGGCTATCGTGTAAGCCCGTGGTGACTAACATATTTGGATAAGCTTTTTTCTCCACGTTTTCGTAAGGAGAATAGCTTCTCATATACTCGTAAGCATCTTTTTTCTTTGGATTTCCCCATTCATCAAACTCATTGGTTGTAAGTGGAATACTTTCATCCAACATCGTGTTTACTACGTCAACAAATGGCACATCGGCAATTACACCATTCCATAAATCAGGAGCCAGATTCACAATTGCACCCATTAACAAACCACCTGCACTCCCGCCATTGGCATATAAATGGCCTTTTGAAGTATATTTTTGATCGATAAGGGATTCACCAGCGGCAATAAAATCAGTAAAAGTATTTTTCTTTTTCATCAGTTTTCCATCCTCATACCATTGGCGTCCCATTTCTTGTCCGCCGCGAACATTCGCGATAGCGAAAACGAAACCACGATTTAGCAAGCTTAACCGAACCGACGAAAAATAAACATCAGAATTTGATCCATACGACCCATAGCCATAAAGGAGTAATGGTGACTGACCATTTTTTTCGAAACCCTTTTTATAAACTAAGGCAATCGGGATTTTTGTGCCGTCTTTTGCTGTGGCGAAAACACGTTCAGTTACGTAATCTTTAGGGTTGTAACCGCCAACAACTTCTTGCTGTTTCATCAGCTTTTGTGTTTTCTTCTCCAGTTTATAATCATAAACCGAACTTGGCGTAGTTAACGAGGTATAAGAATAACGTAAGGTTTTGCTATCATATTCAGGGTTAGCGCCAACACCAGCATCATACGCAGGTTCATCAAACTTAATGTAATAATCACCACCGTCTTTTTTCAGTACACGCAATTCGGTTAAGCCGTTTTTGCGCTCTGATAACACTGTATAATCTTTGAATTCATCGGCACTTTCTAAAAGCACATCTTTGCGATGAGGAATCACCTCTTTCCAATTCTCTTTCTCTGTTTTATCCAGCGGGCACTCCATTAATCTGAAATTTTTCGCTTTCCAATTGGTTCGGATTAAAAATTTTCCATCAACAGGCATGACATCGTAAAGTACATCTTTAGAACGGGCAGCGAAAACTTTAAACTCCGCCTCAGGATGGTTAGCGTCAATCATTTTATACTCAGCGCTTAGCGTACCCTGAGAAGCGACAAAAATGTACTTTCCGTTTTTTGATTTCCCTACACCGATATAGTTGGTATTGTCTTTTTCATCATAAACAACTACATCTGTTTTGGGATCTGCACCAAGCGTATGTTTCTTTATTTTCTCACTTAACAAGGTAACAGGGTTTTTCGAAGTATAAAACAAGGTCTTATTATCGTTTGCCCAGGCACCCGGACCTTCAGTATTGGTGATGGCATCTTTATAGATTTCGCCAGTTTCTAAATTTTTCACCTGAATGGTGTATTGCCTGCGGGATACTTTATCCACTCCAAATGCCAATAATTTATTATCCGGACTAACCTTAAAGCCAGTTGCACTGAAATATGAGTGCCCTTTTGCCATTTCATCCACATCCAGCAAAACTTCTTCCGGAGCAGACAAGCTTCCTTTTTTACGACAGTATTTGAAATATTGTTTACCATCTTCGGTGCGTGAGTAATAGAAATATCCGCTTCTGAAAACGGGTACAGATTCATCTTTTTCCTTAATCCGGCCTTTCATTTCCTTAAATAAATCAGCCTGAAAAGAATCTGTGCTTTTCATCATGTCATCCAGATACTTATTTTCGGCTTTCAAGTAATTAACCACCTTGGTACTGTCTGGTCCTTTCTTAAAATAATCTATCATCCAGTAATAATTATCCACTACGGTATCGCCATGGATAACGCGTTTATGCGGAATAATTTCCGCCACAGGTGCTTTTGCATCTGGCCATTTTATAGGTTCCATTTCTTTCTTTTGAGGGTTATTACAAGCCGAAATTGCGCCAAGCAAAATCAGCGAAGGTAAGATACGTTTCATGTTTGGTTCAGGTTTAGGTGATTGCAATTTAATTAAATTGTTTATTAGTTCAATAGTCATTGGTTCATTAGTAGCGAGATAATTATTGTAGGAATTGTTTAAATCATATAATCGCCAAACTGATTATTATCATTTTCGCAAAAATCCATCAAGCCTATAGATAATCATCTGAATTAATAAAATAGATGTTAAATTGCCAAAACAAATGGCATTAATGTAGTAATGAAATTAGGATATAAGAAAATAATAGTTAAAGTTGGGTCGAATGTAATTACACAAGCGAACGGATTACCAGACGAAGGAAGAATCAATCATTTGGTAGATCAGTTGGCGGCGATTAAACAGCGAGGCATTGAGGTTATTTTGGTTTCCTCGGGCGCTGTGGCGGCTGGAAGAAGTTTAATCAAAGTTTCTGAAAAGCAAGATGCAGTTACCACCCGACAACTATTGGCGGCCATTGGTCAGGTAAAACTGATTAATACCTATTCTAATTTCTTTGCTGCACACCAGATTAAATGTGCGCAGGTATTGGTAACGAAAGAAGATTTCAGAGATCGTGCCCACTACCTGAACATGAAAAATTGTATGCAAATCTTACTGCAGAACGATGTAATTCCGGTAGTAAATGAAAACGATGTGGTTTCGGTTACTGAGCTAATGTTTACCGATAATGATGAGTTGGCCGGATTAATCGCTTCGATGTTAAATGCTGATGCCTTAATTATTCTCTCAAACGTAAATGGAATTTATGATGGTGACCCAAAAGTTGAGGGCTCTCAGGTTATTGAAGAGGTTTCTGGTACGGTTTCCAACCTGGCTTCTTTTATCCAGACCGGAAAATCTCAGTTTGGGCGGGGCGGAATGATTACTAAATCGACCATGGCACAAAAAGTAGCTAAACTTGGGATAACTGTTCACATTGCAAATGGTACTCAGGATGATGTATTAATTTCATTGCTTAATCAGGAACTGATCCACACTAAATTTATTCCGGAGAAAAGTAAATCGGGTAAGAAAAAATGGATTGCACATTCAGAGACAGCAGCAACCGGTGTTGTGAAATTAAATGATGGAGCGAAAACGGTGTTAACTTCAGGTAGAGCCACTAGCTTATTACCTGTTGGAATTATTGAAATTCAGACAGATTTTTTAAAGGGTGATGTGATTAAGATTGTGGATGAACAAAATAATCTAATCGGATTAGGAATTGCCGAATACGGCTCTGATAAAGCGAGAGAAAGGATTGGGCAGAAGAAGCAAAAAGCGCTGGTGCATTATGATTATTTTTATTCGGCGATATAAGCTGAAAGGCTAAAGCAGAAAGATCAAAGCTGAAGGGACAAAGCAAAGTGTAGCTAAAAACAATTAACCACAGAGGTTATTAAAAAAAAGCATAGAGAATGATAGCGGTATTATCCCAGCGCTATGTTTCATTGGTTAACTGGAGTGTCACAATTCCAGGCAAGAATTAGTCCTTTACTCCCAGGCTTGATACCTGATACTATAATATATTTAATACTAAAGTCATGAACTACTCAACATACTTCGAAAATGCTAAAAAGGCAACCAGAAATCTCATTAGCTTATCTAAAGAGAAAGTAAACGCGGTGCTTTCTGATTTGGCAAAGGCTTTGGTAGATAATACCGCAGGTATTCTACAGGAAAATGAGAAAGATCTTGCGAAGATGGATGTAGAAGATCCGAAATATGATCGCTTGAAACTTACGGCAACCCGTATTGCTGATATTGCCAACGATGTTGCTAATGTGGTAAAGCTGGTTAGCCCGTTGAATGAAGTTTTATCAGATAAAATTTTGGACAATGGGCTGGATTTAAAGAAAGTCCGCGTACCTCTTGGAGTTGTCGGCGTGATTTATGAAGCCCGGCCAAATGTTACCGCAGATGTTTTTTCACTTTGTTTCAAAACCGGAAATGTAGCGGTGCTAAAAGGCGGAAGCGATGCGGAATGTTCAAATCTGGCCATCACGAAAGTGATTCATGGCGTTTTAGCCACACATCATATCAATCCTGATGTATTAACGCTATTACCGGCCGAACGCGCAGCCACGGAGGCATTGCTAAACGCAAGGGGATTTGTGGATGTGCTGATTCCAAGGGGAAGCCAATCATTGATTACATACGTTCGGGAGAACAGCAAAATCCCTGTTATTGAAACCGGTGCCGGGATAGTACATACTTATTTTGATGAAACCGGTAATCTCGAAAAGGGAAAAACGATTATTTTCAATGCTAAAACCCGAAGGGTAAGTGTGTGCAATTCTTTGGACTGTGTCCTTATTCATCAGAAAAGATTAGGTGATTTGGCAGAACTGCTATCGCCGCTGGCTGAAGGTAATGTTGAACTATTTGCAGATCAGAAGAGTTATGAAGTTTTGCAATCAACTTATCCAACACCATTATTAAATCAAGCCCAACCGGAACATTTCGGGATAGAATTTTTATCACTAAAACTCGCTGTTAAAGTAGTTGAGAATTTGGATGAAGCCTTAGATCATATTGCATTTCATAGCTCAAAACATAGCGAAGCCATTATTTCGGAAGACGGAGAACATATTACCAGGTTTTTAAATGAGGTTGATGCTGCTGCGGTTTATGCCAATGCTTCTACTGGTTTCACTGATGGGGCTCAGTTCGGTTTAGGTGCAGAAATTGGCATCAGCACACAAAAACTCCATGCCCGCGGACCAATGGGCCTCGAAGAATTAACGAGTTACAAATGGGTGGTAAGAGGTGATGGGCAAGTGAGGAAATAGGTTTGAGGGAATGGCAAATGGAAAATAGGGAATGGATAAAGAGAGATGAAAATAGAAAACGGGTTTAAGGAATAGGAAATGGGGAAATAAATAGAGATTAGGAATAAGAAGAACAGCACATTACTAAGTACAGGAGACAATCTTATTTCGTTCGCTAAAAAAAAGTTAATGTGTTATTAAGTTTTGTCAGCAACGAACACCTTAGTGCATTTGCTATAAAATGTTAATTTGTTATTAAGCAATAGAAAGAAACGAACAACGGTAAACGATTTAATTATTAAATCTCAAACACCTCTCCCCTTTCCGGGGCAACCACATCAAAATCGTCTTCCTGCAAAGCAGCAGATAGACTTTTCAAACTTTTATCTTCTCCGTGAACCAAAAAAACCTTTTTAGGCTGACCTGTTTGTTTCACCGTTCGCATTAAGTCGTCATGGTCGCCATGGCCACTCAATAAATCAGTTTGACGAATGGTTGCATACACCATCATTTCACGGTCTTTGATGCGCACAATTGGCGCCCCACTTAGAAGTTTATAGCCAAGTGTTCCTTTGGCGCAATAGCCAATAAAAAGAATGGTGCAGTAATAATTTTGAATATTGTAATATAAGTGATCCTGAATCCTACCACCCTCCAGCATTCCGGCAGATGAAATAATAATGCAGGGGTCAAAATAATTAGAAACATCCTTGCTTTCTTTCATGGTTTGTACGTAAGCCAAATGTTCAAATTCGAACTCATCACCCATGGTTTTATAGAAATCTTTCGCCTCCTGATTCACTAAATTGTGGTGTTTGCGGTAAACATCAGTAGCCTGTATCGCCATCGGGCTATCTACAAAAATCTGAATTGGAGGTAATAATTTTTTAGTGAAAATCTGGTTTAGGGCAAAAACTAAAGACTGGGTTCTGCCGATGCTAAATGCCGGGATAATCAATCGACCAGGCGTTTTAATGCAGGCTTCTTCAATTTCTTTTACCAATCTTTCTTCCAGTGTCTGATCTTTCGTGTGGTAACGGCCGCCATAAGTAGCTTCACATACGAAGTAATCTACTTCTGGTATGGGTTCGGGTTTCACCAGCACCGGATAATGTTCCCGGCCGATATCACCAGAAAAAGCGATTTTCTTTTCTTCCCCATTATCGTTTATCGTTAGCACCGCAGCAGCAGCGCCCAAAAGATGCCCTACAGGAATAAAAGTTAAACTGATATCACCAGTAATTCTGAACGGTTTGTTAAAGGCAATGGTTACAAAGCGATCAATAGTGTCCATCACATGTTTATGTAGGTACAATGGTTTCGGGCCGCTAAAGTTACCCCGTTTGGTACGCGGCTTCCTGCTCTGTTTCCGCAGAAAAAGCTCTACAGAATCGAATAATAATATGGAAGTTAAGTCAGCGGTAGGCGGCGTACAAAGCACCTGACCATCGAAACCAAGGCGAACCAGGGTAGGTAAATTGCCCGAATGATCGATATGTGCGTGGGTTAAAATAACCAGATTAATACTTGCCGGATCGAAGGGAAATTGTTGGTTATCTTCCTGGTAGGTTTCCTTTTCATAATCCAATCCACAATCTATCAGTATTTTATAATGCCCAACTTCAAGCAGGTGCATACTTCCTGTTACCTGTTGCGCAGCACCCCAAAACGTTAACTTCATCTTCTAATCTTTCGGTAAATAGTTGGTGTAAAATAGTACAAATGATGGGATTTTTAAGCAGCAATAAGTAATTTTTTAGTTATTGGTATTTCGAGAATGCTGCTTTTAGGTCGCGATAGTTGAAGATTTATGTTAAATACTGGAGTTTTGTTGCGGCTAAAACCTTGTTTTAAAATAGGCAGTTTTTCCAGCTAAATCATTGTGCTCAAAAAGATTTATGATTTATCTTTGCAGAAAAAATCAGCGATGCAAGAACCATTTGATATAGAAATAGGCCCGGTAAATTATTCTGTTTTCCCTGAAGGAAACGACTCTTATACCATTTTTAAAGATGGTAGAGAATATATTCAGATTCAAAAAGATACTTCTTCCATTTGGTTAAAAATGGATTATAAAACAGAACTTCCAATTTTTGAGGAAGATGAAGAAGTAAATGCAATTGGGCAGGCGATTGAAAAATATGTGCCTGAAGAAGAAGAAGGAGACGAAGAAGAATTATAAAGTTTAATTTTCTACTGATTGCCAGCTAAGGCAACCAGTAGAAAATTAAATTGTTAAATAAGTTTTAACAATTCTTCAGCTACTTTTTCTGATGATGCAGGGTTTTGTCCGGTTACCAATAAACCATCTACCACTGCATAGGGGCTCCAGTCTGCTATTTTGGTATAAATTCCACCGTTTTTAACCAACATGTCTTCGACTAAGAAGGGAACAACATTGGTTAATTCGACAGCTTCTTCTTCCGTATTGGTAAAACCAGTTACATTTTTGCCTTTCACTAAATATTCTCCCTCAACTTTTACATCTTTCAATACACCTGGTGCATGACATACGAAAGCTACAGGCTTATTAGCAGTATAAAAATCTACAATTAGTTGTCGTGAAGTTTCGTTTTCTGCTAAATCCCAAAGCGGACCGTGTCCCCCTGGGTAAAATACTGCATCGAAATCTTCCATTTTAGCATCTGCTAAAGGAATTGTGTTTTTTAATTTCTCAAGAAGAACTGTATCGTTGTCCATTCTTTTGGTAGTTTCGGTTTGAAACGAAGCTTCTTCACTTTTCGGGTCAATTGGTGGTTGACCCCCTTTTACAGATGCCAAAACAATTTCAACACCTTTATCTGCCAAAGCATAATAAGGGGCGGCTAACTCTTCTGACCAAAATCCTGTTTTTTTACCTGTATTTCCTAATTCGTCGTGGCTCGTAAGCACGAATAAAACTTTTTTACTCATATCATTAGTGTTTAATGTTAATCAAAGTTAAGGCAATACTTTTTGCCTGCATAGGACTTCAATCACAGATTTATTGTGCGTTAAATCACAGTTTTCGCTGAAAGTCTGCTTAATGTTTCCCTCGAAATACCAAGGTACGCTGCTATTATTGTTTTAGAAAGTCTTTGCCCCAATTGGGGGTATTGGCGGGAAAATTGTTCAAAACGTTCTTTGGGGCTGGTGGTTAGCAGAGATAGAATCCGTTGCTGTAAAGCCACATAACCTGAGCTGTTTTTGACCCTAAAAAAGTGCTCCATTTTATGGTTTTCCTTACAGATCGTATCCATATCTTCTTTGGAAAGCGCAAGCAACTCGACATTTTCAAGGCAGCTGATATTGGTAATCGACTTTACATTATTGTAAAAAGCCTGAAAATCAGAAATCCACCAATTTTCCATAGCGAACTGAATAATATATTCTTTACCATTTAAATCGATATAGGTTGCTTTCATTAGCCCCTTAATCACAAAATAAATAGTTTTAACCTGCTCGTCTGCCTGAATTAAATATTGATGTTTTTTAAGTTGTTTAGGTTTGAAATGGCTGCAGATGTATTTAAAATCCTCATCTGTTAACGATACAATTTCTTCGATATGCTTTTTTAATTCAACACTCATTTTATAAAGCTAAGAAAAATCAGAATTGAATCAGTTTTCAAAGCGATAACTCAACCGAAAAGCACAAAAAAAGTCCCGACTTTCATCGGGACTCAAACTTTTTTAAATAGCTAACGTGTACAATTGGCTGTCCAGTTTCCGTTTGCGTTTGAAACGGCTATCTTCAAATTACTGGCATCAATGGTAATTCCAATTGCACCGGTGCCTATACTAACATAGGTATTTCCGCTTTCCTGAAATTTTACACCCGTAATGTCTGGGATATTGTTTCCAAAGAAGAAACTGTAGGTATCATTAACCTTAGTCACCGTAACTTTTCCATCAGTACTGGTAATTTGATTTCCATCCTTATTGTAGGAAACCGTTCCTCTATAAGTACCTACAAAGAAATCCTTATCAGCTGGGTCTGTATCTTTTTTACACGACACCATCACTGTAAGTGCTATTAAAAGCATGCTAAAAATCTGAACTGTCTTTTTCATCTTGTTGTTTTTTTACCAATTAAAATCTCGTATTGGATAAAATTGGTTAGTTAAATGTAACAGCCCTATTACAACGACTGTGCCAATTAGAAGAATAAGACGATAAATGAGTGTTTAGGTCGAGCTGAAAATGGTAAAGCTATTTGTTAAGCTTTTGAAAGTCAAATGGTTGATTGTCATCTGATCGTCTAGAAAAATCAGCATTTTAAGTAGTTATCCTTTAGACAAGCTATAGCTTTTTAAAACTATAAAACTGTTTAGTTTAGAAGAATAGGGATTTATATTCGAATGATATTGCTTTTCTTTAAACCAGCTCCAACTTGATTCATCGCAGGCCGTTTAGTGTGTTGCGCATTAAACAATCAAAAACAAAAGATCCCAACCATTTCTGGTCGGGATCTCTATATCTGCAATAGACTCTTTAAACTTCCGTTTTAGTTTAAAAGGCTATTTTTTTCCGAATGGCATTTTCGGCATACCCTTCATCATTGCTGCTGCGGCGGCCGGGTTTGAAAACTGTTTCATCATCTTGCGCATATCTTCAAACTGTTTAATTAGTTTGGTTACTTCTTCAACTTTGCTTCCAGAGCCTTTGGCAATACGTAAACGTCTACTTTGTTGAATAGCGTCAGGATTTTCCTTCTCAAATGGCGTCATGGAATTGATAATGGCTTCTATTGATTTAAAAGCATCATCCTGAATATCTACGTTCTTCATCATCTTTCCCACACCAGGAATCATGCCCATTAAATCTTTCATGTTACCCATCTTCTTGATCTGCTGAATCTGGCTATAAAAGTCATTAAAATCGAATTTATTCTTGCGGATTTTTTTCTGTAATTCAGCAGCCTCTTTCTCATCAAACTGCATCTGTGCACGCTCAACAAGGGAAACCACATCACCCATTCCCAAAATACGCGATGCCATACGGTCTGGATAGAACACATCAAGTGCTTCCATTTTCTCGCCGGTACCAATAAATTTGATGGGTTTGTTTACTACAGACTTAATTGAAAGTGCGGCACCACCACGGGTATCACCATCCAGTTTTGTTAAAACAACACCCGTAAAATCTAACCTGTCGTTAAATATTTTGGCTGTATTTACCGCATCCTGACCAGTCATCGAATCCACTACAAATAAAATTTCGTGTGGCTGAGTTTTCGCTTTTACTTCAGAAATCTCGTTCATCAGCGATTCATCAATCGCTAAACGACCTGCAGTATCAATAATGATTACGTTATTACCATTTTGCTTACCGTGCGCAATCCCTTCTAAAGCAATGCCAACGGGATCGGTTGACTGGCGGTTGGCATAAACCGAAACACCAACTGAAGTTCCTAAAACTTCCAGCTGATCTACCGCTGCAGGACGATACATATCGCCAGCAACCAATAATGGTTTTTTGCCTTTACCTTTTAAATGCAAGGCGAGTTTACCGGCAAAGGTCGTTTTACCCGCACCATTTAAACCTGCAATTAATATAACTGTTGGGTTTGCTTTGGTATCTAATTCGGTCACCTCACCACCCATTAATGCAGCAAGCTCATCATTCATGATTTTAGTAAGCAGCTGACCAGGTGAAACGGCGGTAAGCACGTTCTGACCTAATGCTTTTTGTCTTACATCATCCGTAAATGCTTTGGCCGTTTTATAGTTAACATCGGCATCTAATAACGCTTTACGAATTTCTTTCATGGTTTCCGCCACGTTGATTTCGGTAATGCTGCCTTGCCCTTTTAATACTTTAAATGCTCTATCTAGCTTGTCCTGTAAATTATCAAACATCTTTTTATAAGCTAATAGCCTGTTGCCCAAAAGCAATGACCATTTATTTTAATGAAACGCAAATGTATCAAATTTTGCTTGTAAATCTCTGCAACTCAAAGTCAAAACTTTAGCTTCGGATTAATTTTCCTGATTGATGCAACATTTAGATTCTAATCCAGTCTTATGTATACTAACCTAAACGAATGAAACGCCAGCTCACGCTCTTTTTTATCTTTATTGTTACCTCTTGTTTTGCGCAGGAACTTCCTAAACAAAGGCAGCTGGCTGCTGTAAGAACTGCTGTTACGCCTAAAATAGATGGTATCCTGGATGATAATTGCTGGATAGATGTACCCGTAGCAAGTGATTTTATTGAGCTCAGACCAACCCCGGGGAAGGTTGAATCCAAAAACAGGCGAACTGAAATGAAAGTGCTTTACGATGACGTAGCCATTTATGTTTACGCCAGAATGTTTGATCATCCCGATAGTGTTTCGCATGAATTGGTATCAAGAGATCAGATTGGAAACGCTGATTTTATCTCCATTATTGTGGATCCGTTTTACGATAAAATGAATGGTAATGGCTTTTTTTTGACGGCAGCAGGCGTGCAATTCGATGCCAAATATTCTCAAGTGGGCGACGAAGACCCTAACTGGAACGCTGTATGGGAAAGTGCGGTCAAAATCGATGATAAAGGCTGGACCTGTGAAATGAAAATCCCTTACTCAGCATTGCGCTTCTCCAGTAAGGATATCCAAAACTGGGGAATTAACTTTAGCCGGCGCACGCAAAGAAGCAACACCCAGGTGTTCTGGAACTTTGTAGATCCAAAAGTCAGCGGGTTTATCAATCAGGAAGGAATATGGACAGGGATTAAAGATATTAAGCCACCCTTACGGCTTTCGTTTTCGCCTTATATTTCCGCCTACGTTAATCATTATCCTGCTAATTTACCGGGAGTGAAAAATACAACATCACGCTTTAATGGCGGTATGGATGTAAAATATGGCATTAACAATAGTTTCACGCTGGATATGACCCTTGTTCCCGATTTCGGCCAGGTACAGTCAGATAACCGGATCTTAAATCTCACGCCATTTGAAGTTAAGTTCAACGAAAACAGGCAGTTCTTCACCGAAGGAACCGAGCTTTTTAACAAAGGCGACCTGTTTTATTCCAAGAGAATTGGTTCTATCCCCTCTTATTACAACAGCAACGCGATTGACGCAAGCGATAAGATTGTAAAAGATCAAACTGAAGCAAAGGTTTTAAATGCAACCAAGATTTCGGGGCGGACCGTGAAAGGCCTTGGAATTGGTATCTTTAATGCAATTACCAATAGCATGCAAACGGAAGTAGAAGATGCTCAGGGGAATCTCCGTGAGGTTGAAACACAGCCTTTAACAAACTACAATATCTTCGTTTTAGATCAATCTTTAAAAAACAATAGCTCAGCTACTTTTATCAATACCAATGTGTTGCGGCAGGGAAGTGCTTATGATGCAAATGTTATGGCCTTGCTCCTTAATCTGAATACTAAAGGCAATAAATATTTTATCAATGCAAATGGTAAAATGAGCATTTTAAAAGGGGAAGAAACCAATACGGGTTATAGCTACACACTTCGGTTTGGAAAACAGAGTGGCAACTTTACGTGGAGCTACAATCAGGTGTATGCAGATGATAAGTTTGATCCATCCGACATGGGTTTCTTCACCAATAACAACTTTTTAGATCAACGGGCAGGTATTGGTTATAATATATTTAAGCCAGGTAAATGGTACAATGAATGGCAAAATTGGTTCAATATTTCTTATTCAAGGCGTTCCATTCCGGGCGATTATCAAAGTTTCGGGATTGAAACTGGCTCTTATGTTAGGTTTAAAAATTTATGGTCGGCAGAAGTAGATGTAAACTATGATGCCAAAGCGAATAACTTTTATGAAGCCAGGAACGGTCAGGTTTATAAGGCACCAGAAAACTATACAATTGGTCTTTACATCAATCCAAATCGTGCAAAGGCATATAATTTTGGTGGAAATATCCGGTATCAGGAGCAACAACTTTTTAAAGGAAAATCATACAACTTTTACCTCTTTCAAAACTTCAGGCTGAATGATAAAGTGGCTTTTGGACTTGATTTAAGTTTCAATCCAAATTACGACTTTGTAAACTGGGTAACCACTAAAAATAATCAATCGATTTTTTCTAAATACGATAGAAGAACGGTGGAAAATTCAGTTGATGCAAAATATACTTTCACCAACCTAATGGGCGTAACCGTTGTACTTAGGCATTATTGGAGTGATCGTAGAAATAAAGATTTTTACCTATTGAAGCCCGATGGAAACTTAACTGATTACCAGGGAGCTCCACTAACCGGACTGGATCGGAATTACAATGTATTTAATATCGATTTAATTTACATCTGGCAATTTGCTCCGGGAAGTACGCTTTCAGTTTCTTACAAAGATGCCGCAGAAACATCCGATACGTTTTACAGGCAGCGGTATAATAAAAACCTGAGTGGAATTTTGAATGCACCGCAAAATAATAGCTTATCCGTTAAGGTTCTATACTTCGTAGATTATCTCGATTTAAAGAAAAAACACAGAAAGATTTAGTGAAAGTTACCTGGCTTTACCTGGACTAACACCAAATTTTTTACTGAAAGCATTACTGAAATGTTGTACTGATGAATAGCCCAACTGTTCTGAAATGTTTTTAATGTCCAGTGCCTGGTCTGCCAGAAGCGCTTTGGCCTGCATTAGTTTATGATCACTTAGGTAACCAAAAACGGTGTTATTAAAGGTTTCTTTAAAACCCTGCTTCAACTTAAATTCATTTATTCCGGCAGCCTTTGCTAATTCTGTTAAGGATGGCGGATTACATGCCCGGCTTAACAGATACTCCCTGGCAAAATAAATCCTGTCTTTATCATAATCAGATTTTAATGTTTTTGGTGTTGAGTTTAGATCTGCACAATCAAAGGCCTGCGCCTGCAAAGCCAATAGCTCCACACATTTCGATTGTAAAAAAATTAACTTTAACCCCCCGGTAAAAGAACAATTCATAATGTCATTAATACAGGCATGCATGGCAAAGCTAATGGGTAAATTCTCTGCAGAAATTACAACAGATTTGTTGTTCATGATATTATCTCCGAACTTTTTTAACAGGGTGCTACTGTCACTCGTTAAATCTATAAATTTCTCCCGTTGAAAGTGCACCTCGAAAAATTTATGAGGTTTGTTTGTCTCAAATTGCGCAATTCCATCAAAAAAAGGGGTATAAGCAATGTTGTGCTGATTTTCTTTAATGGCCATTTTCTTATTCGTCAGGAAATTTTCCAGAATTCCCTGGCCTTTGATAGAGAAATGAAGCTCAACCGATTCTGGCTCATCAAAAGATTTTATCCTTAACCGGCTTTCTTTCACACTTACATCTCCATACATAATAAGAATGCCAGAGAAACCGATTTGAACAAGTTCTGCATCACCAAAGGGAAAACTGAATTTCTCACGCCGTTCGGTAACCAATGGCAAACTAATTTGCTGCTGGTTAATCGAGTCGGCTAATATATAATGCTGATTACTGTTATCATAAATGCTTAAAGCCATATAATCCGTTTAATATAAATCTTTATCCTTTTGGTGTAAACGTAGGGAATTATTGGACAATTACTTTTGCTTAAAGTTACTAAACAATTATACGATGCCGAATTTGTCTCCCTGGTTAGCCAATACTTTAGAAAAAGTAATCCTTAATAAAATACATGAAGTAACCGTTGCAGAAACAGTAATGTTAAGTGACCATCTTAAGCAGGTTACATTTCAGGCCACTAACGAACTAGATTTGGTGCCCGGGAATGGAATCTTGATTGAGGTAAATGTTACCGAATACCGATACTATACCATAGCAGACTTTAATCGGGAA
>Ga0157370_10002048_pt1 | contig 24771 bp, 23 predicted proteins | sample C35metaG_FD_113463 | JGI IMG/M metagenome (GOLD analysis project Ga0157370, IMG submission 113463) | Corn rhizosphere microbial communities from Kellogg Biological Station, Michigan, USA - C3-5 metaG | ecosystem: Host-associated > Plants > Roots > Rhizosphere > Soil | place: USA: Michigan...
CGACGGTCTTTCGGCCGGACCCGGCCCACTTTCCGCCGTCCGCCACTTCGGTCCCGTGCTTACGATTCAGGTGCTTCTTCTCCATCGCGCGGATCTCGCTCGTCTTGCGATTCGATGTCAGTTCCCCCGTGGAGGTCGTCTTTCCTGGCATGACTCTCGGAGTGCACGGCGGATTCCATCGCGTAGCGTCGCAGCCGTACCCAGGTTTCAAACATGGCCGGGTCGTCGAGCCAGACCAGCATCCACTCCAGCATTTCGGCTTTCCGCGACCGGACCGCCTCCTCAACGCGTGAATTCCGCGATGCCCACCGCGCCCGGTCTTTGGCCGCGATCACCTGTTGCCTGATAAAAGGCCGAAGCTCCGGGCGCGCGGCATAGATCCCGGCTAGTTCGAGGAGCGACGTCTCGAGCTCACCGAACCCATGCTGCTCGACGCCGCGCACGGGCTGGTCGACCGGAATCCCTGCCTTCAACAATTGCGCCGGCGTGATCTTCGGGAATGCTTTGCGGAGTTCCGCCCACTCCGCTTCGCCCACGCGCGTCCAGCCGTGCGCCGCGATGAACTCACCAGGGGCCTTGCGGCCAGACATCTACTAAAGATAAACCCGCCGGAACTGCCGGTATTCCACCATCTGCGACAAATTCCTTCGCGACAAATATTGGTTGCGGTCTACTATGTAGCTGAAATCGACTTTTGTCGATAAGGGAATCACCGCCATGAAACGCCTCGCCGCTTCTTTGAATCGCCTCTTCCAGATTTTCGGGCGCCTCGTCGAAGCCACCATCGGATCGAACGGAACCGGTCGCGCACTGCTCGCTTCCTCCGCCCCGGTGTCGCTCGACCACCGCTCTTCACGCCGACATCGCTGAAAAAGCAGCGATTAGCGGCTACAATGGCGATTGATAGCCGCTCGAGCCGCCTCCGCGCAGGCTGTCCAGGCGCTGCGCCGCTGCTGCCGCGCTGGGGGTCTCGAGGCCTCCGGCAGACGCGAAGGACACCACCAGATCTGGGCCCGCGACAGCATGATCTCGCTTCTCGGAGCCAGGTTCTGCCGGGATTCCCTGATTCAGGATGCGCTCAGACAGAGCGTCGACACGCTTCGGCGCGGTCAGAGTACCGCTGGCGCCATTCCCAATAACGTCGGCTCCCAGTCCCTCCGGCCGAATTTTCGCGCCTATGCCGATGGAGGCCTGTGGTGGATCCTCGGCAGCGCCCTCCTCGACCCGGATCCCGCGACCACCGCAGCGATTCTTCGGTGGTACGAGTGCCAGGACGTGGACCAGAGTGCTCTCCTCAGCATGCAGGAGAGTACCGACTGGCAGGACCTCTTCTGTACCCGCGGCAAAGGCCTTTACCTGAACTGTCTCTATGTACTCGCCCTTCGCGCAGCCGCGCGCCTCCTCAGTAACAGCCTCTTAAGCGAGCGCGCTGAAGCAGTTTGCCAAAGGATCAACGACTGGATGTGGTACAAGGGCGACGGCGATATGCTGCGTCACATCTCACATACCTTCAGCACGGAGAGCCGTCAGGACCGCGACTCCCTCGGCCGGAAACGCTTCATCCCTCCAAAGCTCCGCCTGCGCGATGAGCAGCACTACTTGCCGTGGCTCGGTTTCCGGGCCGTTGGAGAATGGTTCGACACACTCGGCAACCTCATGGCGATTCTCGCCGGCGTAGCCGATGCGGAGCAGACCGCAACCATTCTCGATTTCATCCGCCGCCACCATCTGGACCGCTGGCCCTGTGCCAGCCTCGTTCCACCCGTCCGTCCGGGAGATCCGGACTGGCGGGACTACTACGGCCTCCTGAACGTACCTGGCCATTACCATAACGGCGGCGTCTGGCCGTTCATCGGCGGCTTCTACGTGGCGGCGCTGGTGCAGGCCGGAAGAGAAAACGAAGCCAACGAGGCCCTGAACTCGCTGGCCGAGCTGAACCTCCGAGGCGAATTCAACGAATGGCATCATGGCGAAACGGGCGAGCCGATGGGGGTCAAGGACCAGGCCTGGTCGGCCGGAATGTTCCTCTTTGCCGAGGAGTGCGTCCGCCGGGGAACGGTTCCGCTCGGCGCATGATTACCGAACGAACCCACCGCGGCCCTGCAGCCGGACGAACGAACCCAATTCGGCCCAGCAGCCGCCATCACCACAGTGCCAACGCATCGCGACCGAACGAACCCAACGGCCACTCCGGTGGAACAAGAGAGAACCTGGGCTCCCTCAACTCCACAATTGCGAAGGTCCCTCTACTGCCGCTTGAGATTCCTCTGATACTGCGCCACATTCGCCTCATGCTTCTGCAGCGAATCGGCGAAGTTATGCCCGCCGGACCCATCCGCCTTCGCCACGAAGTAGAGGTACGACGTTGCAGGCGGACGCATCGCCGCCTTGATCGAGCTCAGTCCCGGGTTCGCAATTGGCCCCGGCGGCAACCCGGCATGCTGGTACGTGTTGTACGCATTCGGGCTCGCCAGGTCGGACCGGTAGATCGTCCCCCGGTACCGCCCCTCGAGCAGCGCCGCATACACCGTCGTGGGGTCGCAATCGAGCCTCATCCCGATCTGCAGCCGGTTCCGAAAGACGGATGCCACTATCGGGCGCTCCTCCGGCAGCCTCGCCTCGCGCTCCACCAGCGAAGCCAGCGTGATCGTCTCGTGCACGTTGCCCCGGCCGCCCAGCGCATCCCACTGCGTCCGGAATTCGGAGGTCATCAGGCGGCAGATCTGCTGCGCCGTTGTGCGTCGGTAAACACGATACTTGTTCGGGAACAAATAACCCTCGAGCGTCGCCGCCTTTGGGTCCAGGTCGCGGATCAGAGCCGGGTTCCGCGCCGCTTCCAGAAACTGCCGCGCGCTCATCGTTCCCAGTTTGGCGACCGTATCGGCGATGTCGAACATGTTGAACCCCTCCGGAATGAGGAGTTCCATATAGAAGATGTCGCCTCTCGCAATCCGCCCGAACACCTCGAGCGGGGACGCAGCCTTCGTGAACTGGTATTCGCCGGCCTGAAGGTTCGCGCGGCGCCGCACGAGCTTCGCGGCAAGGAACAGCCAGCGGTCCCGAACTACGCCTTTTTCGGCCAGTTCGGTCGCGATCTCCCCCGTAGAAGTGCCGTGCGGGAATTCCAGAAACACCGGCTGGCTAAACCCCTGGTACGGCTGGTTCAGGAGATAGAACACATAGCCCGCGCCAATTGCGGCCACGAGCACGCACAACGCGAACAGCCGAAACAGGAATTTCAAATCGAGCTCTCTCCGGAATCGAGATAATTCTGGAGCAGGAGGACCGCCGACAGCCGGTCGATGGTCGGCTTTCGGCGGTCGTGTGCGATCCCGGATCCCCGCAGCGTTCTCTCGGCCTCGCGGCTGGTCCAGCGCTCATCCCGAAAAACCACCGGAATCCCGGTCTTTCGCTCGAGCTCCCGCGCAAACTCGCGCGTATATTCCCCCTGGCGGCTGGCCTCGCCGCTCATATGCAGCGGATCTCCAACCAGAAACAGCCGGACGCCTCGCTCCATCGCAAGATGCCGCAGCAATTCGATATCCTCGCGCCGGCCGCTGCGCTGCATCGTCTCGAGACCCTGAGCGGTAATGCCGAGCTCATCGCTGATGGCGAGCCCGATGCGTTTTCGACCCAGATCGAGCGCGAGAATCCGCCCTGGCTCAGTCAGCATTCTGACTTACTCGACTTCTGGCTTCCTCGAATTCCTGCTTCAGGCCAGCGCTTCGGCGATCAGCTTCGCCTGTTCTGCCGCATGCCGCTTCGCCGAACCCGCCGCGGGACTCGCCGTAAACGGCCGCCCGACGTACTCCGCCTTGCGCCCAAGATCCCGGAAGCGCCCGGAAACGAAGCGCCACGCGCCCATGTTGCGCGGGTCTTCCTGCGCCCAGATGATTTCGACCGACGGATGATACCGCGCCAGCACATCAGCAACCTGCCGATCCGGGAACGGATACAGTTCCTCGACGCGAATCAGCGCAACATCTTCGATCTTCTTCGCTTCCCGCGCGGCCAGCAGGTCGTAATAGACCTTGCCCGAACAGAACACCAGCTTGCGCACGCGCGAAGAATCGAGCGTATCGCCAATCACTTCGCGGAATCCGCCGTGTGTCAGATCTTCAAACGAAGACACTGCCTTCGGCGACCGCAGCAGAGACTTGGGCGTGAAGATAACGAGCGGCTTCAGCGGCAGCACCGTCTGCCGCCGCAGAATGTGGAAGTACTGCGCCGGCGTGGTCACGTTCGCGACCCGGATGTTGTTCTCGGCGCAGAGAGTCAAAAAGCGCTCCATGCGTCCGCTCGAGTGCTCCGGCCCCTGTCCTTCGTAACCGTGCGGCAGCAGCATCACGAGTCCGCTCATCTGGCTCCACTTCTGTTCCGCCGTGGTGATGAACTGGTCGATGATGATCTGCGCGCCATTCGAGAAGTCGCCGAATTGCGCTTCCCACAAGGTGAGCGTCTGCGGCTCGGCTACGCTGTATCCGTATTCGAAACCGAGCACGCCGAATTCGCTCAGCGAGCTGTCGTACACATAAAACGGCGCCTGCTTCGGATCCAGATGCTGCAGCGGGATGTACCGGTGGCCGTCTTCGTAGTCGTAGAAAATCAGGTGCCGCTGACTGAAAGTTCCGCGGCCGGAATCCTGCCCGGAAAGCCGGACCGGCGTGCCCTCGAGCACCAGACTGCCAAACGCGACTCCTTCGGCGTACGCCCAGTCAATGGGGCCGCGCTTCGCGAACACCTCGCGCCGTTTGGCGAGGAAGTGCGATTCGAGCTTCGGATGCGGGTGAAATTCGGCCGGCAGAAAATTGATGCCGTCCACAACCCGCTCCAGCATCTCGGGGGTAATCGAAGTCGTCGAGTTCGGCCTCGGCGGCGTCATGATCGGCTGCAGTACCCACTTGCCCGCTGCCTTGTTCGCATCGAACGCCGCATTCAAGCGGTCGGAAGCCTTTTTCCGGCTCCCCTGGACATCGCCGGCCGAGACCAGCTTTTCGGCCACCAGCTTCTCGCCGTACTGCACCGCCACCGAAGGCGTCTGCTGAATTTTGCGGTACATTACCGGCTGGGTGTAAGCCGGATCGTCCGTTTCGTTGTGTCCGTTGCGGCGATAGCAGATCAGATCGATGACCACGTCGCGCTTGAACTGCTGGCGGTAGTCAAAAGCGAGCTGAACCGCACGGATGGCGGCTTCCGGATCGTCGCCATTCACGTGGAAGATTGGCGCCTCCACCATGCGCGCCACGTCGGTCGCGTATTGGCTCGAGCGCGAATCGCACGGCAGTGTGGTGAAACCGATCTGGTTGTTGATCACCACATGGACCGTGCCCCCGGTTGCGTAACCCTCAAGCTGCGAAAGGTTGAGCGTCTCAGCCACCACCCCCTGGCCCGCAAATGCGGCGTCGCCATGAATCAGAACCGGGATCACGCGCCCGCGCTCTTTATCCCGCAGCCGCTCCTGCTTCGCGCGAACCATGCCTTCGACCACCGGATTCACGGCCTCGAGATGGCTCGGATTCGAGGCGAGCGAGACCACGATTTCTCTGCCCGAGGGCGAATGGTGAAGGCCGCTTGCGCCGAGGTGATATTTCACGTCGCCCGAGCCTTGCGTCGATGCCGGATCGATATTGCCTTCAAATTCGGAGAAGATCTGTCCAAGCGGCTTGCCAATGATATTGGCGAGCACGTTCAGCCTTCCGCGATGCGCCATGCCGATCACGATTTCATGCGCATCCTGTTCGGCCGCGCGGTTCGCGAGTTCGGCCAGCACCGGAATCGTGGTTTCCGCGCCTTCAAGCGAAAAGCGCTTCTGCCCGATGAAGCGGCGGTCCAGGAACAGCTCGAATTCTTCGCCTCTCAAGAGATTTTCGAGAATTCGCAGCTTCTCTTCTTTACCGAGCGGCCACGAATTGCGCGTGGGCTCCATCCGCTGTTGCAGCCAGACTTTTTCCTCCGGCCGCTGGATGTACATGTACTCGGCGCCGATTTTGCCGCAATAGGTCGAGCGCAGAACCTCGAGCATCTCCCGAAGCGGCGCCATTTTGCGGTTGCCAAACACCGGGTCGAGCGTTCCCGCGTAAAAGTTCCGGTCGAGATCCCAGATGCTGAGCCCGTAGGTGAGCGGGTCGAGTTCGGAATTGTATTCGGGTTCGCCGCCCAGCGGATCGAGCTCCGCCATCAGATGGCCGCGAACCCGATAAGCATGAATCAGCCGGGTGACGGCCGCTTCCTTCACGATCTCCGGCGAAGGTTCGGCGGCGGCCGGGGCCAGCGCAGGAGCTTTGTCCGATTCCCACTTTACCGGCGCGTAAGGAACGTGCAGCGCGTCGAAGATTTCCTGATAAAAGCTCTGTTCGCCATCGAGCAGCGTCTGGAGCGAACCGAGAAACGTTCCCGATTCCGCGCCCTGAATAATCCGGTGGTCGTAAGTGCAGGTGACCGACATCACCTTGCCGATGCCGAGCGACGCGATCACATCCGCCGCCACGCCGCGGTATTCGGCCGGATAATCCATCGCGCCCACGGCGATAATTGCGCCCTGCCCTGTCATGAGGCGCGGCATCGAAGCCATGGTCCCGACTGTGCCGGGATTCGTAAGAGAAATGCTGGTGCCCTGAAAATCCGCCGGAGTCAGTTTGTTGGACCGCGCGCGCGTCACCAGATCGTCGAACGCGGCCATATATTGCCCGAAGTTCATGGCGCCGGCATTTTTGATGTTCGGCACCATGAGGCTGCGTGCGCCATTTTTGCCCGCCACGTCGATCGCGAGGCCGAAATTGATCTCTTTCCGGAGCACACGAAAAATTTCGCCCGCGCTGTTCTGTGCGAACGCGTGATTGAGGGCGGGGTTTGCGGCGACGGACTTCACGATCGCCCAGCCGATGAGGTGCGTGTAGGAGACCTTGCTTTTGCCGACCAGCGAACGGTGATGATTGATCAGACGGCGATTCTCGTCGATCACCTTGACCGGAATAATTCGTTGCGAGGTGGCCAGCGGAATCGAAACACTCGCCGCCATATTCTCGGCGATGCGCGCGGCGGCGCCCCGGAGCGGCATCAGTTCCTCGGAGCCACTGGTCTCGATCGTGGCGGGCGGACGCGGGGTCAGCGCCGTAACCGGAGCCGGGAGATGGCCGTTGTCTCCGCCGTTCGTAATCAGGGCGCCATTGGAGGCTCCCCCATTCGAGGCCATGCCGGAGCCGTTGTGCTCGAAAATCTGCTTCCAGTCGGGGTCGACCGAGGTACGGTCGTGCCGGTACTGCTGCATCAGCTCTTCTTCGAGCCACGCATTAACGCCCGCTTGCGGGCCGGGTTTCGCTTCCATGACGGGGGATAAATCGCTCAATTCAATGATAGCGAAAGACCCGATGGCGATTCAGGGGTGAAAAGCCAGGCCAGGAGGTGTGCCGAATGAGACTGGAACGCGAAACTCCCATTTCAATAAGATGAAACTCGTGAAGCTGCTGATCTTCTCCGATATCCACAGCGATGCGAAGGCGCTGGACCGGCTGGTGAAAACGGAGGCCGATTATTACATTTGCGCCGGCGATCTGGTGAACTGGGGACGCGGGCTCGACGCCATGGGCGAAATCCTGAAACAGCGTGGAAATCGGGTTTACGTCATCCCGGGCAATCATGAAACCGCCGGGCAGATCTCAGACCTGTGCGCGAAATTCGGATTGAACGACCTGCACGAGCGCTCGATCGAAGTGGACGGTTTTCACGTCACCGGGCTCGGATATTCCAACCCGACGCCATTTGATACGCCCGGCGAATATTCCGAGGAACAGCTCTCCGAAAAGCTGCACGCCTTTGACGGGCTCAGGCCGATGATCGCGATCTGTCATGCTCCGCCGCGCGGCACCATGCTCGACCGCATCACGAATTTGCGGCACGCCGGCAGCACCGCCGTCCGCGAGTTTCTCGAACGGGAACAGCCGCGCTATTTTTTCTGCGGGCACATCCACGAGGCGGCGGGAGCAGCCGAAAAGCTGGGCGATACCTCGGCCATGAATGTAGGAAGGAAAGGTTATCTGCTCGATCTGGCTGACCAGAACGCGAAAGGACTTCTCTGATGGCGACACTCGGATTGATTGAATACGAAAACGCAAACCCGGAGGTGCGGGCCGTTTACGACGACATTATGCAGGTGCGGCAGACGGACTGGATCAACAACTTCTGGAAAGCGCTGGCGCACGACCCGCTCACGCTCCGACGCACCTGGGAGAGCATCAAACAGATCATGGGTCCGGGAGGAGCGCTCGATCCGCTGGTCAAGGAGATGATCTATGTCGCGGTGAGCGCCACGAATCAGTGCCCCTACTGCATTGCGTCCCATACGGTCTCGGCGCGCAAAGCCGGGATGACGGATGCAATGTTTGCGGAAGTGATGGCCGTGGTGGGAATGGCGAACGAGACCAATCGCCTGGCGAGCGGCTATCAGGTGGAGATCGATGAAAAATTCAGAACCTAGGCTCGAGCGCCCGGCGGTCTCGTTCCGGCGCGGGCGCCCTCTCCTGGCCGGCGCTCAGCCTGTTTGGCGAGCGGAAAGACGGCTGAGTTCAGTCGTGAGCTTGCGCGCGGCCGCGGGAGCGGTCACGTTGCCGGTGAGGATTTCCTTATTTGTGACATCCCGGCCGTAGAGCTCCTTGTTGGTATCGTCATCCGGCTGGATTGTCGCGCCCTTCAAAGCGATTCCGGCAAACGCCCCACGGGAGCGGGAATAAGACAGGATTTGAGCGTGCATTGTGGCGTCGGTTGAGGCCGTCGCATCCCGGCCGACAGGACCGGCAGCCGCCGTCGCGTCACCGCCTATGGTGAATTTGCTGCTGAGGAGGTGCTTCATGCCGTCCTGATTCATGATGAGCAGGATGACGTCCTGTTCCGACCCGCCGATCTGGAAGCCGACGCTGCCTCCAATCGACTTGATGGCGGCTGGGGCAGTCCAGCCGCGGCCACTGCTTTTACGGCATACGGCGTATCCGGCTCCGTATTGGGCGCCGACGATGAAACCGCCTTTTTTCATGCCCGGGATAATTACAATGCATTCGGCCTTGTTCAACAGGTCCTGAGGAATGCCTTTATCCTGCATATGAGCCATCTCTCGAAGTACGTCTGCTGCGGCGTCGAGCCGGTCGACCGCCTTGGCTTCTTTATCAGCGGCTATGGCAGGAGCGACAGCGGCAGCGACGGCAATTATTGCGACGAGTGTAGTTCGCATCCACACTTCTCCTTTCACACTTAGTCGAGCTTGTGTAATTCCAATGTTCGATGGAACACAGCAGTGATAGTGCTCCGACCAGAGCTTAACAGAGTAGTAAGGGCGGCGCACGACCGCGCTTGAAACTTACCGGCCGAACGCAGAAGAATTGCGAGCGAAATTCAGGACAACGCCCGGCACAATACCGAGGATGAAGGTGCCAATGGCCGGAATTATGAGGGCCGCCTGCAGACCCGCTCCGGGCGACCCGAGGGAATTGGCGACTTCTCCGGGCTCGTCGAAATACATCACAACCAGCAGCTTCAGATAGTAGTACGCGGCGACGGCGCTGTTCAGCAAACCCAGCACGGTAAGCCAGACGAGATGCGATTCGAGCGCGGCGCGAAAAATGTAGAATTTCCCAAAAAAGCCGCCGGTAAGCGGCACGCCTATGAAGGAAAGAAGGAAGATGGTCAGCATCGCGGCGGTGAGCGGCTGGCGCTGGCCGAGGCCGGCCAGATCTTCGATCCGAAGATGGCGCTCGCCCTTGCCGGCGATGTGAATGATAACCGCAAAAGCGCCGATATTCATGAGCGCATAAGCGGCGAGATAGAACATGACGGCGGCCGTTCCGTCGCCCGAGCGCGAGGCGAGCGCGACCAGAATGTACCCGGCATGCGCCACCGAGCTGTAAGCCAGCAGGCGTTTCAGATTATCCTGGCGGATCGCGGCGAAGTTGCCGATGGTCATCGAAAGCAGCGCCGAGATCCAGATGAGCGGCTCCCATCCGCCCGCGACCTGCTCGAAAGAAGTCATAAAGATTCGCAGGAAGATGGCAAAAGCGGCAGCTTTCGGACCGGTCGCCATGAAGGCGCTGACAGGAGCGGGAGCGCCCTGATAAACATCGGGGGCCCACATCTGGAAGGGCGCGGCGGAGACCTTGAAGCCGAGCCCGACGATCATGAGAGCGGCCGCAACGCCGACCATCGCGAGAGGAGTGGAAGGATTGTTCAGCGCCGCGCGGATCTCATCGAGCTTCGTGGTGGCGGTGATGCCGTAAATCACGGCGATGCCGTAAAGCAGAAAACCCGTGGCGAAGGAGCCCAGCAGGAAGTACTTAAGGGCCGCTTCGTTATTGCGCTTATCGTTTCGCAGGTAGCCGGTGAGAATGTAGCTCGCGATGGACGAGATCTCGAGGCCGATAAAGATCATGATCAGGTCGTTTGCCGTGACCATCACGCACTGGCCGACGATGGAGAAAAGCAAAAGGGCGTGGTATTCGCCGGTCTCGGCCGCCTCGCGATCGAGGTACTTATATGACGAAAGCACCGCAAGAATGCCGATGCTGAGCACCATCACGCGGAAGAAGGCGCCGAAGCCGTCTACCACCAGAAGATTCGAGAACGAATAGCCCGGGACGGTGTATGCGGCGCAGGCGCCGATGATACCGAGCGCCAGAAGCAGAATCGAGAGATGCCCGAACATGCGGGGCAGTTTCCGCGCAAAGAGCGGATCGAGCACCATCATGAGCGTGCCGCCGATGGTGAGTATCAGTTCGGGCGAGAAGCGGAGATAATCGTCCGCGCCGGGGAAGAAATTAGCGTGCACGGCCGATGCCTCCGTGGCTGATCGTCGAGCCCGGCAGCGAGACTCTAAGCGGTACGTTCATTCGGCTTTGGTCGAGAATTCGAGCGTTCGTTTCGGAGATGTGCGGGAGAAAGCTTTGGGTGTAGACGCCCATCCACACCATCATGGCGACAAGCGGGATCATGCACGCCCATTCGCGCGCGTTGAAATCCGGCATATGATGCGCTACGTCTTCATGGGTGGATCCGAAGAAGACGCGCTGCACCATCCAGAGCATGTAGCAGGCGGAGAGGATCACGCCGATGGCGGCGAAAATGGACCAGGTGAAATTGGCCTGAGCCGCGCCCTGCAGCACGAGAAACTCGCCGACGAAATTGTTCAGCATGGGCAGGCCGATGCTGGCGAGCGTAGTGATGACAAAGACCGTGGACAACCAGGGAGCCACGGTAGCGACGCCGCCGAAATCCGAAATGGCGAGCGAGTGACGGCGCTCATAAAGAAAGCCGACCAGGACGAAGAGAGCGCCGGTCGAGATGCCATGGTTCAGCATCTGGTAGACGGCGCCGTCGAGGCCCAATTGGGTGAAGGAGAAGATGCCGAGAACGACGAAACCAAGGTGGCTGACGGAAGAGTAAGCCACGAGCTTCTTCAAATTCGGCTGCACCATGGCCACGAGAGCGCCATAGATGATGCCGATGATGGCGAGGATATTGATCCACCCGGCATTGTCGCGCGCCGCGTTCGGGAACATGGGAACGCAGAAGCGCAGAAGGCCGTAGGTTCCCATTTTCAGCATGACGCTGGCCAGCATGACGGAACCCGCGGATGGCGCTTCCACGTGCGCATCCGGCAGCCACGTGTGCAGCGGGAAGAGCGGCACCTTGATGGCGAATGCGATGAAAAAGGCCAGGAACAGCAGAGTCTCCTGCGAATGGGAAAGAATGATTCTGCCGGCGCTGAGCTGATCGAGGATGGCGGCGTAATCGAATGTGCCCGAAAGCGTGTAGAGATAGATGATCGCGGCGAGCATCAGCACCGAGCCGGCAAATGTGTACAGAAAGAATTTAACGGCGGCGTAGATGCGGCGATCGTGGCCCCAGATGCCGATGAGGAAGTACATCGGCACGAGCACGATTTCCCAGAACACGTAGAAGAGGAACAGATCCCAGGCGGCGAAGACGCCGACCAGCCCGCATTCGAGCAGGAGCAGGAACGCGTAGAATTCTTTCGTTCGGTGCGCGATATAACGCCACGAGATCCCGATGGCAATCGGCGTCAGGAAAGCGGAAAGAACGATGAGCCACAGGCTCAGGCCATCGATGCCGACGTGCCAGTGAATTTCGGGTGAGGAGATCCAGACCGTATCGGAAACGAACTGCTGGCCGGCCTTGCCGAACTGATATCCGGCGACGAGGCCCAGCGAAACCACGAACGTTGCGAGCGAGAAGACGAGCGTGAGAAGCCGGATTGCTTTCTCCTGCGCGCGCGGAATAATGAGCGCGAGGATGAAGCCGATACCGGGAAGGGCGATCACAAGGTCAAGAAGATTCACCGGCTGACTCCTCCCGCGATGCCCAGCGCTATAACCAGCGCGACGGACCCGAGCACGACCCACGTTGCGTAACTGCGGATATTGCCCGACTGCATCAGGCGAAGAACGCCGCCGACCGCTTTCGATTCCTGCCCGACGCCGTTCACGATACCGTCAATAAAGCCCTGATCGACGCCGCGCCAGAGCACGGACCGCGAGCCTTCGACCAGCGGGTGAACGACAGTGGCGTCGTAAACCTCGTCGATGAAGTACTTGTTGTAGACCAGCGTGTAGAGCCCGCCGATGGCTTTGGTGATGCGTTCGGGGAGGTCCAGATTGACCACGTACATGTAAGCAGCGAGGCCAATCCCGAGGACTCCGGCCAGAACCGAGACGTAGACCAGCCAGGGAACCTCGGCGGCTTCTTCGATCGGGAACATGCTGTTCAGGATCTTCGGAACATTGAACAGGAAGCCGCCAACGACAGAAAGCGCCGCGAGAACCGCAAGCGGCCCCCACATGGACACCGGCGATTCATGCGGGTGACCATGTCCGCGATATTCGCCGAAGAACGTCATGAACATGGCGCGCCAGACGTAAAAAGCCGTCATGCCGGCGGTGATGGTTCCGATCCAGTACATCCAGGGCGCATGCGCGTAAGAGGCGGCGAGAATGGCGTCTTTACTCCAGAAACCAGCGAACGGCGGAATGCCCGCGATCGCGAGACTGGCGCAGCACAGCGTGTAGAAGGTGATGGGCGCATACTTTCGCAGGCCACCCATGTGGCGCATATCCTGTTCGCCGTGGCACGCGTGAATCACGCTGCCCGCGCCAAGGAAAAGCAGCGCCTTGAAGAACGCGTGCGTCATCAGGTGCCAGATGCCGGCCGAAAAAGCGCCGACGCCTACGCCGAGGAACATGTAGCCGAGCTGCGAAATAGTGGAGTAGGCGTAAACCTTTTTAATGTCGTTCTGGGCGAGGCCGATGGTGGCGGCGAAAGCTGCGGTGACGAGTCCGATGATTGCAACCGTCTCCATGGCCGCAGGCGCGTGGGTGAAGATCACGGCCGAGCGCGTGCACATGTAAACGCCCGCCGTGACCATGGTGGCGGCATGGATAAGAGCCGATACCGGGGTGGGGCCTTCCATGGCGTCCGGCAGCCAGACGTAGAGAGGTATTTGCGCCGATTTGCCGGTAGCGCCGAGAAGCAGCAGCAGCGCGATCGCGGTAAGGGTTCCCGTCGGCCTGCCCGGCGCAGCCGCGAAGACGTGGCCGAAATCGAGGGTGCCGAAATTGACCACGATGAGGAACATCGCGAGGGAGAAGCCGAAATCGCCGATGCGGTTGACGATGAAGGCCTTGTTGCCGGCGGTGGTGGCGGAGTGCTTGACGATATAGAAGCCGACCAGCAGATAGCTGCACAGCCCGACGCCTTCCCAGCCCAGGAAGAGCAGCAGATAGTTCGCCGCCAAAACCAGGTTCAGCATGAAGAACATGAAGAGGTTCAGGTAGGCGAAAAACCGGTAATAGCCGCCTTCATGCTCCATGTAGCCGACGGAGTAGATGTGGATGAGGGAGCCGATGCCGGTCACGATCATGAGCATGATCATGGTCAGCTTGTCGACCGTATAGTCCCAGCCGACATTGAAGGCGCCGCTGCGGATCCAGGTGAAGTAATGCTCGGTGACGGGGTTGGCGGCGAGATCGCCGGCCGTGAGGTAAACCTTCATGACCCAGCCGAACGAGAGGAGCACGCTCACGACGGCGACCAGGCTCACGATCATTTTCGGCAGCTTGCGGCCGAAGATGCCGTTCACCAGAAAGCCGAGAAACGGCAGGATGGGGATGATCCAGAGATTCTGCGTCATCAGTTCCTGAGAGTGTTGACTTCGTCGATGTTCAGGGTTTCGCGGTTCTTGAACACCGTAAGGATGATCGCGAGGCCAACGGCCGCTTCAGCCGCCGCCACGACCATGACGAAAAAGGTGAAGATCTGGCCGCTGACCTGACGGTGCTGGTTTGCGAACGCGATGAATGTGAGATTGACGGCATTGAGCATCAGCTCGATGCACATGAAAACCGTGAGGATGTTGCGACGAATGATGAACCCGGCGACTCCGAGCGCGAACAGGACCGCGCTCAACAGGAGAAACCAGGAGATGGGGACGCCATTCGGAACAGGGAGTCCGTTCAAATCAGTCAAGCTCCTTCCGGGCAAGAACGATCGCGCCGAGGATGGCGATCAGGATGAGCACCGATGTGACTTCAAAGGGCAGCAGATAGTCGGTGAAAAGGGAGTATCCGATGTTCTGCGCCGAGCCGCCCTGCCATGCGTCGAAGTTGACGACACCGGCGTTGGGGAACCAGCGCTGGACGAAATAGCAGAGCACGCCGAGCAGGCCGATGAGCGCGGGAATGCCGAAAATTTGCGCGATGAGCGAACGGCGGCCGGTGCGCTCCTCTGCGCCGGCGTTCAGCAGCATGATGACGAAGACGAACAGGACCATCACGGCGCCGGCGTAGACGATGATTTGGGCGGTGGCGATGAACGCCGCGCCGAGGAGGAGATAGAGGACCGCCAGCGACCCCATGACACCGATGAGCGAGAGAGCGCTCGAAATCGGATGGCGCTGCGCAATGACATTCACCCCGCACACGACGGCGATGATGGCGAAGAGAAGAAAGAAAAACAGGTCCATTTACGATGCCAGTGCCACCAGGAAGCCGGTGACGAGCAGATTCAATACGGCGACCGGGAAGAGGAACTTCCAGGCGAAACCCATGAGCTGGTCATAGCGGAAACGCGGCAGAGTGGCGCGAATCCAGATGAACACAAAGAGCAGGAACCCGACTTTTGCGAGGAACCAGAACAGGGGCATGAGAACCGGAATCACCGGCGGGAACGCCATGAGAGCGGCAAGCAGGAAAAAGATGACTCCAAATGCCGGCAGCGTGTACTTGTCCATGGGCCGGGCAGGGTTCAGGCCATGATAAATGCAGACCGCGCCGGCGATGAACAGAACGACTGGAGCGACGAAGTTCGATCCGTAAGCGACGGGCCATAAAGGGTGCCAGCCGCCGAGGAACAGCAGTGTGGCGACCGAGCAGACCGTCACCATGTTCGCGTACTCCGCCATAAAGAAGGCGGCGAACTTCATGCTGCTGTATTCCACGTGGAATCCGGCGACGAGTTCGTTTTCGGCTTCCGGAAGATCGAAGGGAATACGATTGGTTTCCGCGAAGGCCGCGATCATGAAGATCAGGAAGCTGATGATCTGTGGAAATGGCGCAGAAAAGATCGCCCATTTCGGGATAAATCCGAGCTGAAATCCGGATTGAGCATCCGCGATCTCCCGGAGGCTCAGCGTTCCCATAATCAGGAGCGGCGAGGCGAGCGCGAGACTGAGCGGGAGCTCGTAGCTGATCATCTGGGCAGAACTGCGGAGGCCGCCGAGAAGACTGTATTTGTTGTTGGACGCCCAGCCGCCGAGCGCGATTCCGTAAACGCCCATGGAACTGACGGCGAGAATGACCAGAAGCCCGACGTTCACATCCGCGAGCTGCATCTTCGTCGTATAGCCGAAGAGCGTGACCTCGGTGCCGAAGGGGATGACCGAGATCGAAATCAGCGCCATGAAAACCGCGAGAAACGGGGCGCCGAGATAGAAGAATTTGTTGACGTGAGGAGGAATTACGCCCTCCTTCGTAATGAGCTTGATAACGTCCGCCAGCGGCTGCAGCAGACCGTGTGGGCCGACGCGCGAGGGGCCCATGCGCACCTGCACGTGCGCGATGACCTTGCGCTCCACCCACTGCAGATAAGCCAGCGCCGTCAAAAGCACAAACGCAATGATGGCGAGCTTAATGATCGTGATGATGAAGAAGACCATTTATTGTTGCGGCGTCATGTACTCTTCGCGGTCATCCGCGGAGTAGGAGAGACGCTTCTCGATAACGGAATTCAGTATTTTAGAATATCGCCCAAGCGTTCCCGAAGTGAACAAATTATCGCGGGCGGACCAGACGAGCTCCGGGCGAGGCTCCACCTGCACGCGTCCGTTCACGGGAGCGGTCTGCTGCGCTTCCACCGTGACCAGAGCCAGCGGGATATCGTAGCCCTTCACTGTGCGGCGAATTTCGTTGTAAACGGTTTCGGGCAGCCACGGACCGATCTGCGGCAGAACGCCCATTTCCTTGCCGATGAGGCCGATGATCTCGAGATCGGGCTTGGTTCCCATGACCGAGATGGCCCGGCGCAAACGCTGGACTTCGCCGCAGACGTTGGTTACGGTGCCGTTCTTTTCATAGGCGCTGGCGGCGGGGAGTATGACGTCCGCGCGCTGCGCCGTTTCGGTCATAAACAGGTCCTGCACGACGACAAAGGCATTGTTCGAGGCGAGCGGGGCTTCCTTGAGCGGGTTCGCGCCGACCACCCAAAGGGCGTCCAGATCCGCGGCCGCGAGCATTTCGCGGAGAGTGAGGCCGGGCGCGCCGGAGGGCTGATAGCCGGGCAGAAGCTCCGGCGTGAGCCCCATATCAATGGCGCCGCGGGAATTCGAATAATCGACGAGCGCGCAGTATTTCACCGGAATTCCGAGAGAATTGCCGAACTCGACGAGCCGGTGGACATCGCCGCCTTTGACGGCGTCGTTGAACACGATGACGAGTTCCGGCTCGGCGGCGAGCGCGTCGCGAAGTTCGCCGAGCGCGTTCAGTTCTCCGCCGGTTTCGGTGTGGATCGACCGCGTCGCGTAACTGTTTTCGCGCATGTGTTCCGAGCTGACCACATAAATATGAGCATCATGATGGCGCTTGTTGGCGCGGATCTGGAAAGACAGGAACGGCTGCTGCAGCGCGAGATTGCCGCCGATGAGCAGGAATGCCTTGCGCTCGTACATATCGGCTACCGTCGCGAGCTGCGCGGCGCCACCAGTCGAAGCGCCGCTCAGGGCGTCGACCAGGGAAACAACGTCGCCCGTGCGGTGGTGATCGATATTGTTGGTGCCGAGAACGTTGCGGGCAAACTTCTGGAGATAGAAGTTCTCTTCGTTGGTGGTGTGGTTGGAGCCAATGACGCCGAAACTGCCGCTGCGGGCGCGAATCTCATTGAATTTCCGCCCCACGGTTTCGAGCGCCTGCGACCAGGAGACCGGCTGCAGTACGCCGTTGACGCGCAGCATCGGGGACTGAATGCGATCCGGGTGATCGTAGAAATCGTAGGCGTAGCGGCCCTTGACGCAGAGGAACTCGCCGTTAATGCCGGAGCGATCGCGGTTGTTGCCGCGGAGAATTTTTTCGTTGCGTACCCCGAGCGTGGTTTTGCAGCCGTTCGAACAATGGGTGCAAATGGTGCCGATGTGCTCCATCTCCCAGGGGCGGGTCTGGTAGCGGTAAGCGCCGCTGGTGAGCGCGCCGACGGGGCAGATATCGATGCACATGCCGCACTCGTCGCACTCGAGGTGGTCTTCCTTATTGGGCGCTATCAGCGAGACAGCGCCGCGATTGACGACGCCGAGAGCGCCCACGCCCATGCCTTCATGGCAGACCCGAACGCAGCGGAAGCAGAGGATGCAGCGCGGCCCATCGTAATAGACAACCGGCGACCACTGCTGTTCGTCAACGTGCAGTTTGGTTTCGTTGAAGCGGCTTTCGCCCGCGCCGTAGCGGAAAGCCATGTCCTGCAGCTCGCATTCGCCGCCCTTGTCGCACACCGGACAATCCAGTGGATGGTTGGCGAGCAGAAATTCAAGCATGTACTTGCGGGACTGCCGCACCTGGGGGGAATCGGTGCGGATGACCATCCCGTTGGCGACAGGGAGCGTGCATGCCACCTGTAGCTTCGGCATTTTTTCAACTTCGACGAGGCACATGCGGCAGGCCGCCTGCAGCGCATAGCCTTCGTAATAACAGAACGACGGGATTTCGATGCCCGCGCGTTTGGCGGCCTCGATCGCGAGCGTGCCGGCGGGGGCTTCGAGTTCGCGGCCGTCGATTGTGAACTTTACGGGATCAGCCATTGTTTGTTCGACCAGAGTACGGTTCGATCAGATCTTTCAAAACGTTTGACTTCGGCTTCCAGCGCCGCGACATGGGCTTCAAGCCTGGAATATCAGGCCACGACGGCGACGCAGATTCAATTGCGCGCCCGGCGCGCAATTCGAGGCGCTCACGCCATCGACGATTCGCCTCTGCCGAGTCCAGTCCGCGAAAAGCGTATCTCGCGATCGGGCAACTCGCACATCTCCTCCGGCGTAAGCGGCGCGTCGGACTCGGCAGGCACATTACGCCGCTACCAGCCGCGACCGATTCTCATAAGGACACGGCTGGCCATTCAGATGCGCTTCGAATTCCTCGCGGAATTTCTCGACGATGGAGATGGTCGGCAGCGCGGCCGCATCGCCGAGCGGACAGAACGTCCGGCCCAACATATTCTTTGCAAGATCGCCGATGAGCACAATGTCGCTGCGCTCACCCATGCCTTCATGGAACCGGGTAAGAAGTTTTCTGAGCCAGGTTGTACCTTCGCGGCACGGGATGCACCAGCCACAGCTTTCATGCGCATAGAAGCGCATGATGCGCAGAGCGGCTTTCACCATGCAGGTGTCTTCGTCCATTACGACGACGCCACCCGAGCCCAGCATCGATTTCGCGGCCGCGAGCGTATCGAAATCCATCGCGAGGTCGCATTCTTCGGCCTTCAGCACCGGGCATGAGGAACCACCCGGGATTACCGCTTTCAGCTTTTTTCCGTTCAGCATGCCGCCGCCGACCTCATTGATCATGCGCATGAGATTGAAACCCATGGGCAGCTCATAGACGCCAGGCTTATTGATGTGGCCGGACAGGCAGAAAAGCCGGGTACCGCCGTTTTTCGGCGTGCCGAGACCGGCAAAGTAAGCTCCGCCCTGCAGGATGATGGGAGGGATCGAGCAATAGGTCTCGACGTTGTTCAGCACGGTAGGACATTGATACGCACCCGCAACGGCCGGAAACGGAGGACGGATGCGCGGGTTGCCCCGCTTGCCTTCGAACGATTCGAGCAGGGCCGATTCTTCGCCGCACTCATAGGCGCCCGCGCCCGAATGGGTGGCGAGGTTGAAACGAATTCCCCGCCCCAGAATGTTTTCGCCGAGATAACCGCGCGCATACGCTTCGTCGATCGCGCGGTCCATGATCTCAATCAAATAGCGGTATTCGCCGCGGATGTAGATGTAGCCCTGCTGAGCTCCGACAGCGAGACCGGCGATGAGAACGCCCTCGATCAGCTGATGCGGATCGTACTCCATCAGGAGCCGGTCCTTGCAGGTGCCGGGCTCGGATTCATCCGCGTTCACCATGATGTATTTGGGTTTGGGTGAATTGCGCGGGACGAAGCCCCACTTCATTCCGGTGGGGAAGCCGGCGCCGCCGCGGCCACGCAGACCGGACGCTTTTACTTCGTTGATGATCTCGTCCTGTGACATGCCGAGCGCCTTTTCAAAGGCCTTGTAGCCGTCGGTTGCGAGATACGTCTCTATCGATTGGGAATTCGCAAGGCCGAAGCGCCGGGTCAGAATTTTGACTTCGAGCGGACTCGGTTCGTTGTAAAGCATCTTCAGGGATTAACCCTTTCCACGCCCGGTATCCCGGCCGGAGTCTCTCCGGCAGTGAGACCGTTGAGCAGTTTGTCCAGTTGTTCAGGGGTGACGTCGTGATAGAAGTCGTAGTTGACCTGAATGGCCGGCGCCCAGGAGCAGGCGCCGATGCACTCGACTTCCTCGAGCGAAACACGGCCATCCGCGGTGACTTCCTTGTGGCCGATGCCCAGCTTGTGGCAGGCCTGATTCCACAACTCTTCGCCACCCACCAGAAGGCACGAAATATTAGTGCAGACCTGAACGTGATACCTGCCCATCGGCTTGCGATGAAGCATCGAGTAATACGTCAGGACTTCATTGATTTGGAGCGGAGTTACGCCGACGCGATTCGCGACTTCGGCAATGAGTTCATCGGTCATGGAACCGACCTCATCCTGCGCGTAAATCAGCATTGGGATCATCGCCGAGCGTTTCCGGTCCGGCGGATATCTGGCAATCAATCGTTCGAACCGGGCCTCGAGTTCCGGGGAAAAAGTCATTAGCGGTCCGTATCTCCGAGAACGAAGTCCATGCTGCCGATGGCGGCGATCACGTCTGCGATGAGGGTGCCTTCGATCATGCGAGACGTGGCCTGCAAGGTACCGAAACTCGGGCCGCGCCAATGGACGCGATAAGGCTTCTGGGTTCCATCGCTCACCATATAACAGCCGACCTCACCGCGCGGCGATTCGATGGCGGAGTAAACCTCGCCTTCGGGCACGCGGAAACCTTCGGTCACGATCTTGAAGTGATAGATGAGCGATTCCATCTGGGTCTTCATCTTTTCGCGATCGGGCAGGACGATGCCGGGCGCGTCCGCCTGATGCGATCCGGAGGGCATGCCTTCGAGCGCCTGTTTGATGATGCGCGCCGACTGCCGCATTTCGGCAATGCGCACCTGGTAGCGCGCGAAGACGTCGTTCGCGGTCAGCGTCGGGACTTCGAAATCGAATTTCTCATAGCTCGAGTACGGCTTGTCCTTCCGCAGATCGATTTTGAGACCGGCGGCGCGCAGCATGGGGCCGGAAACGCCCAAATCGAGCATGTCTTCGAGAGAGATGTAACCAACGCCTTTGGTACGTCCGGTCCAGATGCCGTTATTGGTGAGGAGTTCCTCGTACTCATCCACCCGTGAGGGGAAGATGTCGACGAAATCCTTAACGCGCTTCTGCCAGCCGCGCGGATGGGGCAGAGCGAGGCCGCCGATCCGGAAATAGCTGGTCATCATCCGCTGGCCGGAGAACATCTCGAAGATCCGGAGAATCTCCTCGCGCTCACGGAAACAGTACAGAAACACGCTCATCGCGCCGATATCAATCGCGTGGGTGCCGAGCCATACGAGATGGCTGTTCAGACGCGTGAGTTCGGCGAGCATGACGCGCGTCCACTGCGCGAGCGGCGGAATTTCGAGGCCAAGCAGCTTTTCAGCGGCGAGGCAGTAGACGAGATTGTTCGAGAGCGGGGCGAGGTAATCGATGCGATCCGTCAGGGTGACGCCCTGCTGATACGTTTTGACCTCGAATTCCTTCTCAATGCCGGTATGAAGATATCCGATATCCGGCGCGGCTTTTACTATGGTTTCGCCGTCGAGCTCGAGCAGCAGGCGCAGAACGCCGTGGGTGGACGGGTGCTGCGGTCCCATATTGAGGACCATAGTTTTCGTCGCGCCGGGCGTGTGCTCGCGCTGGTCATGATCGCGCTCGACTTCCAACTCGCTGGTGATGCCGCCGTCATCTATTACGGCAGGATCTTTTGTGTCAAGCATTTGAATTCCTCAGTACCGCTCACCCGTTACCGGATAATCCTTCCGGAGCGGATGGCCCGGCCAGTCGTCCGGCATCATGATTCGGCGAAGATCGGGATGATTCAGGAAACGGATACCGAACAGATCGAACGTTTCCCTCTCATACCAGTTTGCCGAACGATACACGGCGAACGCCGACTCGACTTCCGGGTTTGCGCCCGGCAGACGGACCTTCAGGCGCAGCCACTCCCGCCTTTGAATGGCCTGCAGATGGTAAACCACTTCGAAGCGCGGCTCGGCAGGAAAGCGATCTACGCCAGTAACCGTGCTGAGGCGCTCAAAACCCAGCTGATGTTTAGCGCGTCGAAGCGCTTCCAATATGCTGGACGGCGCGACCTCAATCGTGAGTTCCCCATACGCGAGGTTGCCGGTTGTCGCGATGTCAGCCAACGCAGCGGCTGTGGGGTTTTCCTGTAGTTCGTCGGGAAGCATGCCGCTAACTGGCGCGCCTTTCCTGAAGCTCATAGCGGGCTTCCGTCTTCAGCCTTCTTCCGGCCGGAGTATCGCGCGAGTCGCGGTCCGAATAAGCCCAGTCGAGCACGCCCTTTTTCCAGATGAAGAAGAATCCGGCGAGGATCAGGATCACGAAGATCAGCATCTCGACGAACGCGAACATCTTCAGCTGTTTGTAAACGACCGCCCACGGATACAGGAAAATCGCCTCGATATCGAAGAGAATGAACAGCATGGCGACGAGATAAAACTTGACGCTGAAGCGTTCGCGCGCGTCGCCAGTCGGCTCGATCCCGCATTCGTACGGCATGTCCTTGACGCGGTTCTTGACTCTGCGCCCGATCACGGCGGAGAGCGTGACCAGCGCAGCGGCGATCACGAGCGCCAGCACGGCCTGCAGCAGCACAGGAAGCCATTGTTGAGCCGGAGTAGTAGGCATCAGATATTGATTTTTCTGGGACGGGGTTGGCCCCCACGACCTATAATAATGCACGTAAACCCGTGGCATCCGAAATGATTACTATCAATGGCGAGAGGCGCGCTGTGGAACCCGGCGCAACGCTGCTCGACGTTGTGCATTCGCTGGGTCTCGAGCCGGAGCGCGTGGCCGTTGAGCTGAATCGCGAAATCGTGAAACGCGAGAGATGGGCGGAGACGAAGGTGGCGGGCGCGGCGGAGATCGAGATCGTGCAGTTCGTCGGCGGGGGATAGATTCCGGAGCATAGCAGCCCGGAGAAAAGCAGTCATCGAAGCGCTGGTCGCGGCGAAGTACCACGTCGAAAAAATCGATGAACGCGAAATTCAAAAGCTGCTGCCGGAGATCTTGCACTCGCGCGCGCAGGCGCACATCCTGTCCACATTAAGCGCGGTCGTTCCTGCGGGCTATGAGGTTCTCTCTGAACTGAACGTGATCTGTGGACACGACCGGCTGATTCCGAACGCCCCGGTTGTAAGCCGCTCAGCCCGATAGGTCGACGGCGATCTTGCCGATGCAGCAGCGGTTTGCGTGAAAAATATATCTCCGGGACAGACCCCTCTCAACGATTTTCGATCATGCTGAACGGCTGTTGAATGGCCCTGCCGCAGCCGTGTGGATTATCTGGCCGGAGAGACATCAGGCATGGGTATATACGGATCAGGGTCTGGCAGAGTCGCTTCAAGAGTTGCGAGCAATGTCCGGCCCTTCAGGCAAACTCAAAAAGGCCGGATCCGCTCTGGCGAATCCGGCCGTAATTTCCCGATACTCAAAACGCTTTACGCAAAGCTGCGGATGGCGTCGGCTTCGTCGTCCCGGACATCGAAGACCGTATACAGCTTCGTGATCTGCAACAGATCTTTCACCCGCTTGGTCAACCCAAGCAGCTTGAGGGTGCCGCCCTGATTGGCTACTGTTGTGAAGCCGGAAACCAGCTCGCCAATTCCCGAGCTGTCGATATACGACACGTCGCCCAGATTCAGCAGAATCTTTCGGTGTCCTTTGGCCGTCAGGTCTCGCAGGGCATCGCGCAAAGCGCTCGATCCCTCGCCAAGAGTAATACGGCCTGAAACGTCGATCACACTAACGTCACCCACCTGCCGGGTGTTCAGCTTAACGCTCACTTCGGGTGCCCTCCTCGAAAAACCAATACATTACTCGTGGGCGGCCACGTTCTTGACCAGAGTCACCTCCGTGCCGGAAGGGTCAAGCTTTCGCACCTTCAGGTCATCCATGAACGCGCCCATCAGAAAAAGACCACGCCCGGAGTGCCGCAGCAGATTGTTTTCATGCAGCGGGTCCGGAACTTCCTGTAATTCGAATCCTTCGCCCTGATCGGTAATGCGAATGCTGAACCGATCGTTCGATTTCGTGACCGCCACGTGCACGCGCTTGTTCCGGTTGTAGCGGTTGCCATGTACGACGGCGTTGACCATGCACTCGCGAACCGCCATTCCGATACGGTGCTGCTCATCTTCGTCAAAACCGGCTCGCGCCGCGGCGCTGAGAATTTCGCCTTCAGCCGTGTCCACGCTGTCGAGCGTCGATGGGTAATCCTGTTCGAGCAAATCCTCTTCGGCTCCGTCGAGCGCCATAGTCAGCGTAAGAGGAAACGGTACCATATCGACCTCTTAAGTCGAAAGCGGAGAAGTATCAGTCTCCTCATCGCTGGTGATGCGGGCCGGAAGAGTTTGCTTCTCGAGCAGAATCGAGACGAACGTCCCGGCGGGAGCCTGCGACGCGTCCCGAACGATTTCGGCGCGCTCGTTGAGGACGATGGCGTATCCCCTCGAGAGCACGAGACGCGGGTTGAGTTGCTCGAGTTTGGCGGCGATGGCGGCCAGGCGCTCGCTCCGGCGAGTGAGAATGGCCCGCATGAAAGAGATGGCGCGGAAGGTGGCTTGCTGGCCGCGATCGCGGTCATGACGGAAACGCGGGCGCAGGTCGAGCAGGCGCAGATTTTCCTCGAGCGATCTGCGCGATTTCTGGCGCGCGGCAAGCTGCGCGCGAATGGCGGCTCGCAGGCGCTCGGCGAGGTCATCCAGGCGCTGATTGCGGCGCGCAAGCCCCCGGTGCAGGAGCGCCGTCGCGCGATCGATCGCCTGC
>Ga0157370_10002050_pt1 | contig 24746 bp, 19 predicted proteins | sample C35metaG_FD_113463 | JGI IMG/M metagenome (GOLD analysis project Ga0157370, IMG submission 113463) | Corn rhizosphere microbial communities from Kellogg Biological Station, Michigan, USA - C3-5 metaG | ecosystem: Host-associated > Plants > Roots > Rhizosphere > Soil | place: USA: Michigan...
ACTTTTCTAAAATCATCATCTACAAAAGCTATAATGCTCTTATTTACTTTATTGTCATGATCAAAAGTTCTTTTAGTAGCTAAACCAGCTTCGCCAGCACCATATATTATAATCCTGATTTTGTCCAGACTTGCATTTTTGATGTACATAAAAAAGTACTTCACAATAATTCTGTAGGTAATTAGAAAAAGAAAACTAAACAAAGAATAAGTAATAACGGTTACATTACTTAAGAAAGGTGGTGCACCAAAGGCTATAAAAGCAGCATTAACAAAGAAAAGAATAAAAGTACTGGCTAAAACCGAAAATAAGATTCGGAAAGAATCCTGAGCAGAAGTATAGCGCACAATCCCGGCATAGGTTTTAATGTTCACAAATACCAGTCCATTGACTACAATAACAGCCACCATTGATTTATAAAATGCCAGGATATTGATATCTTCAATGATAAAATTGTGCTTCAATACTTTAGCTAAAGTCATAGCAAAAATACTTAGGCAAATATCTATAGCAAAGATAATCCAGCGAGGTACAATTTCGAGTTTAGAAAACATGTCTATTTTTATTCAATATGGCAAACTTAGCAATAATTGAACCAAACTGGTTAATGCCGAAAGTATCGATATAAATTCAGGACTAATTAACTCAACAGCAACATAATTAAATTGCAAAAAAAAGGCTAAGCACTTTATAAAAATGCTTAGCCTTTTTGTGTAATATATTGAGCCTATTTAAAAACCTTAAGTATGCCTTCAATCGTTCTTTCCATATCAGAACTGGTCAAATTAGAGCCAGAAGGGAGGCATAAACCATCTTTAAACAACTCCTCAGAAACCCCATTCCCAAAGAAAAAACTATCACTAAATACAGGTTGCAAATGCATAGGTTTCCATAACGGCCTGCTTTCAATATTAAGTTTATGGAGCTCTGAAGCAATTTTTTCCCTGGTAACACCAGAGGTCAGTTCAGGATCAACCACAATCGTACTTAACCACCTATTGGAATAATAGCCTTCTGGCTCTTCAAGCAGACTAATACCTTCTACTGAGCCCAACTCTCTTTTATAAGTATCGAAATTTGCCCGGCGTTTTCCAATATGAGTATCCAAAACTTCCATCTGTCCTCTTCCTATACCAGCCGCTACATTACTCATTCTATAATTGTATCCAATTTCACTATGCTGATAGTGAGGAGCAGCGTCTCTGGCCTGAGTGGCTAGAAAACGAGCCTTTTTGATGTATTCATCATCATTTGAAATCAATGCTCCCCCACCGGAAGTTGTAATGATCTTGTTCCCATTGAAAGAAAGCACACCCATTACACCAAAACTCCCCATTGCACGTCCATTGACTTTAGAACCAAGCGCTTCTGCAGCATCTTCAATTACAGGAATCTCATACTTTGTGGCAATTTCCATAATCCTATCCATCTGTGCAGGCATTCCGTACAAATGAACTGGGATAATAGCTTTAGGTTTCTTCCCCTTTGCCAGCCTATCCTTAATGGCTTCTTCCAATAAATCCGGGCACATATTCCATGTTTCTCTTTCGCTATCTATAAATATGGGAACAGCCCCCAAATAGGCAATAGGGTTTGCACTTGCCGAAAAGGTCATGGATTGGCAAATCACTTCATCTCCTGATTCAATTCCCAGCATGATCAAAGCCAAATGCAATGCAGCCGTACCAGAGCTCAATGCCGCTGCATAACCGGTTTTTGTATAAGAAGCTAAATCATGTTCAAAGCCGTCCACATGAGGACCAAGAGGCGCGATCCAGTTGGTTTCAAAAGCCTCATTTACATATTTTTGTTCAGAACCTCCCATATGCGGAGAAGACAGCCAAATTTTATCGTACATCTTTTATCTATATTGGATTATATTTAATAATTCTTCCTGGATTTCCAACAACAACAGCGTAGTCTGGTATATTAGAGATTACAACAGCACCAGCACCTATTGCAGCCCACTTACCAATTTTTATGCCAGGAATTACACAAGCCCCAATACCAATGTGAGTACCTTCGCCTACTTCAACATCTCCAGCCAAACCTACTTGAGGCGAAATATGTACAAAATCATCGATTTTACAATCATGATCAACTGATGATCCGGTATTTAATATAACATGTTTGCCTATGGTGACTGACGAATTTACTGTTACATTAGGCATCACAACTGTACCTTCCAGCACCAGTGCGGAAGGGGATATTACACTGCTCGGATGAAACAAAGTACCGAATTTCGCATTAAGTTGCTTAGAGAGTCTTTTTCTAATCTTATTATTCCCTATGGCCAAAACTGCAAAGTCATTATCTAAATCTTTAAAAGACATGATTTTACCACTAAGCCTAGAGCCTAGAAAAAATTCTAAATCTTCATTATCATCCCAAATGCCTGAAATCGACAGGTTGTTTGCAGTTAAAATATCTATGACCACTTTTGCATGGCCTCCAGCTCCAATAATATGCATCTAATTTCCCGTAAATTTCTCCATTGTTACTGAGGTACTAGAAGATATACCCTCTTTAACCACCACCTTCTTTAAGGTTAATATGATAATCTTCAAATCTAACCAAAAGTTTAGGTGATCAACATACCAGACATCCAAACTAAATTTTTCGTTCCAACTGATCGCATTTCTACCATTTACTTGGGCCCAGCCAGTTATCCCAGGTCGAACTTCATGTCTTCTGTATTGTTCAACAGAATAAAGTGGTAAATATTCCGGCAACAAAGGTCTTGGTCCAATCAAACTCATGTCTCCCTTGAGTACATTTAATAATTGTGGTATTTCATCGAGTGAGGTTTTTCGAACAAATGAACCAATTTCGGTTAACCTTTCGGCGTCCGGTAAAAGATCACCACTGTCATTTGTTCTGTCATTCATAGTTTTAAACTTGATGATTTTAAACAGTTTTCCGTTTTTTCCAGGCCGCAATTGAAAGAAAAAAGGTTTACCGTCATTAACAATACTCAACAAGATTCCTACTATAATTAAAACAGGAAGTAAAATGACTAAAGCAATAAAAGATAGAAGAACATCAATAATCCTTTTCCAGATCATATTGTTATTGACTTTATAGGGTAAATGTAAAAGAGAATCTTATGTCTTTGTGATCATAACGATTCTCTTTGCCAAAGATATAATCTATTACTAGAATCAACAAAACAAATCTTTAAGAAGAAAAGACATTTCCATCCGTCAACAATAGTTCTATTGCATTAATAGTAATTTTTTTTATTTTATCACCATCTTTTCCACCCATTCCTCTTTTTGAACACCAATCTACACTCGCAGTATTCACAATAACTCCACTATTTATAGTTTTTTTAAGCACTAAAAATGTACCAACCGTTTTAACACCACGAAAACCATAATCATAACCTACAAGTTCAATTTTATGAAAATTTAGCTTATTATCAACTACGGGATGTGGGTTTCCGGGCTCATATTTCACAAAAGTACCATCATATTCCTGAGATAAACATTTAATTACATCACCGTTCTTCAATCCAGTTCCATTTAAAAGAGGTGATTTATCTTTTAAAATCTTATACCCTTTCCAACCATCATTTTTCTCGTCTCCATAACCGCCAAGATCAAAATTCATGGCAATACTGGATTCTGGAGTGTACTTAAGTGAAGGCGTGGTCCATAAAGTTGTTTTTAGTGATTGGTCTGTAATTGGATCATTATTAAGAATTTTGTAGCATATCATCTGGTTATTATCATTTGAATACCTGATTTGCCACCACATTGTATTTCCTGAAAGAATCAAGGCGTTTTTTCCAGAATCAACAAATCTATCAAAATTCATCCTTGCTTTACGAGTCCAATACTCGTTGTGCCCAGGCAAGACCAGCAATTTAGAATATGAAAAATTCATTTCGTCATCAAGATCTTGGTCAATAATATAATCAACTATATAATTTAATGTTTCTAACCACGGCCAGAATGCTTCATGCCATCTTGCCAAATCATAAGGACGCTGGAATGATAAAACAGGAGACATAGGAGATGTATAGCTACTCAATCCACCCTTTTTATTGTAAGCATTATCAGTATTCGATGGCAAGACAACTACAATACTAGCACTCCTATTTTTATTCTTAACTACAAACGGTACTTTCTTTGCCCAGTAATATAGACCACTTGGCAGGTTATCCGGGATAGTAAATGAAAATGAAGGAGTATATTGATATCCATTCTTATAAGGTTCTGGACCATGCGTCTGAGGAATCAAATCACAAGTAACAGAATTTTTAAGTATACCATTTGGGGTATACAACCCAATTCTTTCTTGGCTTGAGGAATTTGAATTTAGATAAATATTCATTGTCTCCCCTGCTGAATAAGAAAGTTTATTAGTATATCCATCAACGATTTTATCATCTCCTAAAGTACGTCCTCCTCCAGCAGTCCCCTGTTCTCCCGGATTATTAACTATAGGATCGGGCTCAACATTTGTTTTACGGCACGCGCTTAAGCCACTGGCATAGAGAGCAAATACCCCAACACCAAGAGTTTTGATAAACTTCTTCCTTTTCATAAAGTTATTCAAGAATTAATTATAGGAGCAATAAAAATCTATAAAGAAGGGAAGACCATTCTCTTTAAAGAGAGAATATCCACTTCTTTGATTATCCAATCCTGAGAATTGTAAACAATAATTTGTATTTGATTTAAAGCACATCACACTGAATATTAATATTACATACAAATGTAAATATTATTCGATTATAACTAATTAAAAGTTAGAAAATTACATGTTAACAATAACAATAACCTTAGTTACTTTTAAGAATCTGATTTATCAATAAAAGATAATTTGAAGAACTCACTTCTAACGAAAATCTTTCTTTTGCGAGTTCTTTTGCTTTTATACCTTGTTCATTCATAAGATGAATATCGTTTACATAGCGGCAGAACTCTTTGGCTTCTTTAATGTTGTGTTCTCCTCCATACGATAAAACAAATCCAATATTTTTTTCTTTAATCAGTTTTGATTGCCAACCTTCATAATTAACTACTATTGGCCTACCAGCGGCAATGCAATCAAAAAACTTATTAGCTGAGTTGGCCCATAACTCCTTAACAGGTATTACAAATGAAGAACCAACCGTACACTCGGAATACAGTTGAGGTAGTTCACTTTTGGGCATTGGTTCCAGAAAGAAAACATTTCGATTTAAGGTTCCATCTCTCTCTGCATTGTGAACAATTTGGCGTTTTTCTAAACCATCGCCAACTATAATAAATTTAAGTTCAGGATCTATGTTTATGCAATTCTTAGCCAATTCAAGAACATATGTCAATCCATTAACCATCCCAAGTGTTCCAGCATACAAAACCGATCTATGAGGCACAAATCCGATTTTTTCTTCAAAAATACTTCTATCTTCTTTAGATTCATTAAATCGCTTTATTTCTGCAATATTTGGAATTACAGATATTTTATTGTCTGGAATTCTAGTTCTTTCTAAGATAGATTTTTTCATATCGTCTGAAAGAGCTACGATATGAACCGCCTTCTTATAGATATAAGCCTCAAATCTGTTTAACAATTTAATGAAAATTCCATTTTTTATAATTCCCATAGCAACAGGAACTTCAGGCCATACATCACGGACTTCAAAAAGATAGGGCGTCTTCTGTAATGTTCTTTTTACCAATGCGGGCACTGCTACAGTAATGGGTGTAGAAGTTGCCAATACTAAGTCACAATTGATCTTTAAAGCTCTTAATGATGCCATCAGGAAAAAATGAAAAAAGATCATAATACGTTTTGCAAAGCTCGTCTTATTACTATAAGAGGATTTCAGTATATGTAACTCAATGTTATCAATATTTTTTACTGTCCATCTGTCTCTATCAGACAATATCTCATTTTTCAAGAAAGAACTAGAAGTTATAACAACAACTTTAAATCCTTTATCAATGAACGACCGAGATAGATCATATGACCTAGTACCTCCAGAAGAGCTGGGCAAAGCAAAATACTGATGTATATAGAGAATTGTTTTCAATCTAATTATTTTTATGATTACACATTATAAGTTCAAGCACCTTTGAATTGCAGAAGAAAGGAATCTAATTTGTTTTGGATTTTTGAGAAATGTTTTATCAGATATATATAATAAATAGCCGTCCCTTTATAACAGCCAAAAATTTTTCTAAACATATGAAACACTGTCTTCATTTTAATCGGTGTAAACACAATATCAACTTTATCTTTAACCTTATGATAGACAACAACTTCAGGGATATACAACAACTTATTTGACGCTTTTAGTAGATCAGCTAAGAAAATATTTTCTTCACCACTAGGATATTGTGCGCCAAGGCCAAAATTCTCATCAAATCTTAACCTTCTGTTAATTGCATCATTCCGATAGAAAATTTCTATCGAACTTCTAGAGCCAATATTTTTAATATCTAAATTCAGAATTTTTTTATCATATATTTTATAAAACTTTCTGTTTAAAGGGTCGAATATTTGAAAACATAAAACACCTATCTCTTTATAATCTCCAATAAAATATCTATAAACTATTTCTAAGGCATCGGTAGGGTACCAGCAATCATCATCAGAAATAGTTACATAATCTCCAGTGGTTTTCTCTAGGCCCAGATTTCTTGCTCTTGAAAGTCCTCGCTTATCAGTTACTATATGAACATACTTAAGACTTGACGCTGCTAAAATTTCCAAGACCTCATCATGACGACCTTGAGTTACTACCACAACTTCAAAATTATCATACGTTTGGTGTTCTAGACTTTCTATTAACCTTGTAAATTCTTTCTTCCTTTCTCCAAGGGTACATATTATTAAAGAAAATTTCATTCTTATTATTGATTAACCTCTTTACCTATACCTAGTGCATTTTTCAGCTTGTAACCATTCGCTTCAATTGAAAACATCTCCCTAGAAAGAGATAAACATCTTTGACTTGTTTCTAAGTACATGAAATGATTGTTAAAGAATTCATCTAAACTATTTTTAAGATGTATCAAATCTCCATCACAGATTCGTCCCAAGTCGTATTCTCTTATTATATCATCCGGATCACTATTTAATGATATTACAGGAACCCCCCTCATCCATGCTTGAATAAAAGTATTGGAGAAACCTTCAGATACACTGGTATTAACTAATAAAAAAGCATTTGTCAAATAGCTATTTACAAAATCATTAGTCTGTTCTCCTAGGTATGTCAAATTACTAGTCAAATTAATTTCAGATTTAAGACTCTCTCCATAACTAGTATTGTCAATACGTCCTATTATTACGAATTCAAGATTGTCATTGTTACTAAATAAATTTGCTAATTTTATAAACAATTCCAATTGCTTTATTTTTCTTGCACTTCCAATCCAAATTATTGTATTTTTTTCTCGACTCGCCCTATTTTCAATCTCGTCAGGTAACTTATGCAAGTTATGTATCTGCAGAATGGGAGTAACGCCAAAACGTGCTAATAATGCATTTTGCAATTTTGTTTGCGTAATAAAATTAGTTTTATTCGCAATAATTGAACTAAACATTGCTCTTCTAACAATTGACCTCGCAGACCGATTGAAACTCAAGCAATAATTATCTGCAATGTGTAAAAAAAAAGGAATGTGATTCTTTACCGAAAAATTAGATAAATGATAAGAAAAAGAATTCAACACTCTTTGGTAAATTATATCAGGTTTTTCTTCAGATAAAATAGCACCCATTTTTTTTGAAAACGGGTAGTATAATAGCAATCCTTCTGTTAGAGTTGTCCTTTTTAAGCAATAAATCTTAATATTATCATCATATATAATTTCCTCATTATCATGACCAACGGAAATAAAAAAAACAGAATGATCGTCTTTCATTTCTAGAGCCAACAATTTAGACTGGTATTCAGCACCGCCTTTTATTAACGGGTAATAGCAAGAAAAAATGCATATTTTCATAAGTTACCAATATTGATTTTCAGTTACTTTAGTATTTAATAGCTCATACAAACTACTATAAAATAATTTTGAATTAATTACTACATATTCTTGCCCCATAATCCAAGATGGAATTATAGATATAATTATAAAACCTGAGAAAAGAAGTATTCCTTGTTTCACAGATAAATCTACTCCTTTTGAAAAGTACAGAATAAGCCAATATGACATATATATATAAGCAAACACCATATGATTTCTCGCAAACAGAAATGTTTGAATTGTACAAAGACTATAAGCAAAAAATGCTAAAACAAATTTATGAAGTACCTCCTCCGATTTGCTAGTTCGCTTTTCCCTATCAGCATATTTCCATAGTAATGGAGTTAAAAAAAACAAGGGAAGTTCCACTAAGTAATAGCGAAATCCAGCTCCAAAATACATTCCGAAATTTTTATCAAGAAACACATAACTTTCTATCTTTGAGGCGAAAAAATTTCCAATCCCCCCCATAGTTTTAAAAACATCATGTAAATACGTTAAAATTGACAATGTAAAAGGGGTTAATAATATTAAAACAGAACAGAAAATAAAATAGATTCTTTTATTCAAATACTTAGACAGGAGATATACAATTGAAATGGGAAACAAACTAAAATGTACCAAACCCGGCAACAAAAGGATTAAAATATCTTTAACATATGGTCGTTTTCCATCTTTATTAGTTAATAAGAAGATAAATAACATTACCGCATTTCCGTTACGCATACCGCTAAATATATAAGGTACAGTACAAGCCATGAACATAAAAAATAACAACATATACGAACGGAAGTTCCGTTTCCCTGGAAGATAATTCTTAAAAATGTTATCAATTATTAGAACAAATAAATAATAAAAAGAAAATGCACCAATAAAGCCAACTATTTGGCTGTTGTCAATTACTTTTCCAACAATCCAATATAATGTATACAATATAAAATCCGGTTGATTATTATAGGTAAGTAAAACCAAAAACTCTGAAAAGCTAGTATTCAAAAAGGATTCGAACAATGCATAATGCTGTACAATATCAAACTCTCTACCTGGTATAAAAGTATAACCAAATAGCCCCATAAAGAGCCCGAAAATTAATTGATTAAATTTTCTATCATAATTATTAGCCAAAAGCAAAATAGAAATAAAAAAGGAAGAAAAAGGATAAAATATGAACAAAATTAATGTGACTAATCTTGCTATGTATACTGATTTTGCGGTGCTATTTTCCAATTAAAATTATCTAACGATTAAATATAAATTCTTACAAATTAGGGAATACAGGTTTGCGAGCTAACAATATTCTTGCATTTAAGCATCCATAAGCATAAAACTGGTTGCGTCTATTATATACACTACTAGGGCCAAAATTATAATTTTCCAATCTTCTCTGTAATGGCAGACTAAATCTGCCCAGTTTCATAAAACCATCAACAAAACGACCATATCCCTGACCGGTACCATCAATATACATCGAACTACTCCCTTCATCCTTCCAAACTACCTTGTTAAAAGTGACAATTAATGCATCTATATCTGACTTATTGAAATCAATCCCCGCATCGTAAGCTTCGATAATATATCCAACAATCGCATTTCCGTGCGAAATATCCTGAATCTGTACAGGTAGACTAGAATTAGAAATTTTAGCAAGTCTAGCCATAGGGGTAGATCTATTCCATTGAGTATCCCACGTATAAGCCCCAAAAGTCTTACGATTCACTTGAATTTGACTACGCATACTTATATCAAAATCTTGAAAGATCTTTTTATATTTGGTTTTCCCTGTAATTAGCCACAAATCAAGACTAATTCGCGCCCAATGAGAAGTCATGTGAGCATTTGATCTATATATATATCCAGCTCCCCTTGAAGTCCATTTATCAAAAATATTCGCCTCAGTAAAGGATAAAATATCACTATATTGATTCGCATATTTCTTATTATTTATAATATCCGGAGACCCCTTTAATATTTTTAACAAAGAAGTTACGTACCTCCAACAAAAGCTCTCATACAATGGATACTCAAGCCCATCATCTTTAAGTTCTTCATTTGAGTGATTAGCCCAAGCCAAATACTTATCCTTAAATTGACTGTGGGGTAACTGAGAAGAAGGAATAGCTCCATTTTTCATATTATTAATCAACTCTAGAGCTCTATCCAAATATACAGTTTTCCCAGTTGCCTGAAACATTGCAATATGTGCATCTAAACTATATGCCAGTTTATAAAATGCCCAACTGTCCTTTGAAAGAGATAATGTATTATCTAAATCATAATTCAAACCTTTATCTTGGATAAACAAATTCTCCCACTGATCAACGTTTCTTAATTTTTGTCCAAAAGACGTCAGGAAACACCCTAACATAACTAGACTAACAAATATTTTTTTCAAGTGATCCATTTACTAAAGTCTTAGTTTTTAAGTCAATTGCTAATCCATCCAATATCTATGCCACATCTGAAACTGCAATATCTTCCAGATTAAAGAATCATCCCTTAACTTATTATTTTTGAATAGACTAAGTAATTCCAGTGTATAGTCGATATTGAATGTAGCCGACTTCTCCAATGCTTCCGTTGAAAAATAATCATCGAGTAAATAAGAAAGATCCCCTCTAAGCCAACTATAAATTGGCAAGGTAAATCCAGTCTTCGGCCTATCCATTATATCTTTTGGAACATAATCATATACTATATCTTTTAATATTTTCTTTGAAACTGAGCCATCGTATTTGTAAGTCATCGGCAAACGCGCCGCGAATTCCAAGATCCTATGATCTAAAAGCGGCTCTCGCCCTTCAATCGATGCGGACATGGTTGCTCTGTCAACTTTAACTAAAATATCATTTGACAAATAGTTTTTATAATCAAGCAAATTCGCTACAGATAATGGGTCTGAAAATCCAGAATCATCAGTCAACATTTTTGCATTAGGATATTGCGAGTTTTTTAAAAGCTTTTTCACAACATTTTTAGGAGCAGACTGCATTCCCTCATGAAGCATTGAAGTCCAATATTTAGATCGCTTTTTCGACATTTCGACAACTGAATCCAATTTATGAGAAACAGTATCTTTTTTAAAGAGAAACCGAGACACTGTTTTTAGAATAGTACCACTGAATCTATTAATGAAAGGTTTAAATTTGAGTATTTTGCTGATGTAAGAGTCCAATAACGGATAAGAATTATATCCACAAAATTGCTCGTCTCCAGCGTCTGCAGAGAGTACAACAGTAACCTGTTGACTCGCTAGTTTGCTAACAAGCATCGTTGGAATTGCAGAACTATCCGAAAAAGGCTCATCATAATAAAAACTTAACTTAGAAACTAGTTCTTTTGCTTCTTTAGAGGTACAAATAAATTCAGTATGATCCGTTCCTATATAATTAGCTATTTCTTTTGCAAACGGCGCCTCATTATTTCCTTCTTCAAAACCAATAGTAAATGTCTTTAACTTTTTAGAACTGTTTTTTTGAAGAATTGCTGCTACTGCAGTACTGTCATATCCGCCACTTAAAAATATACCGACAGGTACATCAGCGACCATTCTATAATTAAATGCAGATTTAAGTAACGCATGCAATTCTTCTTTAGCTTCGCTATAGGAGAGTTTCAATTTAGGTGCCTCATAAAAAGATTGAGCACTCCAATATTCTTGTTCAAGTAGGCTCTTATTTGTTATATCAAGCGAAATCAAGCATCCTGGTTTGAGTTTATATGTGTCCTTGTATATCGAATACGGCGCTGGAATTGCTCCATATTTAAAATATAAACTCACTGCTTCCTTATCTATTTGTTTTTTAAAAGCGGTATGTTCACATATTGCCTTAAGTTCGCTTGCGAAGATAAAAAGTTCCCCATTAAAATAATAATATAATGGCTTTACTCCAGCTCTATCCCTAACCAAGAAAACCTTTTGAGAAATATTGTCATAAATAACAAAAGCAAACATTCCAATAAAACGATCGACGCATTTAACACCCCATTCTGCAAATGAGTGCAATATAACCTCGGTATCCGAATCCAAGTTAAAAATATGTCCAAGTTTTAATAACTCTTCCCTTATCTCTCTGAAATTATAAATCTCCCCATTAAAAACAATGTGGTAGTTTTTAAAAGTCATTGGTTGATTAGCACCTTCGGATAAATCAATAATCGACAATCTTGCATGAGACATCCCAATCACACACCTATCAGCCTCAATTACTATTGAATTGTGATTGTCTGGACCTCTGTGATGAAGCGTTTGGATCATCCTGTCCAATACATCTTTAGAGGTTTTTTTATCAAAATCAACAACACCCGAAATTCCGCACATATATTAATTAAATTATAATATTTGATAATACAAATTCATTCTAGACAACGCTACACCGCTTTATCCTTTTTGGCAAGAGCAAACAGAAACCTAAATTCCGCCTTCAAATCCGCCGTTCTTAATAATGTTAATAAGGCTAAAAACATACAAACAAAAATTGGAAACAAAACCAATGAAGATAAAACACTCAGTTTAAGCATCATAATTAGATAATTGCAAACCAAAACACAAATAATGCTTGCAAAGATTACTTTTATGATTGTTAAAGCCTCAAACCACTGAACCTTTCCTAGAATCTTTCTTGAATAATAATAATTAAGTAAATACCCTATAAATGAACTAACAACAAAACCATATAATAGATAGATAATATCAAGGGTATAAATCCCAATTACAATACTAACTACTTGAATTATTTTCTTAAAAATTTCGAGAACTAATATCTTTCTGGTTTGATTAAAAACTTTAAAAATAACCATATTTAAGAGCTCTTGAAAATAAAAAAACGAACCAATACTAAGTAATTTCATAAATACAACAGCGCCCACCCATTTCTGACCATACAATAAGCCAATGATACTATCAGCGTATAAGTAGATTAAAGCAGTTATGCCCCCCATTAATATTGTGAAGAGTAAAACAATCTTATTATAAGCCGCAATAAATCTTTCAGTCTCGTCTTGTAGTTTAGATAATGAAGAAAACACAACTCCTTGTACTAAAAAGTTGAATATTTTAAATGGCACATCCTGCAGTCTCTTTGCCTGATAATAAAAACCAGCTTGATTTATAGAAAAAAAACGCCCTAAAATCAATGAATAAATATTATCAAAACCAGTCGCAATTAGCGCTGTTGCAGTAGTATTTACCCCAAATGCATACATCTCTTTAAATGCCGCCCTACTAAAAGCAAACGCAAAAAGTGAACCATCAAATAAGATTAAACAAGACGTATTAATAAAAGGCGTTAACAATTGAAAAGTTACTAGTGCCCAAATACCAAAACCTAAATAGGCCATACAAATACTAACAATAGAGGAGATAACCACAGCAGTAAGTTGAATGATGGCCAATTTTTTAAACTTAAGCTCTTTCACAAGTTTTGCTTGCTGGGTAAAATTAAATGCATTTATTAACAACACGGACCCAACAACTATAAGAAGTTTCTGTAATGCCGGATCTTTATAATACAAAGAAATTTTACCTGAGAACAAAACAAGCACAAGAAAACAAGAAACACTTACACCTAAATTAAAAATAAAGGCAGTCGAGTAGTCTATTGGGCTAATATTTTTTTTACGAACAAGAGCTCCGCCAAACCCGCTTTCAGTGAAGATATTCGCAAGAATAATAAAGAACATTAAAACACCCATTTGTCCAAATTGGAATGGACTCAGCAGTCGTGCTAGTATAATATTCGTTAATAAGCCAATTGCCATAAGGCCTATCTGACCAGTAAGCGACCAGAATGCTCCGCTTAAAGTTTGTCTTTGTAAACTCATATCTAATTTAGCGAGTTATGTAAAATCTATAACTCAAAAATCTCCTTTTACAATCTACCATCAGAAACATCTTTCTCTAAAATCCCTTTTACATCATAAATTACTCTATTCTCTTTACATAATTCACTAAAATCTAGACTTGTAAACTCATGATGTGCAACAGCCAATATTACTGAGTCGAATCTCAAAGAAGGGTCTAGCTCCTTTACGGAATTCCATCCATACTCATGGTTCACTTCGGCTGGTTCAGCCCACGGATCAAGAATAGTTATATTAGTATCGTAATCTTTTAGCGTATTCAAAACATCAACAACTTTGGTATTGCGAACATCCGGACAGTTTTCTTTAAATGTTATTCCTAAGACTAGAATGTTTGAACCTTTAACAGTAATGTCTTTTTTGACCATTAGCTTAATAACTTCATGGGCGATATATTCTCCCATACCGTCATTTAAGCGTCTGCCTGCTAAAATTATCTCCGGATGATACCCATGTTCCTGGGCTTTTTGAGCCAAGTAATATGGATCTACACCAATGCAATGTCCCCCTACTAATCCGGGTTTAAAAGGTAAAAAATTCCATTTAGTTCCCGCTGCTTCGAGAACAGCATGTGTATCTATATTTAAGCGATTGAATATCTTGGCTAGTTCGTTAACAAAAGCAATATTAATATCTCTCTGAGAGTTTTCAATCACCTTAGCAGCCTCAGCAACCTTTATAGAAGGTGCAAGATGAGTGCCAGCTACAATAATAGATTTATACAATTCATTAACTTTTTGTCCGATTTCAGGAGTACTTCCGGATGTAACTTTTAGAATTTTTTCAACAGTATGTTCCTTATCACCTGGATTAATCCGTTCTGGGGAATAGCCTGCAAAAAAATCAACATTAAACTTTAAATTAGAATGCTTTTCTAGAACCGGAATACATTCGTCTTCTGTAACACCCGGATAAACCGTAGACTCATAAATAACGATATCACCCTTCTTTAAAACCTTTCCAACAGTCTCACTTGATTTATACAAAGGGGTCAAATCAGGTCTGTTGTTCTTATCTACTGGTGTAGGAACAGTAATAATAAAGATATTACAATCCCTAATATCTTCTAAATCAAAACTACAAAACAACCCAATACTATTAGATTGACTTCCAACCAAAACAGATCTCAAAACATCATTGGCAACCTCTAAAGTATTATCTACGCCTTCATTTAATTCTTTAATTCTAGTTTTATTAATATCAAAACCAATCACCGAATACTTAGTAGCAAATAATCTCGCCAAAGGCAAGCCAACATATCCTAAACCAATTACTGCAATCTTCATTTTTTTTTTATAAAATAATTATAACTAAACCTTATTATTAATATATCCTTCCGCACCATTCATTGAAATAATCTTGGCAGGAATCCCTCCGGCGGCCGAATTTTCAGGCACATCTTTTATTACAACCGCATTTGCACCAATTGCTACATTCCTGCCAATTATAATTTTCCCAACAATCTTAGCACCAGGAGCAATATAAACTTCATCACCAATAACCGCGGCACCTTGTCTTTCACCTCTAAATGATTTCCCGATAGTTACTCCCTGAGAAACATTTACATTTTTCCCAATAACAACCTCAGAACTAATTACAATACAAGAAAAATGTCCTATATAAAAACCCTTATCAATCTGAGTAGTATATGGTATCATTATCCCATATTTAAATGTATAATGTCTAAGTCTCGCTCTCGCGATTAAGGCTAGCACAGCATTTATATTTACACAATAGTTAACAGCCCGAAACCAGAACATATATCTAAAACCCGGTATCTTAAAATATGATTTCAAAAAAATCTTCAACCCTGTTGATCCCGTATGTCTAAATAAATCAGCATATACAAATTCCTTAAACATCTTTAGACTATTCAGATTCATAAGATTCTTTATTGCTTAGGAAGGTTATTAATATACCAATTTACAGCTGCTTTTAGCCCTTGTTTCATCGAGAATTGAGGCGCATATCCTAAAAGTTTCTTAGCTTTATCAATACTAGCCAACGAATGAGGAATGTCTCCTGCCCTATTTGGACCATGTATTACTTCTATATCACGAATCTCTTCATCGTATTTAGACAGGTACTCTTTCAAACTAGCTATTAAATCATTTAAAGTTGTCCTATCTCCATATGCAGTATTATAAACCGTATTAATAGCCAGTTCATTTTTTGTTTCGATAGCTAATTCATTCATTTGAATTACATTATCTATATAAGTAAAATCTCTTGAATAATTACCATCACCATTAATTACAGGACTTTCATGTTTCAAAAGTTGAATTACAAATTTAGGAATAACAGCAGCATAAGCCCCCATAGGATCTTGTCTACGACCAAAGACGTTAAAATAACGCAAACCGATACACTCCAAACCATATGTTTTGCTGAAAATCTCAGCATACAATTCATTAACGTATTTTGTAATTGCATATGGAGAAAGTGGCTTTCCAATTTTATCCTCAACCTTAGGAAGTGACTCCGAATCTCCATATGTAGAAGAACTCGCAGCATAGACAAATCTCTTTACTTTGGCATCTCTTGCAGCAACCAACATATTTAAAAATCCAGAGATATTTACATCATTTGTAGTCAAAGGATCATTAATGGATCGAGGTACGGAGCCTAATGCCGCTTGATGAAGAACATAATCAACTCCATCACAGGCCATATGGCAATTAGATATATCACGAATATCTCCTTCAATTAACGAGAAATTAGGATTGGAAAAAAATGGCTCTAAATTATGCTTATGGCCTGTAGAAAAATTATCAAGAACTTTGACTTTTTCTCCTTTGTTTAAAAAATATTCACAAAGGTTCGAACCTATGAATCCAGCACCGCCTGTTATTAAAATATTCTTACTCATTGATTTTATTATTTCTTATGGATGAATTAACAACTATATCATAGTTATAAATTGTTGAAAGTAACGTGTAAGAGATCAAAATCTTCTAACCACCTCTTTTAGAAATGTATTAACACCTTTTTTATCTCTCTTAACATCATCAGAATAGTATCCATAACCGTACCCATAACCGTATCCATAACCATACCCATATCGTCCATCTACCTGAATACCATTAAGAATAACCGTCATTTTACCAAGCTTATTTTCACGATATACGACATCCATTCTTTTAATCTGCTCTTTAAATGTTACTCCGTGTCTTACAATATAAATAGTAGTATCCGCCAATCGCGCCAAAATCTGAGCATCGGTAACTAAACCAATAGGAGGCGTATCAATAACTATCTCATCAAAATTACCCTTAAGGTAAGCAATCAAATCATCCATATCTTCTCGAATAATTAATTCAGAAGGGTTTGGAGGAATCGGCCCTGATCCAATCACAAATAAATTATCTATTGATTGAGAAGGCTGAATAATATCTTCCATATTTGCCTTTCCGATCAAATAATTACTTAGACCCGCTTTATTTCCAAGTTCCAAATATTTACTGATCTTAGGTTTACGAAGGTCAAGTTCAATCAAAACCGTTTTTTTTCCACTCACTGCTAAAGAGGCTGCAATATTAGATGCAACAAAACTCTTACCCTCACCAGACATACTTGAGGTTAACAAAGTAACTTTACATTCTTTCCCTTTACCTTGGATATATTGAAGGTTAGTTCTTATCGCTCTAAATTGTTCGGCGACCGCTTTTCTGCTACCTGGTTCGACAACAATTGTTTTCCCTCCATCTGACATCATAATTTCTCCTAATATTGGGACTGAAGAAATTCTAGTAATATCAGAAATAGAAACAACTTTATTATTAAGTAGCTCCTTTATGTACACATATGCGATAGGTAAAGCAATTCCAAGTACCAATGACACTAAATAGACCATTGATCGTTTGGGCATAATAGGCTTAGAAGAAGCATAGGCTGGATCTACAACTCTACTATCAGCAACAGAGGAAGCATATGATAAAGCTGCTTCTTCTTTTTTTTGTAATAAATATAGGTAAAGGGTTTCTTTAATACTTTGCTGTCGTTTAATACTTATAAATTGACGTTCCTGTCCTGGTAGCTTTTTTATTGATCCCTCATACCGATTCCCATACTTCTCCAACGAATTTTTTGTACTTAAGATAGTCTGCTCTATATTATTTAAACTGGAGATAATTCCTGCTTTAGTATTTTTAATCTGTTCAAGTAGAGGTACAACCAAAGGATTATCAGGTTGAGTCGTTGCAAGCAATTTGTCCTTCTGCAATTGTAATTCAGCAAGTTGGTTTATCTGAGCCAAAAGCACCGGATCTTCAATTCCCATAGTACCAGGTAACTTCTCGTTCGATTTATTTGAATTTACATATCTTTGAATATCCTTTACGACCTCAAGCTTAATATTCGCTGCATTAAGCTGTGCATCATTAGTTTTAACATTTTCAAGATATAATCCCGCATCAGCAGAAAGATCGGTAATTCCTCTTTCTTTTTTGAAGTTCTCAACATCCTTTTCAACGTCTGTTAATTCGCCACTGATTAACTTCAATCTTTGATCAATAAACTGTATTGTACTTTGGGTTATCTTATTTTTGTCAATCAAGGCTGCTTCGTTATAAACCTCCACTAAAGTATTTAAAACATCGACCCCCCTTTGCGGTACAATAGTTTGAAAATTAAGATCCAAAATCGTACTCTGTTTGGTTGGCACAGTCACATTTAGCTTTGCTAGATACTCGTCTGTAACTAACTTTGGATCATTTAATATAACTATTAGAGGTTTTAGAGCAATCTTCTTCGAATTTTTAGAATTATTAATAACAAATGTTCCAACAAAACCATGTTGCACCTCATTAAGCATTCCTTTTAATATTTTTCCAGTTTTCTTTTCTTCCAATGAAAAATGTTTGGCATCCGGAAAAGTTAAATACAGCAATTTACCGTAATAACTCTCATCAACAGAAATCGGAATAAAGTCAATCGGCCTGTCAGTATAAACATCATTATTTATTACAGTCCCCTCCATCCTATAAGTAACATCCAGGTGTAATCTGTTCACAACCTCACGCATTAAGCTTTTGGCTTGAATGATTTCTACCTCATTCTCGACAGTCTTAGAACCACCAAAAATGTCGAGATCTTTTAATATATCAGCACCACCACCCTGGCCAACGCTTTTATCATCTTTTATCAACAAAACGCTTTTAACTTCATAAACAGGACGAGTATATCTTAGATAGGTAAAAGCTCCTAACACGCAAACCACTATCCCTACAATAAAAACGGGCCAATGATATATATACATTTTAAAAATTTCACCTAAATTTAATACTGGCTCATTCCCTGAACTCGTCCTAGTAGACAATCCTTCTTGTTCTTTCTCGCTCATGTCAAATAAATTACAATCTAGTGATAACCAATGCTATAACAGACAAAACAGAGACAATAAGCCCTATATTCCGATAAGAAGAATCGACATTTGCATACTTTGCATTACCTGGCTGTATATATAAAACATCATTATTGTTTAGATAATAATACGGTGAATTAAAAAGCTGTTTACTATTAAGATCCAACCTAATAAATTGGCGTTTTCCAGCACTTTCACGAACTAATAAAACATTTTTTCTTAACGCAGTAACATTTAGGTCGCCAGCCAGACTCAATGCATCTGTTATGGAAACTCGTTCGTTTTGGATAGGATAAACACCTGGTCTAGTCACGTCACCTAAAACAGAAACTTTAAAATTAACAAGCCTTAAGCTGACTACAGGCTCTTTTAAGTAAGTCAACAGCCTACTTTTAACTAATTCTCTCGCTTCCGTTGTTGTTAATCCTTCTACTTTAACACCGCCAATCAGAGGTAACTGTATCAATCCCTCCTGGTCTACTAGAAAGCCATTGGCTGTAACAGATGGATTTAGACTACTATTGCCTGCAGATTGATTTGGAGTTACAGAACTTGTATTACCCATATTAAATATAGCAGAAGCCTCAGGGTTCAAACTACTTACAGTTATTGCAAGAATATCATCTTTTTGAATTCTTAATGTATAATGATTTTGTATATCTTCTTCAATTGTCTTATCTCCCAAATCTTGAAAATAGGGCACCTGTTTGTAAGCAACCCCACAGGAGCTAAAAAATAGGACAACAACAATAGACAAGTATAATATCTGTTTCATAGGCTCTAAGCACATTTTAGTTAAAATCCCCCAAAGATAATATTAAATCAGTGGAAACAATTTTACTACATTTTTGTTACGCTATCCCTCTAAACAATTACAATGCCAATTTGCGTACCATATATTTATTTGGGACTCTTTAATACTCAAAAAATGTCAAAATCCTCAAATAACCACCCTAAAAACAACACGCACCTACACTTAAAGTAAAACCTTTCCGGGTTTTGAAAATATTAACTACCTTGCCTTTAGATTAATTAAATAACAAAAAACAGAATACGATGCTATTTTTCAAACGCAAACCTGCCCATTCAGACTTTTCCGCCATCGGAATAGACATGCACTCTCACCTGGTTCCTGGTGTAGACGATGGAGCAAAAGACGTACAAGATAGTATACAACTCATCACCGGTCTAAAAGAATTGGGCTTCAGCCACCTCATCACCACCCCCCACACGTTACAAGACATCCACCCCAATACCAAGGACACCTTACAAGCAGGCCATGCATTACTTGAAGGCAAACTACCTGAAGGTATACAGTTCAACCTCTCCTCTGAATACTATCTGGACGAACAATTTCTAAACCAGGTAGAAGCAGGAGCAGTAATGCCGATGCCAGGCAACCGTCTACTTATAGAATTCAGCCAGATCTCCAGACCCCACGACCTGGAAGAACAAATTTTCGACCTGGGCATCAAAGGCTATCAGGTCATCCTGGCCCACCCGGAACGCTACCTTTTCTTCCACAAACAATTCGATTATTATAAACGCCTGAAAGAAATGGGCGTCGAATTTCAAATAAACGCCATGTCTTTAACCCCACACTATGGTGAAAGGATCAATGTCATTGCGCAAAAACTCATCGACAAAGACTATATCGATTTCATCGGAACAGATATCCATCACCTCAGACACCTGGACTCCCTCAAAAAAGTACCCGGAACCAAACATTTCGCAAAACTAATAGACAGCGGATTATTAAAAAACAACCAGTTGCTCTAACTTCAATGTATAAAACCACCCCAGATATACCCATCAAATAATTTAATCGGGTGCCTGCCAATTACATGACAATCCCCAATATTAAGATTCTGAGCTAAGGCCACAACATTTTTAAGGTCTCCTTCAGTAGCTGTTTCTTTTACCTCATAACAAATTTCTTTATCAAGAATGAAATCAATTTCTTTTCCAGATTTAAGTTGATAATAAGATACATCTCCCTTGAAGCGCAGTTGGTTAAAAACAGCATTTTCAAACATTGCACCACTACCCGCTTCTGCTGATACCGAAGCAATACCGTTATCCAAAAAATACACCTTCTTCGCCTTCGTAATTTCTCTATCCGGGCTATTAGACAACACAGGAATAGCCTTAATTAGATAACTTTGCTCCAATAAATCTAAATAATTTTCAACTGTTGGTCGGGAGATTCCCGTCAAACTAGTCAATTTAGAAATATCCAGTTTTGTTCCAATTCGTACGGATAAGAGTTTGATCAATTTATAAAGATTCGCGGGATTCCGAATATCGGACAGCAACGCAATATCAAAATTAATATAAGAGCTGATGATATCTTGAATCATATCCTTTTTATCACTTATCACCGGTGACAGGACCACTTCTGGAAATCCTCCATAATTAATGTAAGTTTCATAATAATTTTTAAGCCGGTCATATTCAGATTTCAAAAAGACACCCGCACTTTGCAAAGGAATTTCAGAGACAGAAACCCCATTAAACGACAATAATTCAGCAAAATTAAGCGGATAAATTTCGAACAGCTTCTTACGTCCCGCTAATGACTCAGAAAACATATTTTTCATGTAATATGCACTTGAGCCTGTAACTATAAATTTAATATCATAGGAATCATACAAATACTTTAGAACACTTGGAAGGTTCGGCACCAATTGAATTTCATCTATGCCAATTAACACCCTTTTACTAAAATCAGCACCTCGCTGAGTAAGAGCATAGATAATGGTCTCATAATTATCCTCAGAAAATAACGAACGGTTATCCATTCGCTCCAAATCAAAATAATATTGTTGCTCAATTTTTGAATCAGCCATTAATTGCTTTACCAAAGTCGTTTTTCCAGTACGTCTCATTCCTGTCAAAACAGTTATCTGTTTTTTGTCAAGGTGCTCAAGTAAGGCAGAATAAATAGTTCGGGTATAAAAATTCATTACTATTTTTAATGTATACATCAAAAATAGTAAAACTTTTTCAATTACTATAAAAAACCGCCCCGGTCCAACACCAGAGCGGTCAAACATCACTCAATCTAAACTACATCCCCAATTAAAACTGAACCTTCTGCAGCGGAGAAAAAATCATGTCCTCCACCCCGCTGATCTTTACCCCAATCCGTGCAAAAACATAATTCTGCGTCGGAACAATCGTCGGAACAGCAACCGAAAAACTCAAATTATTCAAATCCGCAAGTGCAGCACCCGTCAACTCCTGATTGGCTAAATTGTTACTCCCGTCAACAAACTGCGTTTTATTGATATACAATACCGCCCTTTCAATATCCTTCGCATTAACATCCGTAATGATCTTCTTCAGCTTACAACTCGCATTCACCTTACCAGAAGCTGCGGTAAAAACACTATTCCGCACCATATAATAAGGCATCACCTCTATATCCATCGTCTTGCTCCCACTCATGTTCACCGCCACCGTATCCTGCGCACCCTGCGCATTCTTTGGCCACAAAAACGGTCCCTGGTTCGCAGAAAACACCAGCTTATAATTCCCATCAAACAATTTCGCAGAATAATGCCCTTCCTGATCAATATTCACATTAATAGCACCACTCTTTCCAAAACCCGGCTGCCACAATTCAAAATAAACATTCCCGTACTGAACATTAATCGCTTCCCCTTTATAAACAATCCTACCATTAAAATCTGTAGCCGGCGCATCATAATTATCTTTCTTGCAAGAACCCATAAAGAGCACCAGCAACGCCGCAGTTAAAAAATAAAATCTAGGTTTCATATCTGTATCTTTAAACTTATTGATTAGGATTTTTAACAATTTTCGGATTTCTGTTGATGATATCCTGATTGATCAACGAATAGTAATTCCCTAAACGGAAGCGGTGCGCCGCAGTAACCTTACTTGGTTTGACCACCTTAAACACATACTTACCATCATTCGCATCACCCGGATTATAATATTTATAAGGCCATAAGCCAAACACCTGCGTATTCGTTCTGGCTGCAACACCGATATTGGTCGCATTGGTAAAATCAGCAACCGACATCGCATTTCCGTTCCAGGCCTTATCCGCAAGCCTCCACCTTTTCATATCCCAAAGCTCATGCCCTTCAAAAGCCAATTCTACCCTACGCTCATGAACCAAACGGTCCAAACTCATATCACCCGCAGTCAATGCCGTGGTCAAACCAGCCCTGTCCCGAACAGGCTTCAGATAATCTGCAGCCCCTTGAGCATCACCCAAAGCAAAAGAAGCTTCAGCAGCATTCAATAACACTTCCGCATACCGGTACCTGATCCACCAAACCTCACTACGGGTACCAATCTGACCGGAACCCGTAGCCGGATCCAGATACTTACGCACATAAAAGCCAGACTGTGCACTAAATTCCAATCCATCAATGGGGCCGTCTGCACCCACCACCTGTATCGTTCCAGGTTTACCAGGAAGCACATCTTTCTTGGTCTGTCCAAAATTATCTCCAGTGATGATCGTTCCATTGGCCAACATATAACCCGCCCAGATATCTACCGTTTTATTCTTAAACTGCGTACCCGGAAGAATCACCGTACCCGCCAGTCTCGCATCTCTTCCCGCAAAAATATCCGTAATCCCAGTATAGTACACCGGGTTCCCCGAAGCATCCACACTCGCCAAAGAAGCATAAGTATTGTCTAGCTTTTCAAAAGACTGCACTAAATTCAAAGAAGGATTCAAACGTCCACCCTGCTGTTCTTCAGCAGAAGACCGAGGTTGATTATTAATCGTATACCCATGTACCTTATTGGTCTTCAACTTAAAATCTTTAGCAAAGATCACCTCTGGATTATTGGCCTTATCCGTAAAAAGGCTCGAGAAATTATCCGACAAATTTGGGTTCTTTTTATATAAAGAATACTGTCCGTCGCTGATGATCTCTTTTGCAGCCTGCAAAGATTTTTGGTAATAAGCCGTCGCCATAGAGGCAGGTATACCCACTTCTCCGCCTGGCAAAGTCACCTGTCCGGTCGACACGCCATATTTAGCAATAGAAGCCGCATATAAAGCCGCCCGAGATTCCATCGCCAAAGCCGCTCCTTTGGTGGCCCGGCTTTGCGTACTAGCCGAATTTGGAAGCTTATTTTTAACCGCCTCCAGTTCGCTGATCACAAAATCATAGATCTCCGATTCTTTAGCACGGGCATGCTGAAGATAAGTCGGATCACCACTGTAATTATACTCCATAGGCTCCGTAATCAAAGGAACACCACCCATTCTTTTAACCAGCTCAAAATACACACCCGCCCTGATAAACCGAGCTTCGGCAATAAAACGGTTCTTATCCGCCTCACTCAATGCAGTCGCTTCCTGACCTCTTTTCAAAAACACATTCAGGTCTCTGATGTAACCATAATCCCACCAGTTCCAGTTGTCATAACCAAATTCAGCATTTTGATGACGTCCATAATCTCCACCGTTGGAAGCAAAAGCCTCATCAAAATCCGTAAACTCCCACCAGGATTCAATGGTCTGGAAATCAGGATAACGGTCATAAAGGTCACCAATCACC